>Ga0190315_1001030_pt1 | contig 11935 bp, 22 predicted proteins | sample 48701101_MG_FD_161673 | JGI IMG/M metagenome (GOLD analysis project Ga0190315, IMG submission 161673) | Hydrothermal vent sediment bacterial communities from Southern Trench, Guaymas Basin, Mexico - 4870-11-0-1_MG | ecosystem: Environmental > Aquatic > Marine > Hydrothermal vents > Sediment ...
TGTTGCAGCAGCCGTTGCTACACTGCTGATATTCGCAGCATTTGGGTCAAGCTTGCTGATGGGTATGAGTGCATTCAACAGCATCATGCTCATATTCACATCTCTGGCTCTAACAGCACTGGTATTATTATTCATATCAAAGGTGAGGGGATAAGATGCTGATAGAGGTCCTGATACTATTCATAATAATAACCGTGCTGATGCTCATCTTGAGCATATACACTGTCGAGAGCGATAAACCAGAGATGTCGGTACCTTTCATAATGGTTGGCATGATATTCTCCATCCTGTGTGCATACGGCTTTGCAAACGTTGAGTTCTTCTACATTCATTACAAGAATGTAACCAACAACTCAACAGAGTATATTCCTGCAATCTTTTCAACAACACAATATGCAAAAGTCTATCCCTACATATTCGTGCTGATAGTGTTCATATTCGCAATATTGTTTTTTAGAGCAGGATATAACCTCGTTATGAGATCTGCAAGAGGACGGTAGTATGAAATATGTTATCCGTCCCTGGAATAAAGAGGCAGAGAGAGTGCTAAGACAGATATCAAGATATGGTAGAGCTTACACAACAGATACAGAATTTGCGAGAATATTCGGAAGAAAGTACAAACACATAATAGATTTAGGATTGATCGAGATAGCAAGATCTGAAAAATCAAAGAAAACCTGGATCATAACCCCTCCTGACGTCGGTCTTGCCCCAATTGGTATACCCGACAGCAGGGGAGAGAAATTCCCGATTTTCAGGTTTTTCAGACTGCTATAACAGAATCTAATCCAGGATAGATTGGATTCTCTTTGAGGATAATCTATAAATATGGCTTTTCTCGGAGGAAGCATTGGGGCTAGTGTACCCTTATAGAGACATGTCGAACGGTCCCTACGGGGACGTAAAAAAAGAAGGAGGCCGGGCAACCCATGAAGTTGAGAGAAAAAATTGCTGCCTTCCTCTTTGCTATGATAGCTGCAGCCAACTTCAAGAAGCTCAAGAGAGATTTCAGAAGAGATGTACATGCAGTAGTTGATCTCGGTGTTGTTCTAATGATCGGTATTGCGTTTGCAGCGCTGATGATCATTGCTTACATTATCTTTACACTGAAATCACAGCTGCTTTCAGCAACAAACGATACCGAAGCGCAGTCAGTGATAGCTAACATTACCGGCAACTTCAACAATGCAGTATCTCTGATAATGATAGCAATAACAGTATTCATCCTGGCTCTTGCGATATCGGCATTGCTGCTGCTCAGGGGAAGAAAGTAAACAGTGGGTGGGATTAAATCCCACCACCTCTCCTCACCATCTTTTTGACCATGAGCAGGAAAAGGAGATATTGGATCCAGGATGCAATACGCCATCCAGGCGCCTTGAGCAGACAACTTGGCATACCTGTCGAGGAAGACATACCCATAACACTCCTCAGAAAAATTAAAAATGCAGAAATCGGAGACGTCATAAGAAATCCAACAAAGACTGGAAAGAGAAGGATAACTGTTACAAACAAACTCAAAAAGCGTGCAGTTCTCGCATTAACTCTCAGAGAACTGCGCAGAAAGAAAAGATAATCCCCTCTTTCTTTCCTATTTTTCCCGCATAATCTATATATACACCTTTCCAGGGAGACAATTGTGTGGGAAACTCGAGGACGATTTACTTGACAGAACATACATGGGATGATTTAGAGAAAGATGCACAGTCCATGAATTTGAGTGTCAGCAAATTCATAGATTACCTTTATTCCTACTGGAAAGAAAAACAACATAGGAGAAAACTCTACGATACCATCATCTTTCTGTTGCTGATATCAATAATCTCATTACTTGTGGTGGTGATATGGTTAGTGATATAGATAAGCATCTCATTCCATCCATAAGCGAAAGAATAGATCAGTTTAGCAGATTCCTAGAACCAACGATACCTCCAGGACAGTTAGATTACTATAACCCGAGAAAACCGCTGATAGGCAAGGAACTTTCCGTTGCAAACATAGATCGCAGAGATCTACCTGCGTATCTATTTGTCGAGGAGGCAATACTCGAATTCCTTGAAGCTGGGCAGATAGGATTGGCAAGATTCCTGATGGTCCTCTTTCAAGCAGAACTCAAACTCACTATGAGTATAGAGGGGAGATTTATGGACTTCCTTGGAAAATCAAAACTCGAATATGAGCACAAGCAACACATAATAGAGCATCCCGTAGAAAGGAAGAGAGGATGGTTCAGAAGGAGGACAGAGGAAAATGTATCTTGAAATCAAATCCCTACTCACCGTGGTTGCAATAATCTTTATTTCGATAGTCCTTTCACAGCTACCTTTACTAAGCATATTCGCCTGGCTCCTCATAGCAGCAATCTTTCTGATAATATTCTCAGATGTGCTGATTGGATACAGAATAGTCATAAGCGATGCAAGACCAATCATAGAGCCCACCCCTGCTGGAAAGGAATTAATGGAACTACAGCTACTCGACGGTACAGTCAGATTTATCAATACAGTCAAAGGACCTTACGGTCAGAGAAAATTCAGAATTCATGATCAGGATGCATCGGTGATCAATACCGGAAAAGGCATGGGAAGACTACCAAATGGTAACGTCTTCTTCAGAGCTCATGAAAGCTATGACCAATCAATAGATCCTTTCAAATGCAAGTATCTTGAAGGATTTGAAGAAAAAGACATAAAGGAGATTTATGAGAAGTATGCGAGAAAAGGAGAAAAATAAGGAATTTGAGGATCCGCTGAAGAAGGTGCATAACTTCATAGATAGCATGAACAAGTCTGGAGCATTCGATAAAACACCGCCAGAGCTTCAGAAAGTTATAGATAACATCAACTTCCTGGAAAAAGCAAAGAACAACCCTCTTCCACCAGGCACCGCACAAAAGAAAGTCTTTGGTGTAGAAACCTGGGATATAAACGCAATCCTCAAAGACAACATCTGGAACCGTAGCATCTTCACCGTAGACAAACTGTGTAAACTGTTCCTAAAAGCAGATCTTGAACAGAAGAAGAAATACCTGAAGAAAAAGAATCCAATAGAGTTTGATTATGCATGGCTGTTGATACTTATCTTTGGTGTTGCTGTTGCATTCATTGTTATAATGTTCCTGGGTCCAAAGATTGGATTTGGATTGTGAGGTGGAAGTATGAATGAGCAGATAGAAACGTATAGAGATGCGCTGCTTGCGGCGTATATTGAGGGAGATATACAACTCTTTGAGAGGATTGTAAGTGTACTTAAAGATGTGATTAATGATGAGAAATTCCAGAATGACCTCAAGGAATATGAAAATGAAAGAGAGAAAAAACTGAAAGAGCTTTTCAGAGATGCTGATGAGCGTGCAAGAATTGCTGTAGAATCACAGAAAAGCCCCGAGCTGTGGAACACGCTTGGTGAGATCCAAACATCGCTTTCTGATGCCATTCTGAAACTTGAGAGCGAATATTATGATACAATCAAGACGTATATAGTTGAATACATAAGAAGGAAATATGGAGAAACATAAAATAGCCTGGACAGACAGGATAGGACTTAATAGACAATGGGCGAGAGATATAGAAGTCTGTAGTAGAGCCTACGGTACAGAGTATTTTCCAAAGGCTGTCGAGAGATTCAAAAACAACATTCCAAACATCAAAGATGGTCCTCCGCTTGCGGATATAATAGAAGAGAAGGAAAAGCAACTTGAGGAAGAGGAAAGAGAACTTTTTCATTTATGGGAACTAAACAACCCACATCTAGCTATGAATGATGCTGAGAGGAGAGCAAAGATCAAAGAGTTAGAGATGGAAAAGGCAGTAAAACTTTACAGATTCATACTGCAGACTCTCGAGGATCATGGCTTCATCTTCTACAAATCCTCAGTTGTCGAGGATGAGATGGAATGATTCAAATTTTTTCAATCTTGAAATTTATCAAGACATCGGAATAAAACAAATATATTAAATTAAGGGGGTATATATGGCAAAAAAGTACATCACAAGCCTGGATGAACTTTCGAGACTTTCAAGGAAGATCGTAAAATCTCACCCGTGGGGTTTTGTTGGAGCAATTGTTGAAGGAGCTCGAGGTAGAGGAAAATCCGCCTTTTTGCTCCATACAGGTAGAGAGGTTTATCAGTATCTTGAAGGACTCAGTAGGGATGAGGCATGGGAGAGGCTACTTGGCATAGGAAATTACAGAAAAGACGGACCTAGAGTCATCTTTGATCTTGAAGAAATGGTAAAGATACTTGATATTCTTGATAGGATAGATTTCGAAAATATACTGGAATGGCAGAAAGAAAACACAATACCCTACATAGGGTGGGATGATGCGGGCATGCATGCGAGCAAGTACAAGTTCTTTACAGATAGGCCTCTCGTTGAGGCATTACAGGGAGAAATGGACACCATAAGGTTCATTATGACTGCACTGCTTGCAACAACCCCGGAGGCAAAGAATTTACTCAGTTTCTTCCATCAATACAAGGACCAATACCACATCACGATAAAGTACTCGGCAGAGGGGAGCACGAAATACGACAGAATAGCAGAAGTAAGAGAATGGTTCCAGGATCCTCTCGGCAGATACAGGAAAAGAATAGCATGGAGGACAAGATACAGTTGCTACGTTGATAAATGGGTCTACGAAGAGTATACAAAAATGAAAGCAAAAGCTCTGAAGAAAAACAAGGATAAATTCAAAAGGATTATAGAAATTGCTCTATCTATTGGAAAGAAGAAAGAAGAGGTTATGGAAGAAATGGGATTTCCAGACGAATATGAGAGTTTGCTCGAGTAAAAATATTGACCAGTCTGCAAAATTTAATATGTAACGGGTTAAACCAAAGTGGAGGGGCAAAAATTATGAGGTCTAAACCCCTCGTTAGAGGTTGCAGATTGGATCTTGAAACCGGACGTAAGTTTGACCTAATCTGTAAAAGACAGGGACTAAAGAAACAGCAGGTAATAGAATCTCTAATCCGTGCATATATCCTAGTAAAAGAGGCAGAAGGTGTAATATGAACTACTTATTTTTGATTTCAAACGTAAATCTTAAGAAAAGTTGAGAACCCCTCTCCCCCTGCTTTTAAGCTCACTTTCAATTCTTCAAAATGGGTGGTTCTATGGAAGAGAGGAGAATATATATCAGGCCTGAGGATTCTCTTGAGTTTGTCTACGAGATTGTAGACAAGTATAAGGAGTCGAAGACTGTAGACGAAGCAATAGAGAGGCTAAAGAAAGACATGAGGAAGATGATCAGATACTTCAAGGAAGAAAAATTTGAGAAACTACAGAGAGAGTTTGGTGTGGATCCATAGATTCCTTCAAAATATCTTTTTCTCAAGTTTTAACCAGCTATATAAAATCTCTCTAAACCTTTTACTATCGGGAAGTTCTTTTCTAAGACTGTCTACAAAATTTTTCCTGAAGTCTAGATAGAATTTTTCAAACGAATTTTCATTCTTTGCTTCAAGCAATATACTTCCAAACTTATACTCTATGTTATCCTTGAAGAATTGACCTAATTTAGCATTAAGATCTTTGTCAAATGAGTCGAGAGTATTTGCCATAAATTCCAAGTTGTACGGTCTTATTATATCGGCTATTAGCCCCTCTCTTTCCTCCATTTCTTCCTTTATTGTTCTGAACAGATCTATCAAGAAATTCTTTCTTTTTTGATAAAAACAAAACACTCTTTCTCTTACATCTACAGAGGCAAATTGGTTTTTACCTATCGTTATAAATTCGATTTCAGGATCAATAGAGTTCTTGAACAACTCTCTGAAAGATGGATTTTCCAGATAAAGTTTCCAATCATTTATTATGAAAGTATAGAATAGTGCAGTAGATCCTATAGTTTTTCTTAACCTTCTATTGAATAGATAATACTTAGCTGGTAATGACTCTAAGAAAGTTTTTCTACCATCAGGACTTTTTAAAAGTACTTTATCTTTCGGTCTCATTTCTCCCTCAAATAAGATTATCCAACTATCTAACTCTGGGGAATCTCTTGCAGCAATTTTATTTTTAACATCATCAAACATTTTATATTCTCCTAATTTTTCCCCTCCCAATTCCTCCATATAATGGTTTTTCCACACCTCATATTTTCTACCGATGAATCTTATATCTTCTAACCATTTTTTGGAGACATCCATATAATTCAATAATCTCTCCCTCGGGGTTACACCCTTTGTTTTGAATTTTAGAAGAATCGCCATTCTAACTCCTCTTTTATATCATTATTTTTCACAATATATATCTTTTTTCCCCTTATCATATATGGCGTTTTGCTTCCGGTAACATGTATCACACCATGCTTTCCTTGGAATTTCTTACTTTTAAAGCGATTTATTATTAGGAAGATTTTGTCCACCGGATAACCCTTAATTTCAAGTTGTTTTACAGTAGATTCTAATTGTTCTACACCATAATCAATATCACTAGATTCTATCTCCTGAACAAACCAATTGCAGTTTTTATGATGTCCGTATCCATCACATACAGGTCCTTCTATTCCGAATTTCTCTCTCAGATCTATCGTGTAATATTTTTTATCTATGTTTCGAAGTTTGAAAAAACCTCTCTCATCCATACTAAATCAACCTCCCCAATTTCTGTTTGTAATTTTCGCTATAACTCCTACTGGCTTTTCTCATATCCGTTCCCCACGTACGAATTTTTACCTTTTAGATTTAATGGTCAGACTTCAACGTCTCCTCTTCCTCTTCTTCCTCTTGGATAAATATCCCCAGTTATCCCAGATATCAAGACTACCCACAGCCTTCTCGACCCTTCGCCCATATTTTGAAGTCTCTCTCACAGCATCGGAGTAAAAATTTATTGCATCCACCATATCAGCCCTTTCCTTTTCGTATACTGGAGCATTATGTATGATGATGGTTGTTGATTCTTTTCTCTGTGGTTCTATCCTTCTTACTCTAGGATATTTTTTCTGTAGATACCATCCAGCTGCAATACTGAAAACTATGATGTAGGCCGTGATCCCGAAAATAAAGCCTAGATACCCATATTCGTAGTACCAGTACAACAAAGAGATAACTAGAAATACTACTGCCACTATACCTACTACTAACCGCACCTTTCTTTTCCGCACACCCAAACCCCCTTATCTTTCTCATTAACTTTGCTTTATATACGTACATGAATGCTTTTCCCTACAATTTCCTTTTTTTTCACCTATCTTACATACACTATCTCTCCAGATCCCATCATAAATTTGAACTCGAGATATCCCCCAATTATCAATAAACCCAGCACGAGTATAACAAAGGCCAGATTTGTTAGAGTAGTTGATAATGCACCGGCAGCCTCCGGGGATAATACAGTGAAAAATAGCAGTCCAATCCAATACATAAAACCTATATAAAGGGCCACGCCAATGATGAAAGCACCCAATAATCTTAACCCCCATAACCTCAAAGTCGAGTGTATGCTTATACCGTCTAATGCTTTCAATAAAACATACAGTCCGGATATCTCTAACGCATAGAATACAATCCATGCGAATATTGTAAGTTGTTCATTCTCGTAATTGGGAAGAACCATAAAATATAGGAATAGATACAAAATCAAACTGCCAAGGAAGAACTTTACACGGAATGGGACGGATATTCTTCTTCTGATTTTTTCAACCTTCTTATGTTTCTTCCACCTTCGTTTTTTTATCTTTGGGGATACGGTTATGCTTATATCCTTTTGCTCAGATGTTGGAACATGAGATTTCTCTTCTGCTTCTTGTTTTTTAGTTTTTTCTTCAGTTTTAAAGAGGGGATCATCAAAAGGATTATTAAAATCAGGGATTTCCTCATGCCCTGCTTTTTTTCTCATAGGAGGAATTACTATTTCACCCCCTTCGCTGAATGAGGGGGAACTAAGAAGTTTATTCAAAGCAGTTTCCCATTTTTTCGTTTCTTTTTTTCGTTCAGCAACCCAATGATCAAAATAAGGTGGACAGGGATGCCCTCCAGGTTTGTGCCATTCTTCCATGAGTAATTTATCTTCCGGAGAGGTGCCCCTAAAATCTGGTTGCCCCGGAGGTTTCGGCCGAATATGTTCTTCACAAAAGTATTCGCCACAGTACTTGCATCTATAAACTGTTGTTCTTTTTCCACACAAATGGTAACTACAAACTCCTATCTTAGAATCAACCTCTTCTTCCTTTTCTTTATCTGGTGACATAAATACCACCTACTCCTCACCCATTATCTTCTCAATTTCTATTATCTTCTCGGCAATCTTCCTGCCTCTCTCGGTTAACCAGTACCATTTCTTTCCCTGAAATTTATCCTCTACCTCAGATGCAATTATGCCCAAAAGTTCTAATTCTTTCAATCTAATATCAACAGTTCCTTTTTTACCTAGTCTATCTTTTATCTCTTTTTGATACATCCTCTCATTCTCTAGTAGCAAACGAAGAATATCGATGGTTGTTGAGAGGCAGAATATCTTTTTCACAATCTCGTAACATCTTGAGATATTATAACCATTATTTTCACAATTTCCTAAGATTCTTATGAAAACAATAAAATTTATAAATCTCTTTTTCATATAGTTTTGTGAGTTACAGAAAATTATGAAATAGGAGGATAAATATGAAAAGGAGAGAGAACGAACTGACCACTATCGGCGTCCGCCCGCACGTTATAGAGATGTTAAAAACTTTACAGGGCTACTATCAGTATAAAAAAGGCAAAAAGAGAAGCTTGGGCTCAATCGTCGAGGAAGCTGTTTCTGAGAAATTTAAGGCTGTTGTGGGTGGTAAAGATGAGAGAAGTAATTAGAATAATCTCTATCGAAGAGGAGGGGCTGAGAGCAACCATACGCTTTGAGGAGAATAAAATTACAAGATTAACCCTTGCAGGAAGAAAGAGTAAGGTTTTAGATTTCCTTGAAAGGCTGGCCGGAGGGGATGTAATACGCCCTGTAGATACAGCATGATGCCCTGGTTGATTAAAATCCTATTTGGAGGTGGTGAGGAGAAACATGTTGAGAGATCTCGCAAAAGTTAAGGACATAACGAAGCTCCTCCTCGTAAATCATCCCGAGCTCAGGGATAATGACGAGCTCCTGATACTTGAGGTAAACACATTCTTTGGACGTGTAATCAAAACTAGGCATTCACAGTATGGTGTGGGCTACTTCATACCAAAAAGATACGTCACTGAGAAGAAGCTCATCAAATTCGAGAGCATAAGGAGAACGAGACAGAAGATCCAGGAAGAGATGCCAGAATTGAGAGGCAAATCATACTCTAAGAGACAGGAGGAAGCCCAATTTGTTAAACTCTACATGAAAAGAGTAGGGTAGGGGTAGAAAATGGATTTAAATCACTCCCCCAATGTGGAAATGCCCTCTCCTGGCGAGTTGGGAGAGGAGAAAGTTCCAGGGGGAGTGATGAGCCGTGTAGAGAGTTTACGGACTGCATACGCCAGAGGGGATGACCTCAAAAGATATGCAGATATAACAGTGCATCCGGAAGAATATGACGATCTCTATGATCTCCTTGAGGCAGTCAAAGAACACGCAAAGAGATGGCAGAGATTAAGTGATTCAACGATTGAGCATCGCTTGAGAAGTGCAAGGAGAATGTCAAGACATCCGATTTTCCCGATAAACTTCTTTGACCTCAATTATCAGCAATTCATCGCATACATGCGATACAGAGAGGAAGTAGAGAAAGCATCTCCAGATGCCCTCAAGAATGATCTAAAAACGATAAAGATGTTTCTCAAGGCATATGGCATAGATGACAGATCATGGTTCTATCGACTACCATCAGCCCCAAGAACAACAAAAAGAATCATCCCTCTACCAGACACGGTATACAGACTCATAAACGGTAAATACTCAACCGATCCCTACGAAAACGCTCTTTATCAATATCTCATGGCTCATAGCTTCTGGATTGGCTGGAGAGTTCCCTCAGAGATCATAAGAATGACTGTAGACGATGTGGATTTCGATAACTGCTGTCTCTACATAACAGAGACCAAAAAACACAACAGCATAAGACAGGTATATCCTGACGAAGTAATTATGTACGGAAAGACACGAAAATCCTTCAAAAACTGGATAGATCACTGGAGAACAAAAGTCGAGAATCAACATTCGGGAGATGCTTTATATCTCCAGCCATCAGGAAAACCATTCACAAAGGACGTTCTACGACAGAAACTCTCAGAAAAGGGAAAGACCATCTGGAAGTTCTATCAACCCTATGTATCAAGGCATTGGAACGCTATTGCGATGTTAATACGAACAAAACTCGAAACCGGAAAATTCGACGTCTACACTGTGAGAAACTGGCTTGGGCATGAGGAGATTTCCACGACAATGGAATATATCAGATATGCAGAGCAGTTTTACAGAATAGCAAAGTATGATTGGATAAAGGCTACCCTCCAATTCTATAAAGAGGGGAAAGGTAGCCAAGATAGTTTTTATGAAACTATGGCAGATAAAAAGGGTTTTGACAGAAATTTCTCCTTAAGAGTGAAGCGGACCCGCCGGGATTCGAACCCGGGTCGCCGGCTCCGAAGGCCGGAGGGATATCCTGACTACCTCACGGGTCCGGTCAGCATTATGGGATAAGTGAGTTAAAAGTATTCTGGATATTTAAAAGACGATTCCGGCGAATTCGAAATTGAATAAAAATGTATCGATAAAAAAATCTATAAATACGGTTATTCTATTTGGATTAGAGGAGGGGTTAACAGAAATGAATGGGATGCAGACCATGAAAGTTTCAAAGTTATATCTCTCTTCAGTTTGCACTATCACGAGATGGGGTGATGTTTCTGACAAAATCTGAAGTGTTGTCCAAACTTTTTGCGTCCACAAAGGAGGGGAGAAAAACCGTAAAAGGAGAAAACATTGATGGCAAAAAAGTAAAGAGGGGTCTGAAGAAAGTTAATCTCGAGGGTGTTTTATGGAGAGCGCGTAAAAAGATAAAAACAGAAATTGAGCCAGGGGAGGAAATCAGAGAAGAAATCGTGGAGGACGAGGGGCTCTCTAAAGGGGGAGAAAGAGACGAAGAGAGACCCCTTGTAGATTTCTCTATGGAGAGTGTACTCGACAAATATGTACCCTCCGATGACATTCCCGCTCTCCAAGAAGAGAGTGAAACCGAATTACCGGAAAGGGCGTATTCAGAAAAGGTGGAGATAATATCTCTTGACGGATCAGAAACGGAATCAGAAACGGATATACAGATAATCCCCGAGGATACGGATGTGGAGAAATATGACGAAATAGAGTTCATGGATATCGAGCATCTGGAGAATGTCGAAGAGAGTATAAACTCCTTGCCCGAGATAGACTGCAGACCCACAGAGGAGGAGACCAGGATTAATGAGCCGATCAATAACGAAAGATTTGAGGAGATCGGCTTCTACTGTGTGAACAGACCCTATGCTTACATCAAAATCCTCAAGGATAAAAAACTGGTGGAAAATCTGTACATTGTTATAGAACCCAGCCTGAGCGATGAGGAACAGAAATACCTCAATTTTATAAAAGAAACACTGGATGATGTACTGAATCCAGATGTGCTTACAGGAAAGGACGCGGACAATTATGTGGAGGTGCTCGTTGATCAGATAATATCTGACTATAATCTCAAACTTTCACCCGAGTCCAAGAAAAAGATAACGTATATCATCAAGAGGGATACCGCCGGCTACGGTAAGATCGACGCACTTACGAGAGACCCGTACATAGAGGATATCTCATGCGATGGTTCGCAGATACCCATCTTTATTTATCATAGGGACTATGGCTCCATGAGAACAAATATCGTCTTCAAGGATGAAGAGGAGCTCTCTTCCTTCGTTATAAAGCTGGCACAAAAGTGCGGTAAGTACATCAGTATAGCGGAGCCAATGCTCGATGGTACCCTCCCAGATGGCTCGAGG
>Ga0190315_1001033_pt1 | contig 11921 bp, 11 predicted proteins | sample 48701101_MG_FD_161673 | JGI IMG/M metagenome (GOLD analysis project Ga0190315, IMG submission 161673) | Hydrothermal vent sediment bacterial communities from Southern Trench, Guaymas Basin, Mexico - 4870-11-0-1_MG | ecosystem: Environmental > Aquatic > Marine > Hydrothermal vents > Sediment ...
ACGCCTATAAAGGTGACAAAAGATACAAGGATGTTTTGAAAAAGTTGCATCATATAAAAGACAGGGAGCTTGTCCGCCATATTGTGCCTGCTTCCATTCGTATTAAAGCTATATATTACTCTCGTGCGGGAAATTTTAAAAAAAGTCTTGTTCTAATTCTGGAATCCCTGAAAAAGTCCAAATATTATGGTAATACCCTGGAAGAAACTATAGTGATGGAGAGTGCCATGGATATTTTTAAAAGGGTCACGGCTCAATTCAGCGCGGTTCAGAAAAGAGAATTCTTCACACATACCCCTATTTTCAAATATTTGCTCAAAGTACAGGCGGCTAAGGATACATATCTCGGTAAAGAACATGCCAAAAATGTTTCCATCTTGGCACGTAGACTCGGGGAAACACTGGGGCTTGATGGAGAGGAACTGGAGATACTGGAATTTGCTGGACTTCTTCATGATGTGGGAAAGCTCTATATTCCCTGGTTCACACTCAATAAAGTTACCCCGTTAGATGATGAAGATTGGGAAATAATTAAGATCCATCCTGTAAAAGGTGCTGAAATGCTTGAAAATTTGGGAATGTGGCGTGAGGCTGAAGCAGTGAGAAATCATCATGAGAGAGTGGATGGCTCAGGCTATCCCCTTGGGAAAAGTGAGCTTAATATCTTGGACGAGATTGTAGGGATTAGTGACCTTTTTGATGCTGCTGTCTCACCCAGCAGGAGATATAAGGCTCATAAGAGCAAAGATGAGCTTATAAGGGACCTCCTGAAGGGAGAACCTTTCAAATTCAGTGCAGTAGTATTGAATGCACTCAGGCAGGCTATTGACAGGGGACTTGCATGATAAGAGTATCAGGTGTAAAATTGCTTCATGAGAATTCGAGGTAGACCTATATTATTAGTTCCTCGCGAAATCGTAGAGAATTTCTACAAGTATATCCCAAGAGTTGTAACCAAAAGTTATGTTTTTCATAATTATCTTTTACTCTCAAGAGTTGAGGATGTCTTTAATCGCAGTTTCCGTATATACAATGAACACGGCTTGCTGGTGGGGTATGACTCTCTGATGATCAAGGATTTTTTGATACATAAAGATATTTTGTATTTACTGCAGGGTAGAGGTGTACAGATCATAAAAAATATTACAGGGATAATAAAAAAATTTTCTTATCATGTTGCGGATTATGCTGGTGAAGCAGCTGAACACCTTGAAGAAATACTGGACGATTTACTTCAACGCAGAAAAGAAAATGTGGCCAGTTTTGACAGTATACCAACCACAATATTTTTTAATTCTGAAGAGGGTTATTTCTACATAGGCACATCACGAGGTGAGATTTACAAAATGGGAGATTATCCTATTTTTGATAAGGAGAAAATTCCTCTTGGTCTGCCGGATAAACCTATTACTGAAATCATTAAGGACAGGAAAAATATGCTTATTCTTCAAGGTGAAAAGGTGGAGCTAAATGAGCCTTCCCTAAGTCCATATGTTCTCTCTAAAAGCAACATTTACTTTACCGGACCCAACAAGGAAACAATTAAAATTGATAATGGCGGGAAGACCATAAAAAAGGCATTTTTAAAGAAAAACAACATTTTTGTACTATATGATGACGAAAGTTTTGGATTTTATAAAATATTGAGGGCAAAAGAGATACAGCGTGATAGTAAGGCTCTCAAAGATGTTTATAAAATAAAAGATGCAATTTTAGTAGAAGGTCGGCTATACGTGGCTGGTCAATATACGAATGGTGAGAACTTCGTTGGATTTTTGAGTCTATACAACAAAAAAATTCACAATGTGCTTAAAACCAAGAGAATATATTTCGATTCTCTAGGTGTAGATCCTGATTATCTTTTCGTGGGCTTTTCTACATCGAGTTTTGGTATTGCTTTAATTCCTATGGAACTGGTAAATATGGCTCCAAAGATAGACGAACCTTACAATGAGCTTGAAGAATTTCAATATTCCTTGTACAATTTACCCATGAAGGTGCAGGAAATACATCCTGGATTCAATGTTATTTATATTTTTGGTGGCGATTATCATAACAAATTATTGATAATATCAGGTGAGTTTTCCAAATTAAGAACCTCTTCGGATGAAGATTTACAAATGAAATTACCGGAAGAATTAGATTATGAGGAGGGATACTAAATGTTGGAGTTTTTAAAGGAGGTAAAATTGGATGAACCTCTTTTTTTAAGGAATGTGACCCTTTATCCTCTCACAGGGGAAATTGGGTCTAACGGTTTCACAACCTTGGATGAGGCACTTGAAAGAAAGGAAGCTTCTTTCAAGGATGTTTTAGATGTAAATAGTGTTGAACTCAATTACAGAGGTGGGGCCCCACTCTTCATAATGGACGGTGAGGAAATCATCGGCGCTAGGCAAGATAGAGTAGTGAATACCGCTATTTTTGCTGAACCCAATACCAGGGCTGTTATTCCTGTTTCATGCATTGAAGAAGGGAGATGGTCCGGAGGAGAGGAGTTCAAGCCGGGCTATTTTTCAGTTACTCCTTCATTAAGGAGTATACTTGCATCTACTGTAACAGATTCCTTGAAAAACAGTGGAAAATTTATGAGTAATCAAAGCCTCATATGGAAAACAGTGCGTGATACATTAAAAGTTACAGGTGTTCAATCAATTACCGGTTCATTCCACGATATGGTGAGAAGTCTCAGAGAGGAAATAGAAGAGTATGTGGAGGAATATGAGACACCAGAAGATATTTCCGGCTTCATTGCATATGTAAATAATAGTTTTGTGGGTATGGATCTCTTCGCAACACGCGACCTCTATAAAAAACTGGAGAACAAACTCCTGAAAAGTTATGCACTAGAAGGAGTGATAAGACAGAGAGTAAAAAAGAAAAGTCTCGAGATTGAACCCCACGAACTTATAAAATATCTTGTTAATAGTGAATTTGAAGCTTTCAAGTCTGTTATTAAGGGTACTGAGTGGAGACTCAAGCAAGGAAATCTTGTTGCCCGGGCTCTTACTGTGGAAGAGAATCCTATACATGTAGCCGTTTTTTCTGTATAACATGCATTCCAATAAATCCAAAGGGAAACTCCGTAAGGAGCTTGGACTTATAGATGTTTTCGCAATCGCTGCTGGTTCAATGATCAGCTCCGGTCTTTTTATACTGCCTTCTATTGTATACCGAGAGGCAGGCCCCTCCATTGTTTTGGCATACCTTCTGGCAGGGTTGTTTATGATTCCGAGCATTATGAGTAAAGCGGAACTTTCGACCGCAATGCCAAAGGCTGGAGGGACATATTTTTATGTCGAGAGGATTCTTGGTGGCTTCTGGGGCACTTTAGGAGGATTCGCAAACTGGTTCTCCATCGCCTTAAAAAGTGCATTTGCTCTTATAGGAATTGGTGTATTTCTTGATATAATATTTCCAGGATTTGATTATCGAGTAGTAAAACTGATAGCAGTGATATTTTGTATAGTCTTTACTATAGTAAATTTGAGAAGTGTAAAGACTTCAGGAAGAACTCAGGTGATTCTGGTGGCAGGTTTAATCCTCTCCTTGGGAATTTATGTCCTTTTGGGGTGGATTCATGCGGAACCACATCGATTTACTCCTTTCATGAGAGGGGGACTAAAGGCGCTTTTCGCAACCGCCGGTATGGTCTTCATTTCGTATGGTGGAGTTACCAAGATAGCTAGTATAGCCGAAGAGACAAAGAATCCCCAACGCACTATTCCCTATGGGATGTTTCTGGCTTTCTTTGTAGTTAATATATTGTACGTTGCCGTGGTTGCCGTCACTATTGGAGTCCTTGATATTAAAGAACTCACCACATCCCTGACTCCAATATCCCATTCAGCCTTAAAATTTATGGGAAGAGGAGGAGAGGTTCTTATGGCTGTAGCTGGTCTTGCTGCATTTATTACAACAGCAAACGCTGGGATTCTATCCGCATCGAGAGTTCCTCTGGCTATGAGCAGAGACAATTTGATTCCCGATATATTCAGTTCATTGCATGATAAGTATAAAACCCCCAAAAATTCTATACTCGCAACAAGTCTGTTTATGATACTTCTAATAGTGGCGTTAGATTTAAAAACTCTGGTGAAAGTAGCTTCTACGTTCATGCTCATACTTTTTATACTTGTAAATTTTGCTTTGATTGTTGTCCGGATGAGTAAGCTTCCCTACTATAGACCCGGCTACAAAGCCCCCCTCTTCCCGTATATGCAAATTGGAGGTATTTTGATTTACAGTTTTCTAGTTTTTGAGATGGGAAGAATTCCTGTAATTTTAACATTTCTATTTATTCTTCTCATTTTAATATATTATCTTACTTACGCAAAAAAGAGAATTACCAGACAGTCTGCATTAATGATGCTGATCAGGAAAGCTGCAGCCACCGAATTTGTGGCTGATAAGAATTTTGAAGCCGAGCTTATTCAAATCTTAAGGGAACGAGATGAGATAACTGAGGATCGTTTTGACAAGCTTATTAAGACTGCTACATTTCTTGATATCGAAGGTCCAATGAATATGCAAGAGTTTTATAAGATAGTTGCTGGGATCATTGCCAAAGATTCTGGTGATGATGAGAAGGTTATATATGATTTATTATTAGAAAGGGAAAAATTACACTCTACTGTAGTTCATCCGGGTATAGCTATACCCCATATAATACTTCCAGGGTTGAAAAAATTTATCATTATTCCCGTAAGATGCAGAAAAGGTATTATCCATTCAACAAGCCAAGATCCAGTAAAAATCGCCTTTGTACTGGCAGGTACTATGGATGAGAGAAATTTTCATCTTAAGGCTCTGATGGCTATTGCTCAGATTATTCAGGACGAAAGTTTCGAAAAGAAATGGTTCGACGCACGAAATATTGAAGAATTGCGCAGTATTTTATTATTTTCAGGTAGAAAACGTTAGGACTGTTTTCCCAGAACCTTTTCCCTCAGTAAGACCTTTGATATTTTGCCTGTAGATGTTTTTGGAAGGCTCTCCACAATTTCAATTGATCTAGGTACTTTATAAGGAGCGAGATATTTCCTTAATTCCTGATTTATTTGTTTTATATCCACTTTTTCCCTTCTTCAATTACAATATAACATACCGGTACTTCACCATGAAGGTGATGGGGTTTCCCAATGCATGCAGCTTCCTTTATGCCATCTATCTTATATAGCAATTCTTCAATTTCTCGAGGATATACATTCATTCCGTTTACAATTATCATGTCTTTTTTCCGATCTATTATGTAAAAATATCCTTCCTCATCCATTTTACCGATATCACCAGTTCTGAAATATTCTCCGCAAAAAGATTCTTTTGTTGCCTGTTCATCCTTGTAATAGCCCTTGAAAACATTGGGTCCCTTCACTACTATTTCGCCCTCTGACCCAGGAGGTAATAGATTGCAATTATCATCCATTATAGCCATCTTCACATCAGGAATGGGAGTTCCTATGGAGCCTATCTTCCTTTTGCCACCTATGGGATTAACCGATGTCACTGGAGAACACTCAGTTGGCCCATCGCCTTCGTAGATCATAACCCCGTACTTTCTTTCAAAAGCTTCCAGTACAGCTGTAGGCAGAGGTGCACCTCCTGAAATACAGAATCTCCATGAGGAAAGGTCAAGTCCGGCTATCTCTTCTTCTTTAACCATGCTCAGCAAGGAAAACATGGAGGGAACTCCTAAAAAAACTGTTCCTTTCTGTTTTGAAATGGATTCTAAGACAGATTCTGGGGTAAAACGGGGCAGCAGAATGATGGATGCATTGAGATTTATGGGGGTCAGCATGCCGACGGTAGCACCAAAGGAGTGAAATAGTGGAAGCACAAGGATGAATTTATCCTTTTCATCACATTGAATAGCCTTGGAGACAGATTTTATATTGGAAAGAAGATTCTTGTGAGTTAACATTGCGCCTTTCGGTCTACCTGTGGTTCCTGAAGTATAAAGGATGGCTGCAACATCATGGTCATTTCTATCCAGAGGTATAAATGGTTTGTATTCAAGAGACGAAATTTGTCCCATAGCCAGAGAATTTATCTTAATATGCTGTAGTTTAGGCTTCAGCTGATCATCATAGATAACAAACTTTGTATCCGAGTGTTCCAGGATGTATGAAAGTTCGAAGGGGTTAAAAGTGGATTCATGGGCACAACAATCCCCCCTACTTTTAAAATTCCAAAGTAAGAAAAGATAAATTCTGGTCTATTTCCTGAAATAATAGCCACTTTATCATCAGGTTTGATACCATTGGCCTGAAGATAATTTGCAATGCTGGAGCTCCTTTTCTCAGCATCTTCAAAGGTATATTCCTGTTGATTGAAGTAGAGGAATACTTTTTTATTTTTAGGGCCTTTCTTATACAGAATAGTAGGGAGATTCATAATTATCCTCCTGTATTTTTAAAAACTCTTTTTGCAAGGATAAAAAATCTTCTTTACTCATTTCTTGTAGATTATATTTTAACATTTTTTCGTCTTTGAACCAGAATTTTGCCCAGAAGTATTTTTTGTTAATAACGAGAGGCAGCCATATTTTATCATCCTCCCACATCTTATGGTATGGTATCTCTTCCAAATGGAACCACCGGGGAAAACATTCTTCAGATTCCTTGGGTTCTCCTGAAAATTCTTCTGAACGGAAAATATAAACAATCCAGTCCTGCTCATAGACATCGTAAAATTCAATGATACCGCAGAGTTCTGGATTGTTTACCTCCACCCCTGTCTCTTCCTTTGTCTCACGGATGGCTGCCTCTACAGGGTTTTCCTTCTCGATTTTCCCACCGGGTCCGTTCCATTTTCCCGCACCATGACCTCTTTTCTTATAAACTAAAAGCACCTCATTATCTCTTAACAGGTAAGTTATCACTCCGTATATAATCTGGTCACGTGTATCTTTCATTTTAGCTCCTGTACAATATTTCCTTTATGTATTGTGGGGGAAGATAATCAACAAGAAAAACAGGGCCTGCTTCATAAAAGAGAATTCCATCCTTGTGGGCCTTTTCAGCATCAATCACAAAAACAACTGGATTCGGATCTTTACGCTTCCCCACGCTTATTGCATCCTCTATGTTTTTAGAAAGGTGTACATATTTCCTCTGCATAGGTTTCAAACCTTCTTTTTCTATGGACTTAACCATTTTGCGAGATGTTCCGTGGTATAAATTTGATGGCGGAGAGGATGGTTTGTAGGTGATTTCAATGTGGGCAGAATGACCATAGAGTGCTCGTATTTTATTGCCTTTGATTTCAAATCTTTTTTTCTCCTGATTTTTAACAAGTTCTCTGATTTCTTCCTCTTCAACCCCCAGAGCCTCTGCTACCCTTTTAAGGATAGCAAAGCCGTATCTATCAAGCACCAAGTTATATTTCAAAGGATTGTGCCTTAAAATGTATGCAAGTTTTTTACTCAATCTTATTTTATCCATGGTTATTCCCCTTTCCTTTTGATGATCCCAGTTTTTTCTGTAAGTTCCACGTATTTATTGTATATTTCCGGATTTATTTCATGATTTTCTGCTACTTCCAGAAAATTTTTAATGTCTTCTATTGTTCTTCTGCCATCAACGAGGTATATAAATTCTATCTCATTGAATTTTTCCGAATTTTTCAAACCAAAATGGAATTTAAGGGCATCTCTTCGTTCTTCTTTACTTAATATGTTTTTCCTCACCCACCATGTTACTGGACTTTTGAAATTTCGGATATATACTACTGAACTTCTTCTCCGTTCTTTTATGGTATCTTCTATCTGGCCGGAAATTTCATTTCTGTAGAATGAGGTCCATCTTTTTAAGAGAGGGGAGACATCAATATCTACTATTTTTCGTATGCTTTGGATAGCTTTTAAATAGTAATTGTACACAAGCTTTAACCTTTCAAATTTTAGAGTCCCTGTATTGATTAGTTGGTTCTTTTTTTCTTCAAGAAGAATGCGTTTAGCTTCAAGTAGTACAATCTCTCCAATGTTATTTACGTCTTTTTCTTGGGCTGTAGCCAGTATATAGGCATATAATGCTGCAGTTATTCCAGCCCTTTTAAGAGCCTCTGGATCGATATTTTCCACTTTATCCTTGCTGGAATGATAAAATTTGTCAGGCCACTGGATTATCATAGAAGTAGGGATGCCCACATAGGGATCATTAAGAACAATATGATCACTCCCTCCTGAAAAAGGGGTGGAGGAGTATCTTATGGAAGGGTATTGGATGACGGGGCTGGTTCCTTTGTAGTGTGGGATAACAAAGTCTTTAAGATAATTGACAAGGCTCGATGTAAATCCAGGAGCTGACCAAGGTTCTTTTTCTACAAGGAAACTCCCTCCCGATTTGTCAAGACGTTGTCCTACCATATCTAAATTCAATCCACCAACAATTGCGGAATGCAGATTGCTTCGCTGAGAGAGGTATGCAACGGATCCATAAATTTCAGGGACGAAGAGAGTCCTTATGGTCCGCAGAGGAGGATCAAGCTCTCCTTTGTTTATCAGATGCTTTATACTTCTCAGAGCCTCAATTAGAGATACCACCCCTGATACATTGTCATTGGCTTCTCCTTTGGGATGACATAGATGTGCTATAAGTAGTATTTCTCCCTCACCTGTTCCTTTTATTTCGCACTCAGCTATGTAGTGGTATCCGGGACCGAAATCTGCAGATACATGAGCTTTTACAATTATCCTTTTCCCCTCCTTCTGCAATTTTCTTATATAGTTGGCGTCTTTTTTATATATTACAAATCCTGGTATTTTTTCCGCTTCCGTCCCATCCCACCAGAATGAATGGTATAACAGTGCATCTTCAACCCCTTCCCTTGTGTGTTCAGATACTATACCCGCAACTTCTAAAATATCTTTTACGTATTGGGGTTTGTCAGTCAGAATAAATTTATCAGCCAGGTTGTCCAGTTTAAGATAATAATCTATATCCATGTTTCTCTCCGCTACAAAAAGTTCAAATTCGCCTTCAGCCAGACCGCTTCTTTGGAATATATGGAATACAGAGTCATCAAAATCAGCAAGTTTTCTTCTCTCCGGTTGAACCATCCAGAGCTTTGCTTCTTTTATTTCCCATGATTGAAAGCCAGGAAAACCCTCAAATTCCATTCCTTCATTCATGGGTATAGCAAGGGGCCAGGCTGAAACATCAAGGGAATTAAGAAGTTCTGCAACATATTCCGTGGCATTTTTTAAACCTGAAGTGGATTGGATACGATGAAATCGAATTATTTCTTCCATATAATCAATTGCCCTGAAGGGGCTAAATACTTCATCTATTTTTCTATGGAGTTCTATTATTTTAGTGTACATTTTGTCAACCTCATATCAGAGCAAGACCAATCCCAGCAAGGTCCCATACGAGGTCCTTATAGCTGAAGAAACTTTTTTTAATCTTTTTGTCATAAATCTCTTTAATTAAGCCTAGAGAGAATGTAATACCAAAGGCAATTTCCTTTTTCTGTCTGCAATGAATCAATGATCTAGTAATTACGTAGGATACTGCAAAATGGCGTACTTTATCTCTAGCAAACCATGGGTCTTTTGTACCAGTGAATAATGTAATTATAAGTAGGAGTTTCATTTTTCTAGAATGTCTCTGTATATATCTATACGCCGGTCAGTGAAGATATTATTAAGAGCCGTTATATTTTTATTGTCTGCCTCTTTAGGTTCTATCTCTACAGTTTTTAACTCTTCAGTATCCCTTTCGCTGCTTGTGAGTATCTCACCAGATGGATTCACTATTTGACTCATACCCGTGAAAAGCAATTTTTCTCCCTCGCTGGAATTTTCTTCCCCTATTCTATTGGCAGTTATTGAAAAAATACGGTTTTCCATAGACCTCACAACCATGCCTTTTTGAGCCATTCCCGGGAGCACCAGATTCGCAGAGTGGGCTAGAATTTGGGCCCCTTTCAATGCAAGGATCCTGGAAAATTCCGGGAAGAACCAATCAAAGCATATCATGAGTCCTATCTTAGCCCCCTTAAACTCCACGACAACAGGTCCTGTATTACCTGGTTGGTATACCATTTTCTCTTTGTAAAAGAGGTGTGTTTTTCTATATATTATGTAGCTACCATCGGGGAAAATAGCAGCTTGGGAGTTGTAATATATTTGATTTTCTCTTTCTGCAAAGCCATATATGATCAAGGAATTTTTTTTCTTGGCAATTCTTTTGAAATGCTTGAAAGATACTCCATTTCCTGCCTCCTCTGCGAGATCCTTTATTTCTTCTTTATTAACAAAAAAATATCCTGTTGTTGCTAGTTCAGGTAAGACTAGGATATCAAATTCAGCATCATCAATCATTGATTCAATTTTTTCGAGATTATTTTTTATGTTCCCCTTTTCGGGATAGAACTGTAAATATGCAACTAACATGATTTCCTCCTCTAAATTCTGATTAAATCCTCTTCAAATTCGATAAGTGATTCTGGACCCTTTTCCGTGATTAAAAAAGTATTTTCTATTCCTACCATTCCAAGCTCTGGATCCATTAATTTTGGTTCCACAGCAACCACCACATTTTCACGGAGGGGTATTTTAAAACCTTTCATAATAAATGGAAATTCATCAACCTCAAGACCCACACCGTGGCCTATAAATTTTACCCTATCACGCCCAATTCCCATAAATATGTCATCAACACCAAGCTTTTTTGCAGTTTCCAGGGCTTTCAATGCAACTTCCTCTGCCGTATTTCCCGGTATTAGATTTTCCTTTAAACTGCTGAAGATCTCCATTAATTTTTGATTTAATAGTTTGAGTTTATCGGGTATTTCCCCTATAACAAAGGTCCTTGTTGCATCTGCGATGTAGCCATCATAATTAATCATTATATCAATACCTATAGGTTCACCCTTCTTGAATTTTCGATGGGAAGGACCCTGAGGGAAAGCAGATGAAATACCCATCCCTCCGGTTGGTGCGTCCAAATAGGATGAGACCAGTGTATTTGCTCCAGAAAGAATATGGGCAAAACTTGTTTCATTATCCTTGTTTCTCATACGATAGATTCCAATATTCCCCATCTGCTTTGAGATATATTCCAGTTCCAGTGCAAGGCCCCTTTCAGTTATTCCTTCATTTATTAAGTCTTTGGCCTTTGCGAATAATGAATCAATAATTTTCCCGGCTTTTTGGATTTTATTTATTTCCTCTTTATCTTTAATCATTCTTAAGGAGCGAATCTCCAGGGATATGTCCTCAAACTTCCCGTGAGGCAGTATCTTCTTTATCCTTTCCAACATAGAAAGGGTCGTAATGTCTTTTTCCACCCCTATCTGTTTGATGTTCTTCCAAGATAATGGGTAGGAGAGTATTTCACCGAGTCTGTCAATATACTGATAGGTCAACGTTTTTTTAATGGGCCTTTCCTTCGGCCTTCGAATAAAAAGTACAGGATCTTCTTCCAAGGGTATAAAGAGCATGCCCTGGACCATATTCCCTGTGAAATAAAAAATTTCAAGAGGATTGTGAATTATTGCAAGATCTATTTCCTTCTTTTCCATAATTCTTTTAATTTTATCAATGCGCTCCACGAACCACCTCCAGTTGTTTGACCAATTCATATATAATTCTGTTCGAAGGTGTGTTAATACCATATTCTGTTGCTCTTTCAAGGATGTAACCGGTAAGGAATTCTATCTCAGTTTTTCTTTTCCATTCAATATCCTGAAGCATTGAGGATTTATTCTCTCCGGTATCTTTAATTATATTTATAAGGTTGTTTATTATCTCATCCTTTGATATATTGACCCCCTCTTCTTCAAAAACCTCTACTATCTCTGAAATCATGGAGTTAACCAGGTAAGTCTTGAGAAATTTAACCAGTTTACCATTTTTTATTGAAAAAAGAGCAGTTAAAGGATTTATAATGCAATTTATGGCAAGTTTTCTGTATAGA
>Ga0190315_1001034_pt1 | contig 11919 bp, 13 predicted proteins | sample 48701101_MG_FD_161673 | JGI IMG/M metagenome (GOLD analysis project Ga0190315, IMG submission 161673) | Hydrothermal vent sediment bacterial communities from Southern Trench, Guaymas Basin, Mexico - 4870-11-0-1_MG | ecosystem: Environmental > Aquatic > Marine > Hydrothermal vents > Sediment ...
AAGATATACTGTAAAATTGACGCTACTAGGTGATTATAATAGTTCTAATGTAATAGTAAGTGATGGAATACCTGCTGGCATTTCTGTCATGGATTATAATCTGGATAGGGTTGGTTTTGCAAGCGATACACCTCGAACATATTGGTATAACTATTCGTGGATGCAACAATCTGATAACGTATTTGTTTATGAAAAATATGTAAACTTTTATAAGCCATATATGTATTCAAAGGTAGTAACATATTCCTATGATATTATCGCTGTTGCTAATGGAACGTTTAGTTTAGAACCTGTAATGTGTGAATCAATGTATTCAGGTGAACTAAGTAGTAAGGATCCAAATGAGACTGTAACAATAGAATGAATGATATGGGGGTCGCATTATGGTTACTTACTGGATCCAATACTGATGGATAAAGAAGTAATACTAAACATTATTAACAGCTTGGAAAATATCTATATCTCGCCACTTGAGATGTGTAATCTTAAATGTAAGATTTGCTATACGAGGAAAACTGACAAGGTGTTAAATTTAAAGGAGATAAAGGATTTTACTACCAATTATCAAGCGGCCTTGGCGTCTGCCAACCGTATTGTTAATAAAGAATACAAATATCAAACGCAACGGAAATTAAAAGTAAAAAGTATTACGCTTTGTGGAGGAGAAGTTTTTCTGCTTGAATATTTGGCGGAACTACTAGAGTTTTTTTACTCTAATGATATTTTTGTCCAGATTGTCACTAACGGTACACTTGGCGGGATTAAACACATACGTAATAAGGGTAATGTGTGCTTAATGGTCTCTCTGGATGGTTTAGAGGAGTTCCATGACGAAAATAGGGGGAAAGGAAATTTTGCTAAGAGCATTGCTTTTATAAAGCGAGCCCGAAAGCTAGGGTTTCATACAGAAATATTCAGCATTGTAAATAAGAGTAATTACCATACAATAAAGAAGTTTGAAACTTTTATTCGTAGGTATTTGGGTAGGAATGAATATATTACGTATTTGCCACGAAAATCTAAAGCGTTTTTAAATTATCATCCAATATCGAATCGAAAATCTTGTGGTGATAATCTTGGCTATTTGTCCGACGGTGAATATAAACAACTTGTGAGTAATTACAAAACCCTGCCTTCAAAGGATCTGGGTTGTTACCAGATTTCTTTGATGTCAACTGGAAAGATATATGGTTGTTGTGAAGGGACTAAGTCTATAGGTAAGCTTGGAGACAACTTGGAGATTGTAATAAGAAAATATCTTGAGGTGTTGTCTAAAATGAATTTGTCATTCGACTATGGTAAACTTGGATGTTTTGAACCTGATTTTATTTGTGGTCTAAAAAAGAAAAACAGTGGATAGTTGGAAACTAATCAAACAAGGGAAAAAAGAAAAATATCCATTCTGGATAAGGGAATATGTAATAAGGGCTATTAGAGCATTTTTTGTCGAAAGGAACTTTCGTGAAGTTATAACACCAATATTGGCATATAATTTACCTTTGGAACCTACCTTATATTCATTTAGGACGCAATGGAATACTTCGGATGGAGGGAAGGTACTATATTTAAATACTTCACCTGAAAGTTCCTTGAAGAAACTTATTGCAGCTGGAATTGGAAACTGTTTTTCGATTTCGCACAGTTTCCGAAATCTTGAGTCAAGTAGCAGAACCCATAATCCAGAATTTTTGATGCTTGAATGGTATAGGATTGATTCTGACTACAAAGATATCATTAATGATACACTTGACTTAATAAGGTATATATCGGAGTATCTTCAAAACAATAATAACCTCTGGAAGAAATATAATAAAAAAATATGTAAAAACACAATTCCAGATGGGAGTAATTCTTTTAATATGGAGAAAAAGTATAGGGAGGTTACTCTAAAGCATTTGTTTAAAAAGGTGTTGAATGTCGACCTAGATTTCCTGATTCAGGGTAATAATTTGCGGGAATATTGTGAGAAGAAGGGGTATGTAACCAGAAATTATAATTGGGAAGCCTGGTTTAATCAGTTGTTTTTAAATGAAATAGAACCATATATAGTTAAGAACAGATTTATTACTGTAAAGGATTATCCAGCCAAAATTTCCCCTCTTTGCAAAATTAGTAAAAATCCTAATTATGCTGAAAGATTTGAGTTGTATATTAAAGGAATGGAGATAGGAAATGGTTGTAGTGAACCGTTAGACTATAAGCGAATCTGTAGTATGTTTGAAATGGAGGAGAAATATCGGACTGAAAATAAAGCCTCTACTCACGCGATAGATTATTCACTTTTGGATGCAATAAAAAATACCAGTGTAAAAAAGTATGCTGGTATTGGTGTAGGAGTTGATCGTTTGGCTATGATATTTGCTGATGTAACAGATATTAAGGATATATTATTTTTCCCTTTGTGAGAATATGGAAACAAAAGATATAAAAAACTGGTTGTTACGAGGCGACAATATTACTATATGTGGTCACGTAAATCCTGATAATGACTCGTTTTATGCTGGTTGTGCATTGTCGTTCATCTTGAAGAATTACTATGATAAAAATGTGAACTATTTAATAAGTGGTGTATCTTTCCCAAGGTACAAAGATTATGCTAAACGGTTTGGTATACTTCCACGTTCTACCAATATTGTTAAGTATGATTTTCCACAGAGAGATGCGTTGGTGTTGGTAGATTTAAATACCAGTTCTAGAACTAATCCAGAAAATGAGTGCCTGGATTTATCAATATTTCAGGAAGTAATTGTGATTGATCATCATCTTGAAGATAATTCTGAAGATGCATGGATTACTGCGAAATTTATAAGGAATGGGACTACTTGTGGTCATGTCTTTAATATTTTCCAAAATGAAATTGGGGAAATGAAGAAGGAACTGAGGGTAGATTTCATTAATGGGTTGTTAATGGGGGTACTGGATGATTTAAAGATGTTTGCTATACCTTATGTTACATCCGAAGATTTAAAGCTAGTTTCCCAAATGATGGATATGGGTGGAGATTTTAATTCTGTGACAAGTCTGCTTCAACGTAGAAGTTTTGGCTATTATCGCTATATTTCCAAGTTGTATAAAATTGTAAAAAGGGATAGTGTTGGATTTCACTATTTATTTTTGAGAGATGCGGTGTTACCTAAAGAGACCGAATTAAGAGAATTAGTGTTGAATAACTTCAAATTTAGGACAAGTTTTATTGATGAGGTTGAAGTTATCTTTTATATAAAAGAAGGTAAGACTGGAACATATAAAGTTACGATGAGATCTAAACATAATTTAACAAACTTGTACAAGGAAATAATTAAGTCTGGACTTGGGTCAGCAGGTGGTCATCCTGGAGCTGGAGGGGCTGTGATACAATGTAGTACTGATGCCAAGTTAATTAAAATTTTAGGAGATATTGTAAATGAATCCGAAATCCTTTCTTAACGACAATGAGCTCTTAATAAAGACCTTCTTGCGAAGTGTGATAATTGTTTTAATTATCTTTAGTATATTGCGTCCATATAGAAGAAGGCCTGTAGATAACCTTGGGGACGCTAATATTGGAGGTAATATAACAACTGGTTGTGCGGGGGAAGTATCAACCGATAAAACATATTATTCATTGGCTGGTTTCTATTGTTATGATCTTCTTCCTGTGTATAAAAGAGTAAGTGATGTGTACGACAATGATCTAATGGTAGAGCGTATTTTCTATTTTATCAATGCTGATAATGTTCACAGAATAACGTTTATGGTGATGTTTTTGTTGCTATGGGATGCTCAGGTTCGATTTGCTATTTACATAGGTGATAAGAAGGTTAAGAAGAGTTAAAGATTGCTTCTGCTGATTAGTTAATGTATGTCTTAGGCTCCTTTGTGATATCTTTTTGTTATATTTACATGCTAATATTTGTTGAAACTTTAGAATGTTTGTATCAATATTCGCTGGGTGGGTTGACAACTCGAAAACAACCTTTTTTAATATTTTGCTAGGGTTTCTTTTAGCAAGAATTAAAGCCATTTTGTATGGATCAAATGATTTTTCTCGTAGAATACAAGAATTAATGTAGTTATGTAGACTGATCAATTTCTCACGTGGAATGTGTGTCCTCAAAGTAAATATAAGTGAATTGGCGAGTGCAGTAACTCTATAGTTTTTATTTTTAGCAAGGTGTGAGAAAATAAATAATTTTTTAGCACTTTTGGTATTGTTTGGATTAATTGCAACATATAACAAGTATGAAATCATGATACTTATAACTGTTTTTTCATCAACGGTTTCCAATATATTTTTCGAAAAGTCGTTGTTGGGTTCATCAAATGTTGGAGTATGAGTTGTAAGCATGTTTTTGATTTCTTTTACGTTTTCGCTAAGCCAGCTTTCGAGATTTATATCTTTCATTTTGATTAGATGAATTTTCTTACTGTCTTCATTATATATTCTTTTGGAGGATAATCAAAATTTCTTTAAAACAAATAATTTTTCAATATACCATTTATGTTGTAGAATATTGTATAAAATAATTGCGGTTGTTTTTGGTCATTGGGAGAAAAATTATGGAAAGAATAAATAGTGTTAAACTAGTTTTCGAAAATAAAGATATTTGTATTTTTACCAAGCCATCCAGGATTCCAACGACCAATAAGAATGATAAGGAGATAAGTGAAGATACGTTTATCTCTAAGGTTTTTGACCTTCGACCTGAATTGTCTTATGTTAATGGTTATAGAAAAAATGAAGGAGGTTTACTATATCGCTTGGACAATGATACATCAGGAATAGTGGCTGTTGCCAAAAATTCTTGGAGCTTTCTAAAATATGCACGAAAACAGAAAGAAGGAGGGTTGTGGAAAAAATATTTTGCTGAATGTAGTAGTAATCAGACTGAGTTTAAGAAGAAGGTAACTAATTCATTCTGGGAAAGCAATGTTTATTACAATTTGTTCGATTTAAATCCGCCCCAAAGTGCAAAGTGGTACGTGATTGATAGACAAATTGGGTTTTCAAGAAAAAGTAACAAAAAAATGGTGGTAAAAGAAAGGTATAAGAACTATAGAGGAAAACTATTAAACAGGAAGACATACGTAAGAATTGTAAAAAAAGTTAAGAACAAATATTTACTTGATATACGTATAAAAAAAGGGGCGAGACACCAAATACGGGTACATTTGTCAAGTATAGGATTTCCGATTGTTTATGATAAAGTTTATAACCGAGTTGATACTAGAGTTGATATAGGTGAGTTAGGGCTCATTTGCTATGGAATTACTGTTCTTTAGGTAACGTTGAAGAGCCTTTGGCAGTTACGGGCCTTGGTTGCTGGAAATCTGACGTTAGTTTGTTAGGTCGAGCTGGTTAATAATCACTTAAGGTCAATGTGAGTTTGAGGTTTGTTAAATACGTCACGGTTGCTGGGTACGGGACGGTGTGTGTGGGTGATTGTCCCTGGTGCTGATGTGTCTAATAGAAATTTGTTTTTAATGTGTGGGTGAGTATTGTTTGTTGTTTTTATGGTTCCAGCTTAGGCCTATAAGTTGGACATAGTTACCCCTTTGTGAACAAAGCAAAGTTTTTATTATTTACTTATGTTGTGTTAAAATACCTACAATGATAAAGGTAATATCTTATGAACAATTAGAAAGGATTCTGACGAGAAGCACTTTGGCTGTTTCACATTTTATTACACCAATAAACCTTTTAGAGGAAAAGGAAAAGTTCCTTTCAAGCAAACATTATGAACCACAATTTTTGTACTCAGTAAAAAAGAAAAATATTGAAAAAGGACTGCATGCTTTAAGAGAGATTAGACATGTAAAATATGTTGAGGGAGTTCCTGATGGTATGGTTAAATATTTAAAAATGATTATAAAATCAAAGCTAAACACTGCCGACTTAATAAGTAAGATAGGTAAGAATAAGGAATTTAACATTGCTACACAAGCAAAATACATGATTCCTTCTGAAGTATATTTTATGAAGGCCACTAAATTGCTTAGGGGAAAATCACGGATAATAGAATATGTGGATGTTCATCAGGATGATAAAGAAGTGAGGTACTCAAGTGAGGATTTGTTTGTTTTGGTTGAAAGATTTTTACGGAAGCTGAAAATAGATTTCACGACGGAAGATAATGACACATATAAAAGAACCAATGATGAGTATATTGAGTTATTAAGGCAAAAGAAAGGGATTCCGTATAGCTGGTGCATAAAGTATAAAAACGACACATCAAAATCAGTAACGATTGGAAATAAGTTTAGATATATTTTAATTCCGAAGGATAGTACTTTTAGTAAGTTGAGAATGAAAAAGATTTTGGTACACGAAATAGGGACTCATTTGTTGAGGTCAATAAATGGGGTAAAGCTTGGATACGAGATTTTTGGAAAGGCTACTGTAGCAGCGTACTTATATACCGAAGAAGGACTTGCGGTTTATAATGAAGAGATGTATGGGCTAATTACTAAGAAATCGGTTAAAAGAATGGCACTTTTAAGTTATAATGTATATTTGGCTCACAAATATTTTTACTCATTCAGAGATCTATATAATTTAAATATAGCTTTTTTGCCTCCCAAAGAAGCATTCTCGGTTGCGTATCGTATAAAACGAGGTCTTAGTGATACTTCTGGTCCAGGAGGATATACCAAAGACGCTACTTATTTTAAGGGAGCAATTCTTACCCAAAAAAGGATAAAGCAGGACCCAAATCACTATAAAGCTATGTATATTGGGAAGGTGCCATTTTCATGGATTAATGTGTTAAAGAAATGTAGTCGGTGTCAAATAATCGTTCCCCCATATCGTGAGGTTAAATTATTTTTAGATTCAATTAAATGAAATTAGGAGATAAAAAATATGTATGGTTAACCGTAGTTATGCTGGTAATGGGTGTGCTATTATTTGTGCTATGCTTAGGGGTGACATACTTCTTAGTATATGAGAACAATGGGTTTACCGAGGTTATAGAAACAGAGAAGTCCTTTGATGATATACATCAGGTTTTTGTGGAAGGTAATTTTGATATAAGTGTGCATAGGTCTGCAGACGACAGAATAATAATACAAAGCCCCGAGTCGCTTGTGAACAAGACGGTTATACATATGGATAACCACAAATTGAGTATCTATGATAAGAGGTATCCAATGAAAAATGTTTACAGGAAGATAATTATTGACATATACTGTAATAAATGTAGTTACTTCAATATAAAAAGTAAGGGTGAGGTAACGTTGATTAATGTTAAACTTGAAAAAATGTATATTAAGTTAGATTCCTCTAGTAGATTTCGTGCTTCCGGAGAAATTACTAATTTGGATCTGGAGTTAAAAAATGTTGGAGATCTGGATATATCTGATTGTCAGGTACAGCATTTGTATGCGGACATTTATGGGTTTGGGGACTATCAATTGAAGATTTTAAAGTCAGGTGAAGTAAATGTTTGGGGAAGGGCCAATGTGGTGGTAATTTCAGAAATAGAGTTTCAAAAAAATGTATATGGAAGTGGACAGATTGATACAAAGTCATCTACTTCAGAGTAATTTGTTTCCCAGGATCAACTAAAAACTCTTTCAAATCTTTTCGTCCGATTACTGCCGGGTATGATAATCTTGTTCTATCTCTGATTTTGTAGTTAATTTTTTTGTCAATTTCGTCTATTAGGGTTCTAATTGGTATTAGTGGAAATGTTTTGTAAGACTCAGATTTCTTTATAATTTCAAAACTAATGTCAATAAACTGTGCTTTCCATTTTTGTACAAGTTTCTGAGCGGAAGTGGTTGCCTCATCTTTTGTTTTGGAATTGGCTTCTTCAAAGTCGATAATAACGGGTGCAAATCCAAGGTTAAATGCGACCTTTCTATCGAGGAATGAATAATATTCTCCAGTGTCAATCCTAGCTCTGACTCTTTGTTTTAAAGTCTTCGTAGTTTCTTTTTTAAGCTTTTTAGTCTTTGTGGGTTTTTCAAGACCGATGAGCTTAATTGTTTCAAATGGGGCAATTATTTGTTTTCCACTAATTGATTCGATTTCATCTTGTACTTCGCCACCAAATAGCGTTCTTGCAGTTTCTAGACCCTGTTCTATAGTTTTTATTTTAAGGCCCTCAACTCTTTGCAATCTTTCCGCAAGTCCCTTTTGATTTGCTATTTGGATAGCAAGCCCTGGTCTGGCGTTCAATTCAAAGACAACAGGTCCCTTATTTTTATCAAGTGCGATATCAACACCAGTATATCCAAGGCCAGATACCAACTGTGAGTTTATAGCAATTCTGAGAATTTTCTTCCAATAAGGTATTTTAATACCTCGTAAGGATAGGTATGGTTTGTCAACCATTTTGTCGATGGAGTCTTGAGTATAAGGTATTAGTGAGAATTTCTTATTAATAATTGAAGTTGTAGTAATACCAGTTGCAATATCAATGCCTGTTGCTATTGCTCCAGCGTGTACGTTAGCTTTGCCATTTGATCTTTTGGTTGGAAATCGAAGCATAGCCATTACTGGTACCATATTAAATACAATTATTCTTATGTCTGGAATACCGCGATAGGAGTACGTTTTCATTAGGTCGTTGTTAATGACTCTTTCTTCAAGTATTGCAATATCTTTTTTACTTCCCATTGAATATCTTCCATCGAGTATGTCTGAAATATGTGTCTTTATTTGTGCGACATCAAGTACTTGACCATTTGATTTGATCCATTCAAGTATACCTTTCCTCTTACCCCAAAAAACAATAATTCCATTGCCACCAGTCCCCTTATTGGGCTTGATAACAAAACTTTTTGGCAAATTGTCCCACAGTATAAGCTTTAGTTGCTCTTTGCTGTAGATAACTTTGTAAGTACTTGTGGTTGAAATACCGACTTTATTCAACATTTTTTTGCAAAGGATCTTGTCATCTGCATTATTTTTGGCAGTGGAAGTATTGTATGGTCTTATATATAATTGATTTCTCTTGTTTAAACCTAATATTGAATTTTTACTGAGCTTTAGTATTGTAGATAATCTCATGGCTCTTTTTTGTTAATTTGAATCAACATTTTCTAAATTGGTTTTAAATATTTCTTTGAATCGTATAAATTCAGTTAGTCTAAAACCCGAATACTTACCGATTAGCAAATTTATTAGAAGAATAATAATCAGTATAGATGGATTGTATATAAGCATTTCAGCAAGGGCGTCCCATTTCATTAAGAAGTAGCCAATACTTGCAACTAAAATACTTTCAGCTGTTAAAATGATAGTTGTTAAAATCTTCTTTTTAATTTGGTAAGCGACCAATCTATCTGAAATCGTGGTGATCATGAGTATTGGCAAGGGGATCAATCGGAGTGTTCTGATAGGTGATAGATATGAAAGGAAAAAAGAAGAGATAATGATTCCAATGATTACGCCAGTATAAATGATGGAAATTTTAGTAAGATAATGCATTCTTGTTTTGCTGATAAGTTTGTAAACGAGTGTTGCACATATCGTTACAATCAGTGTTATTAGCAAACCATATTTTAGTCCAGTAAGTATAGCGTCGCTTGTATCGAGGTAATAATATGATAATGCTAAAACCAAAGAGGGATATACTCCAAATGTTTTTGTACCAAGCATGTATCTAAAAAATGCTACCATTGTTACTATTATCGGTACGTACATTAGTAACATCATTAGCTCTTTCGTAATTGATAACCCGTATACTTCAATTATTTCCATAAAACTTACCTTATATATAAAGTTACTGTATAAATGATATCATTATGCTTTGTATTATTTCAAGCGGAGTGTTAACTTGTCTTTGAAGATAATCTCAATCCAGATATAGTTTGTTGCATAGTGTTTAGTTGTAAATAATAAGTCTTAATGTAGCAATTTGACAAATAATATGATATATGCGAAAATGCGTGGTCTTTCAAAGATAGAAGGCATAAGATAGGACCTTCCGAGAGAGATTTTTTCAAAATAAAGTTAGGTGAGCAATTATGGTTACAAAGGCTAAAAAGCAGCGGATGCTTAAGACATATATTTCTGCAATAGATAATTATCTGGCCATGTTTTTTGTTGATGCTAAGGGGGTTCCATCAAATGATGTTACTAAGCTAAAAAAACAGTTAAAAAAGAAAAATGCAAACTTCTTAATGGTAAAGAATACTATATATAAGCTTGCTATGAAGGAAGTTCTTGGCGAAAATTTTGATGAAGGTTTATCAGGACAACTTGGAGTTATTATTACAAAAGATAATGTTGTTGAGGTAGCAAAACTTTTGGGGGAATATACGAAACGTTCCAAATTACTTACACCAGCTTTTGGATATTTAGGAGAAAATAAAATTGATGGGGATAGAATAAAACAACTTGCGGATTTACCAAACAGAGAACAATTATTGGGACAGGTAACTGGTACTATGATTGGTGTATTAAGAGGTTTTATGACCGTACTTGGTGGGTCAGCAAGAGACTTCACGTATTTGTTAAATGCAAGATCTGGCTCACTAAAAGAATAATTATTTATATAAATTTAATTTATTTTATAAAATGGCTGACATAAAATTAAGTGCGAATCAGCAAAAAGTACTGGAAATGGTTGAGAAAATGACTATTCTAGAACTTTCGGATCTAGTTAAGGTAATGGAGAAGAAATTTGGTGTAAGTGCATCTGCTCCTGTTGCGACTGTGGTTGCCCCAGTAGCTGCGGCAGTTGAGGAGGAGGAAAAGAGCTCGTATAATGTAGTAATTGCAGATGTTGGTTCAAACAAAATCGATGTGATAAAAGCTGTTAGAGGAGTTGGTGAACTTGGACTTGTTGAAGCAAAAAACCTTGTTGAGAAGGGAGCTGGGGCTGTTGTTAAGGAAGATGTAGACAAAGAGACAGCTGAATCAATTAAAAAGAAACTTGAGGAAGCTGGTGCAAAAGTAGAATTGAAATAGATTTCAGTTTATAAAGAGAGAAAGGGCGGATAAAACTTAATATCTGTCCTTTTTTTGTTTAAATGAAAAAAACTTATAAAACTATAATAGTAAGTGTGTTGTTTTTAATGAATGTGTTTCTTGTGTACTGTGTTTATGCATTTCACCTCTATAGGGACAATGATGTGAAAAAAGTCTATAATATTGATTATGCCTCTGTCTCGTTAGAATATTCTGAACAAATTGAAATACCAGCTCCAAACTTTGTTTCTTATGAAATAAAATTACCGCTGGTTTCCTCTGATTACTATTATGGGAAATTTGAAAATGCTACAGCTGGAGTTAATGAGTTTATGGATAGTTATATATATAAACTTGGTGAAGGTGTTGGTCTTTTGGAGAACGATGTAATAAGTCTTAAAGATGTAAATAGCTATATAATGACGAGTAAGGGATATGGGTATGGCGTTTGTTGGTTTGTAACAGCACTGGGTGGGCTTATTGATGAAGTGAACTCTAAATGGATGGCTATTAATCATACTGCTGTTTTTACTGTTACTGAGTCGCATCCTCACTCAACAACTTATCAAACATATTTTCCGAATAGGTATTACGGTTATGCGATTTACAATGGAGACTATGTATATGATTATTCATTCGTTGTAAGTAATCCAGAAGTGCGGGAAGTACATATGATTTTTACTTCCCAAACGGATAATCCCAATGCGTACATGGGTTATTCAATTGACGGCAAAGTAATTATATTTCTAAGTTGATGAAAAATGTGCTTCATGTTATCATGAAACGAATAATTTGATTATAATTTGATTATGGAACTACTAGCTCTTGTCCCAATTGTCTGTGGTGGCATTTTTGTGGTGGTATTGGTAGGTTTAGTACTTATTGGAATAGGTATATACAATGGCCTTATTAAGTTACGGTTGTTGGTTGATGAGGCACAGTCTGATATTGAGACCTTTTTAAAGAAACGATATGACATGATACCGAATTTGGTAGAAATTGTTAAGGGTTATGCAAAA
>Ga0190315_1001036_pt1 | contig 11909 bp, 10 predicted proteins | sample 48701101_MG_FD_161673 | JGI IMG/M metagenome (GOLD analysis project Ga0190315, IMG submission 161673) | Hydrothermal vent sediment bacterial communities from Southern Trench, Guaymas Basin, Mexico - 4870-11-0-1_MG | ecosystem: Environmental > Aquatic > Marine > Hydrothermal vents > Sediment ...
AATATTTCTACTTTACACTCCTCTACTGATGGCTCCACTGCAATTTGCAGAACGCTATCCTGAAACAACCTTGTCCGCGAACCTGAGCAGCCCTTTCGCATCTCGTATCTTCTTTCGCAGATCGTCCCTGCGAAGGTCAGAATCCTGACGCGTCCGGTTCCCGATCTCCTTCAGATCTATAATCGCACGCAAGATGCCTGCCGCCTCATCATACAGATTCTCTGCCTCTTCCTCTGTAATATCCGCGTCTGCGAGTGCGGCTTCATCGCATGATTCCTTCCTCTCGAGAAGGCGAATCAATGACTCGATTTCAGAAATCTCCCCGTCTGTCAGCTCTTTTTTGTTGATGAGCCGCCAGATCAATTCACGGAGTGGGATCGTACGTTCGTCGATCACGCAGACTTTCGGTATCTCTGCGCCGACCCACACCAGATACCCGTGCAGCCGACGGAGCAACATAGCCCGCTCGCGTTCGGATAGCGTCTTCTCCATTTATACACCTCCGCTCCACCCGTTTCACTGTGAAGCGCTGCAACTGGGTGTGGGCTTTGGCAGGCTGATCTCCGGAATCGAAATCGGGAGGCTCACTTTCATTGAAAACTTCTTGATCGTCTCAAGCAAGCTCTCCTTCTCCGTCCCGACCAGACTCAACTCCAGAACCTCGCTGATCTTCGAGACCGGCACGATCTTCACCATCTCACGGTACCGATCCTCGATTAAGACGTCATCCTCGTTTGCTTTCGGGATGATGACCGTCTTGATGCCCGCCTGTGCGGCAGCCTCGATCTTGTAGGTGACGCCGCCCACAGGAAGCACGTCGCCACGAACAGAGAGCGATCCGGTCATCGCAATCGATTGGTCGATCGGAATCCCCTCGAATGCTGATATCACAGCGGTTGCAATCGAGATCGACGCGCTGTCGCCTTCCACACCCTCGTAGGTGCCGATGAACTGGACGTGGATGTCCATATTCGTGGTGTCCTTGCCCGTAACCTTCTTGATCAGTGCTGAAACGTTCTGGACAGCTTCCTTTGCGATATCCTTGAGCATCCCGGTCGCGATCAGGTTGCCCGCGCTCTTTGACATGGCTGGCGTAACCTCTGCCAGTATCGGGAGGACAATTCCCGAGTCGCCGCCCATGATCGCAAGCCCGTTCACCCTTCCGACCTCTGCGCCCTTCTTATGATACATCTGGTAGTCCATGCGCTGTTCCAGATACTGATCCGCGAGCTGCTGCTCAACCGACCGCGCCATCCGCTTCGCGGTGAGAACATGGGCTGCTGTCACCGTCTGCGCATTCTCTGCGTGGGCGACATCGCCAGATACTCTGACGAGACCGCCTAGATCGCGCAGTTTCAGTGTGAGGTGACCTTTTCGTCCGGCACGTCTTCTCGCTTCACGCAAAATTTCCTGCACCGCGCCCTTGTCGAAGTGTGGGATATTTCCGTCCTTCTCTACCTCCTGCGCCACGAATCGGACGATTTTTCGGCGATTTTCCGGGGTGTCATCCATTGAATCGTGCATGTAGATCTCGTAGCCGTAGCCCTTGATCCGGGAGCGCAGCGCGGGGTGCATCCCCTCCATCGCATCCAGATTCCCTGCCGCAACCATGATGAAGCCGCATGGCACAGGCTCAGTCTTAACAAGCGCACCTGAACTGCGTTCGGACTGTCCTGTTATCGCATACTCCTTCTCCTGAAGTGCGGTTAAGAGACTCTGCTGCGATTCGGGTCGCAGGGTGTTGATCTCGTCGATGAAGAGGACTCCCTTGTGCGCCTTGTGGATGTCGCCCGCTTCGACACGGTCATGGGACGGCGTCTCAAGCCCGCCCGACTGGAACGGGTCGTGCCTGACATCGCCAAGGAGCGCACCCGAATGAGCACCCGTTGCATCGATGAATGCGACCATGTCTCGATTCGCATTGTTTACGATCAGCTTTGGTAGGATCGCTCTTCCGCCCTGCACAAACTGCCTCCCGATGACCATAATCAAGAGAACTGCGAGAATTCCCCAGAGAAGAGCCATGCCGCCGAGAGATGCAGCGTAGAGGAGAATTCCAAAGCCGAGAATCATTAGAATCGTATTTCTGAACTGTGCTTTCTGCTGGGCTTCCATTTTGTGAGCGTTAACGATTTCTATTCCTTTTCCAGCTCTGACCTCACGGATCTTCGGATTGTTCACATCCTCCATGTTGTGATAGATGAGTATGTCCTTGAGCTCCTCTTTCGGGAGCAGTTCAGCCATCGCCTGAGCCAGCATCGACTTTCCAGTCCCGGGAGTCCCGATCAGCATCACATGCCTCCGTTGCTGCGCCGCTTTCTTCATAATCTCGCAGGCTTGTTCCTGTCCGATCACCTGATCGATCAAAAGCGGCGGAACCTCGAGGTCTTTTGTGGAACTGATCTCAATCCCGGCGAGCAGGTCCTCATCGTCGTCTACCGGGTCGTCTGCCATTGGCTCCTCGGTCGCCTGATCTTCTATCATCTGACCTTCTATTGCCTGATCGTCTGTCCGGTTGTTAACCTGATCATTTTCACAATCGCCCATACATAGCAGTGCGTCAGTCGATATATAAATGTTCGCTAAGGTCTCAAGTGGCAATTCCCCGTCCACATCGGATTAACCTGATTCTGATGGATTCTGTGGTTTTCAAAAGATGCCGAAGGGAGTGTTTTTAATCTTTGCGTCCTTACGTCTTGGCATTCCCCTGATTAACGCAAAGTCGCAGAGACGCGAAGGATGTTGTTTAATCTCTGCCTTCACGTCTTGCGTGTTGTTGTAACATCAGACCGACCATTACAATTCTTTGCCGCCCGAAAAATTCACTTCGCAATTCATAGAACGATTACAGGTGTTGCACCCTCATAACGTCCCTCGCGGATCCGCGATCTCCCCTCTCACTGCGCTCACAGCCGCGGTCTCAACCGACGACAGGTATATCTCCGAGTTGTTGTTTCCCATCCTGCCCTTGAAGTTCCGATTCTGCGTAGACAGGACCACTTCCCCATCCGCAAGCGCAACAGTTCTCCCGATGCAGAACCCGCATCCCGGCGCGCAGACAGCAGCACCAGCCTCAACGAGCGTTCTGATCACGCCTTCCGATATCGCTTGCAGAAGAACATCTCTGCTCGCAGGATAGACGACAAGTCTCGTTCCTTCCGCAGCCTTTTCCCCCTTCAGGATGCGCGCCGCAATCCGCAAATCCTCGATCCTGCCGTTCGTGCACGAGCCGATGCAGACCTGATCCAGCGGCACACCTTCGTACTCGCCAACAGGAGCGACATTGTCAACGCGGTGAGGTGCTGCGATCTGCGGCTCGATGTCGTCAGCAGGAATCGTGATCTCGGACGCGTAATCAGCCTCACTGTCGGGCGAAAGCGGCGTGTACTCGTCCTTTCTGCCGTAACGCGCAAGGAACTCGCAAACCCGATCGTCAGCAGCACAGAGCCCGCATTTGCCGCCCGCTTCAATCGCCATGTTGCACATCACAATCCGCGACTCAACGCTCATCTCGTCCACCGTATCCCCTAGAAACTCCATCGACATGTACGTCGCACCGTCTGCCGTAATTTTTCCGCAGAGATACAGAAACGCGTCCTTGGAATGGACATGTTCTGGCAAATTGCCAGTAATCTCGATCCGGTAGCTCGATGGTACCTTGAGCCACGTCTTTCCGTAAGCCATGACCGCAGCAAGGTCTGTTGAGCCCATACCCGTTGCAAACGCGCCGAGCGCGCCGTGTGTGCATGTGTGGCTGTCCGCGCCGATTACAATCTTGTACGGGGCTGCGTACCGTTCGAGCACGATCTGGTGACATACGCCGTCGCCATTCTCATAGAACGCGATCTCGTTCTCGCATGCGAACGCCCGCATCATCGCCTGAACGTTTGAGACCTGCTCGCTCGGAGACGGCGATGCGTGGTCACAGATTCCTGCGACCTTCTCGGGATCGTGGACCCTCCGGGTGCCAAGCTCATCCTCCATTAACTCGATTGCGAGTGGGAGCGTGCCGTCATGTGCAAATGCGAAGTCAACAGGGACTGTAATCATGTCATTCGGTCGCACGTCCGTTTTCGCCTTCGCGGACAGAATCTTCTCTACCATGGTTTGTGCAGTGGTTTGTGCAGTGGTTTGTGCGGTCATCTTTCATTTCTCCAGCGAAAGTCATTATTACCTTACCTGTGACATAGATAAGTAATATCAAAACAATTGGAGGTAATCATGAGATTAAAACATATTGTAGTAATTGCGATGATCACATCACTGATGCTGGTGTCAGGGTGTGTGCAGCAAGATGTAGCCGAGGTCGATAGTGATGGCGACGGCTGGAGCGACAAACAGGAATTGAAAGCCGGAACAGATCCGGAGAATAAAGACACCGATTCCGATGGGTACTGGGATCCACGGGATGAGAATCCACTCGATCCTGAGATACCGGTTCCGAGGGTAACGCCATCTCCGGCAGGGACCGTTCAACCGACGCCCGAGCCCTCACCCATGCCCACGCCGGTTCCAACCCATGAGTTTGAGATCACGTATCCGCCCGATGGCGGTTCTGTTCCCCGTCTCATCGATGTTAAAGGACATGGCGGAGAGCCCGGTGCAACTATCAGGATTCATGTATGCACAGAAGAGGAAGGGGATCGTCTTCGTCCCAATGTCGGATATTCCGACGAGGATGGCAACTGGGAACTGGAAGGTGTCAGGATCTGGGAAGCGAAAGGATATCCAATGGGTGAAGAGGCAGTGATTTATGGTGTGATGGTGGTTTCGGAACCGGGTGGTGCACGTATAGTTCGTTCCGAAAATATAACAGTATTCTTTAAGTAAGAGTGAGAGGTGTCATAGATGATAACCGAAAGCCTATTAGCCCCGGGGCACCGCGGTTGTGCTGGTTGCGGACCCGCGCTTGCAGCAAAGTTCATACTTGAGGGTGCAGGCAAAAACAGCATCGTCTGCGGTCCAACCGGCTGCCTCGAGGTCTTTACGACCCCCTACCCGGAATCGGCGTGGCGGGTTCCGTACATCCACTCACTCTTCGAGAACCCGGCAGCGGTCGCATCAGGCATCGAGACGGCACTTGCCGCACGCGGAAAGACCGACACAAAGGTACTGGTCATAGCAGGCGACGGCTCCACCTTCGATATTGGCATACGCAGCATATCAGGCGCATTCGAGCGAGGACACGACATCACCTACATCTGCTACGACAACGAGGCGTACATGAACACAGGGATTCAGCGGAGCGGCGCAACACCATACGACGCGGCGACGACGACATCTCCTGCCGGCGACGTATCCTACGGAAATCCGCGTCCCAAGAAGGACATGCCAGCAATCCTTGTTGCGCACGGCTCGCCTTACGTTGCGACAACGACGATTGCGTACCCAAAAGACACAATCCGCAAGGTCAAAACCGCAACCGAGACCGTTGGTCCCGCGTACATCCAGATCCATACGCCGTGCTGCACCGGCTGGTACTTCGAAAGCGCGGAGACAATAGAACTTGCGAGACTCGCGGTAGAGACCGCGCTCTACCCGATCTTCGAGATTGTGAACGGAGAAATAGGGAAGGTGCACAAGATCAAGCAGAAGCCTGTCGAGGAGTATCTCGGTGCACAGAGGCGGTTCAAGCACCTCTTCACAATGGACAGCGGAAAGGATGAGATCGCGAAGATTCAGGCGATCGCTGATGAGAATGTCCGGAAGTACGGGCTTGCCAGATGAGATTGTGAGATGAGCTGATAAGATTGCGAGATGAATATATTTACAGGTGAGATGATCAATTGACGATAAAAACAGGAGATTTTATACGGATAAACTACACCGGACGGTTCGATGATGGCACGATCTTCGATACCACCTACGAAGATGTTGCAAAAGAGAATGAGATGTACGACGAGAACACGAGATACGGGTCGTACGTTGTAATTGTTGGTTCCGGGCATGTCGTTTCAGGCATGGACGAGGATTTCGTCGGAAAGGAAGCTGGCTACAACGGGATTGTTGAGGTTCCGCCTGAGAAGGGTTATGGCAAGCACAAGACCGAGCTTGTGAAGACGTTTCCCCTGTCCAGATTCAATGAAAAGCCTGTGAAGGGAATGCAGGTAATAATAGAGGGGCAGCCCGGCGTAGTCACGATGACTGTCGGACGCAGGGTGCGGGTTGACTTCAACAGCCAGATGGCTGGCAAGTCTCTCGTCTACGATTACGCGATAGAGGAACTGATCGATGACGATACCGAGAAGGTCAAATCCCTCTTGAACTCGTACTTCAGAAGGGATTTCGATGTTATGATCGTCGATGACGGCGTTCTGATCGGACCGCCGAGCGATCTCTGGTTGAATGAGCAGTGGCTAATCTCAAAAAGGAGGATAGCATACGAACTTCTGCACGCAATGGAGCTTGATTCTGTTAAGTTCGTTGAGGCGTACACAAAGGAATCGAACGAAACAGAAGAAGCAGAAAAAACAACAGAAATAGACATATCCGACGAAACAAAGGAAGACGAGGAACTATGAAAGCATGTGTAATGTGCGGGGGGTTGGGAACCCGGCTTCGCCCGCTCACTCTCGAGAGGCCAAAACCGCTGATACCGCTCCTGAATAAGCCATCGGTCGTGCATCTGATCGAGCACCTGCGAGGCGAGGGGGTGACCGACGTTGTGATGACGCTCGGCTATCTCGGCGAGATGATCGAAGAGGCGGTAAGTGACATCGAAGGCGTGAACACTACCTGCGTCTACGAGAAATCTGCGCTCGGAACGGCAGGAGGCGTAAGAAACGCAAGAGAACACCTGAGAAGCGGGACGTTCATGGTTGTCGGCGGCGACCACGTTCTCGATCTGCAACTGAACCGGATATACCGGTTCCACGAGCAGAGTGATGCAATAGTTACGATCGGACTGATCTGCATCGACAATCCCTTCGAGTACGGGATCTGCGACATGGACGCCCGGAACGTGATCCACAGATTCATTGAAAAGCCAGATCCGGGAGAGGCGTTCAGCAATCTCATAAATACCGGCGTCTACGTCTGCAACCCTGAGATTCTGGACTGGATTCCGGACGAGGGGATGTGTGACTTTGCAAATGACGTCTTCCCTGCGCTCCTTGACGCGGGAGAGGAGATCGATGGATATCTTGTGCAGGGCAGGTGGACCGACATCGGAAACCACGAGATGTACCGGACTGCGTGCAAATGGAAGCTCGACAAGATGTATGCGCAGGGTCAAACTCCGAACCCAACTCCAAATGTAGATCCGGCATCCGATGCAACCGACAGGATCAGGGATCCGGTTTCAATCGGGGAAGGCACAACGATCGGCTCATCCATGATCGTGGGGCCGGTCGTGATCGGCGAGGACACAGTGATCGGTGACGATGTCGTGATCGGACCGCACACAACGATCGGGTCAGGCTGCGTGATCGAGGACGGCGCACACATCCTGACATCGTACATCTTTGACGATGTCCGCATCGGAAAGGGATCGCTTGTCTTCAGTTCGATTCTTGACACCGGCTCCAGGGTGCGTGAGAACTGCTCGCTTGAGACCGGAACTGTGCTCGGTTCAAGAGCGGTCGTGAATGACTACGCGATACTCTCTGATGTATTGATATGGCACGACAAGGTCGTGCAAGAGGGCGAACATACGAGAAATAATATGGTGGATCAATAGCATGACGTTTTTATACTATGACCACTGATTATACATTTGGGAGTAGATATGAAGGCGAATCAGCATCTCCACCAGAGTAAGTCAGCACAGGTAGGGATAGGCACGCTGATTATATTCATATCGATGGTGCTCGTTGCTGCGGTCGCTTCAGCTCTTTTAATCAAGACTTCGGGAGTTCTACAGCAGAAGGCGTCGCAGACCGGCCAGGAGACGACCCGGGAGGTCGCATCAAACCTCCGTGTCGACAGGATCATCGGGGAGAGGGATTACTACGTCTCGCTGAACCTGAACGACAGCGGATGTCTCCGGGCGGACAACGGCGACGCACTCACTGACTTTTCATACACGGGACCCATCGGAAGCTATGTCGAGATCGAGAATTCGAACGCAACCACGGCATTTCCAATAACCATCAACAGCAGCGATGCAGAAGGGTTTACCAATATAAGCCGATCGGTTGCTGCGGAGGAGGTGTATGAGTACTGCCTCGAAAAAGCGGGAACATATACAGTCAATGCTAACGATAACGATTCTATCACCATAACAGTGCAGCAGGACAATTACGAGTACGGATATGTCTCAAAACTCCGCATCACGATGTCACTCGGTCCGGGGAGCGAGGATATCGATCTATCGCAGTTGATCGTGTATCTATCAGATGCAACGCATACAGCGGATGTCAACTACCAGCTGACGAAGCAGGAGGGTGTATACGTTGCAAACAACACTGCGACGTCCGACTATTTCTCAATCAGCTCGATACGGATCAGGGATGACTCCGCATTCGACGCTACACAACCGGTTTTGCGAACCGGCGATGTGATGGAGGTGACTGTGAATGTACGGAAGGTCTTTAAGTTTGGCGGGGCGTACCCTGACCCTTCATATACCGGGATTGCCACCAGAACCTCCCTTGACCTGCAGATCAGACCCGAAGCCGGATCACTTGTGATACTGGAACTGATAACGCCGGGCTCGTACTTCAAGTCCAAGTATATACAGCTCCTGGTATGATTGGACGTGGTGTCACTGGTGCCGGATCGGTGACTCCGCGAACCACCGACCGTAGATACCTTTAAATCATTCCCCATCACAGGTGTAACGGACGGGCTCGTAGATCAGTTGGAAGATCGCTGCCTTTGCAAGGCAGAGGCCCTGGGTTCGAGTCCCAGCGAGTCCATTGATGAACGCGAAAGCAATCTGGATCAAGGCGGATTCAGGCAACTGGGATGCGCAGAAAGGGAGGATCACAACCAGTCTTGAGTCAGGCGTTGAGTGCGTGCTCACAACGTCGGATCACGTTGAGAATGTTCGTGAACTCGGAGACATCAGGGTGGCGTCGCCTGTTGGCGGTGCTGCGCCTGACGTCGTTGTCGTTGGCGTGAATGGGGAAGGCGATGGAACGCAGCCGCTTCCGTCTGACCTCTCCGGGTCGATGGACATAATCACCGCAGAAAAACTCTCGTCAGAGGGAAAAACGGTTGCGGGATACGTCGTCATCCGCGACAAGAAATATGAACAGTTCGCAACCGAGATGGGGCGGGTTTGCGACTACCTGATAGCAATTGGAACCGACTGGAAAGTGATCCCGCTCGAAAACCTCATCGCAAGCCTCTTTGACGAGGATGTTGTGATCATGGCTGGCGTGCAGGATTCAGAGGAGGCGAAACTTGCGATCGAGACGCTTGAACACGGAGCAGACGGCGTTCTCATCAATACCGATGACCCATCCGAGATCAAACGGATCGTTGGCGTCGTCGAACGCGCAGGAACCTCTGCAGTGCCGCTTCAGGTGGCGCGGGTGACCGCGGTTAAGCCTGTTGGCATGGGTGACCGCGTCTGTGTTGACACCTGCTCGCTCATGACGGTCGGAGAAGGGATGCTTGTTGGATCGCAGTCAAATGGTCTCTTTCTGGTGCAATCGGAGGCAGAGGACAGCCCGTATGTGGCGTCACGCCCGTTCAGGGTCAATGCGGGTGCGGTACATGCGTATGTTCAGGTCGGCGAGAAGACGCGCTACCTCTCTGAACTCGGCGCAGGCGATCTCGTGATGACTGTAAATGCTGCGGGTGAGCAGAAGGACGCGATCGTGGGGCGGGTCAAGATCGAGAGGCGACCTCTAACGCTCGTTGAGGCTGAAGTCGATGGGAACGTGATAAAGACGCTTCTGCAGAACGCAGAGACGATAAAACTCGTCGGCGCAGACGGTTCTCCAATATCGATCGCGAATCTGAAGATAGGTGACGAGGTGCTCGTTCACTTCGAGGACTCGGCACGGCACTTCGGGATGAAGATCGACGAGACGATCATTGAGAAGTAGCGGCGGCAGTAGCATCTGTCTCCGGAACTCGTGCTCCGGTTCTGTTCCGCGGTTCCACGAATCTCACCTGACTTGCCTACCCGACGATCCGGAGATCCGGGATGCGCAGCGTCGGCAGGATAACCCCCCCGATAACGCGGGTGTCTGTTCCTGCGCCATCGATTTTCTTGAGCATCTCAAAGACGTTTCCTGCGATCATGAGCGATTTTATCGGCTGCGTAACCTCCCCGTTCTCTATCATAAAAGCGTTGCGGGCTTCTATCGAAAAATCCCCTGAGTACTGGTTTGCGGTATGTGCGCCGATCACCGAATGAACGAGAACGCCTTTCTCAGTCTCTGCGATCACGTCGCTTGTTGGATATTCCAGCACGAGGTTGTGCACGCTGATTGAGGGCGTTGCGCCGTATCCCGAACGAATCGCGTTTCCTGTGCTTGTAATCCCGGCTTTTCCTGCTGTGTACGAGTCGTGCAGATGACCTTTGAGGATCCCGTCCTCGATTAGCACAGTCTTCCGGGATGGCGTCCCCTCGTCGTCAGCCCGCATCGTTCCGATTCCGCCTCTGCGCAAGCCATCATCGAACATGTTCAAACCATCGGATGCGACATGAGCTTCGACCTCTGACAGCATCGACCGTCCTTTCTGCACGTTGTCCGCGCTCAAAGATGACGAAAAGGCGTATTCGAGGATGTCGGTCATTGCAAACGGGCTGAAGAGCACAGTTGTTCTGCCGGTCTCGATCTTTCCGCCGTGCAGTGATCGCTTCGCAAGAACGCCAGCACGCCTCCCGATCTCAAAGGTATCGATGTCAAAGCTTCTGGAAAGATCGAATTCGTAAGCAGTGGAGATGCTCGTGCCACCGTCGTCCTTGACGATGCACTCGATCATCGCAGAGAACGAGGTTCCCTTTTCGTCGTGTGCAACCCCGTTCGTGTTCAGGAGGTAGTTCGTGCCCGTTGAGACCGCAAGCCCTCCGGACGTCGGGGTTGCGCCGACGGATGTGACGCCGTGAATCATATCGACCGCGAGTTCAACGCATTCGGAGAGTTCGATCTCGTCGAGTCTCGGATCGAATATGCCGTGAACTGCCGGGTATGGACCTGGTTGCGGAAGTCCACTCCAGTCGGGATCCGGCTGGGATGCAGCTGCTTGCGCAACAGCAAGTTCCGATGCCCGATCGATCTCGCTCTCGTCGTTTGTGCTTGAGAATCCGACGGCTCCTGCGACGATAGTGCGTATGCCGATGCCGCGTGTTAGCGACTCTGTGGCGTACTCTATGTGATTGAGTTTTGTGCTGATACTGACCGACCGGTCTGCGATGCAGTACACGTCAGCCTCGTCTGCACCGGCACGGCGGGCGCGTTCGATCGCCTGTTCTGCTGCGGGTAGCATATAAATATACCAGCGTGATAGTGGCATAAGACTTTTGTTTCGATGGGGCTGTCGGAAGGGACCTACCAGTGGATTACTAATCATTACTAATCATTACTAATCATTACTAAATTAGTAGTAAACTACTCATGTGAGGCACGCGTTCGTTCACGAACGCCTCGCCAGAACCAGCTTCAGGAAAGCGCCCGCGCTCTTCCGGTTCAAGAGAAGTTTTCGTAGAACAACGGACGGATAATCCATATCCCCGTACCTCGTGATTAAATTCAGCAATTCGGGGTCATCCAGCACCCGAATCATCCGATTGAACCCGGAATCATCGAGGCGTGCCATCCACTCATTGATCCGCTTCCCGATCGCAAGTTCCCTCCCGATCTCTGCCCTCCAGAGTCTGTCGTATTCTGATAGCCGTCCGGCGGACGTATCCCCCTCCCTGACCGCATCTGCGGCTACCTGCCCTGCGATCTTCGCACAGACCGCGCCCGGGTAGACACCCCCGCCTGATGTCGGTTTGACCTGCCCTG
>Ga0190315_1001039_pt1 | contig 11903 bp, 13 predicted proteins | sample 48701101_MG_FD_161673 | JGI IMG/M metagenome (GOLD analysis project Ga0190315, IMG submission 161673) | Hydrothermal vent sediment bacterial communities from Southern Trench, Guaymas Basin, Mexico - 4870-11-0-1_MG | ecosystem: Environmental > Aquatic > Marine > Hydrothermal vents > Sediment ...
TCAATTTTTCTATCTCCTCGAGAGGAGGTAGATCTATACCGTATTTCTTGAACAGCCGAGAGGTTTTTTCGTAAGCCTCCCGAGGTGTGGACGAGTTTTTAAATATCTCTCTCAGTTTCTCCCTGAGCACATTTGCATCCTTTACCGATAGAGCGAAATCTTCTCTCGTTATTCCTTTTTCGGTTGGTATCAAAACAAAGAGATTTGCCTCATTTTCCGATTGCTCCGATGCACAGGTTTTTCCAGAAGAATTGAAGGGAACCAGAAGAAGGAGCGCACTCATCATCAGGATTAAAACCTTCTTCCCCATATTTCTTCCCCCAGATTTTTCTTAGTTCGGAAAATATAATTAATTTTTACTTTATAATTTTTTTGATGATGGCTGTAGATGTTATACACTACAATTGTTCTCCGCAAAAATATCCTGAAAAACAGAAACGGCAAAGAGTTTCACATCTCTGGATATGGATCCGGAACCTCTATCGTGGGGTCTGGCTCCATCTTCCTACGCTTATTCTTCCCATCCATCATACTCATTTCTGGATCGCATGTTATAAAAAGATTGTGGGACGGAGGTTATCAAATTCATGCCCGCACCGGGATTCGAACCCGGGTAGGAGGCTCCGCAGGCCTCCAGGATATCCAAGCTACCTCATGCGGGCTATTTGATGACATCAACCATTGCCACCTTTTCCAGAATAAGATCACTATATTTATCTTTGCCCACCGTCTCCATCTCCTCATCACCAAAACCCATGGCTCTCAACTTCTCCCTGCTCGGTTTCAGGACATTATTATCTATCCCGAAGCCGAGTTCCTCAACGATTTTCAATGCCTCATCTTCTGAAATCTTCCCATTCAAATTCTCATAATCTGATGCATCCATGAAAATGAACACAACGTTCTCGATGCCATCCTTTATCCCAATTTTCCGTATCGCGTTTTTTATCTGCCTCTCCCCAGAAATATACAGCAAAAGCTCCATGGAAAACTTCTTCATGCTGTTTCTCCCCTCTTCAAAAGCCCTCACCGCGTGACGATATGCCGAAACGATGTGGTCTTTTCCACAAACATATCCCGCATCAACAGCAACGATCTCTATACCCCTCTCTCTGGAAATCTGACCGAGCTTCTCCAGCAGTTTATCCGAATCCTCAACCTTGCCGGCGGCGCCCACGATTATCAAGACATCATCCCTCCTTCAACTCTCCAAGCTGTCTTTTTATTGACACAGCAAGTTTTTTACCAATCGACGGTATAGATGCGATCCTCTCCAGCGGAACACCTCTGAGAGAGTTTACCGTGTGGAAGCCGGCATTGTACAGGGCTCTTGCTCTCACCCTGCCTATTCCCTTCAACTGAACAAGATTCAGTAATTCCTTTCTACAGCCGTATCTTATCCTGAGTATGAGGTCGCTGAGTTCCTTTGCCAGATCGAATCTGTAGATTCTTGCCAGTTCTCTCATTGAATGCACCAGCCATTCTGCGGTTTCGACTATGTTTCTTATATCGCCGGGACCCACTCCATATTTATCGCATATCTTCTTCTCGGGAACCTCTTCAATCCAGTCGTTCAGGAGATATGCGGTTTTCAGGCTCGATAAAAATATCTCGTAATCACTGCTGTAGAGGGGTGGTATTTCTGTAAATATATACTTCTTTACCTGCTCCAGATTTTCCTCCACCCACGTATCGCTCTCTCTCATGTAGAGGGACCTCATATCCGGGGTGTAACATATCGCCTGGAGATATGATATCTCTGAACCTCCACCAAATGGTATTCTCTCTATAACCCTTCTCAACTGAAGAGCGGTGAGAGGGTCAAGGTAAAGTTTCGTTGTCTTCACCCCAAATAACGTGGCTTTCAATCGACCATCATATATCTCTATAAAATCGTTCTCACTGAGGAACTTTATGGTGCGATCTATCGAATCGCTGAGTAACTCAATATCTGACTGGTAGGCATAGAATGTCGATGAGAAGAAATCCATCAAACTCTCCATATCTGGAGTAAATCCACACGCTATTGAAGAAAGAATGTGAAACCGGAGGGTTGGCTCAACTCCAAGTTTTGAGTAAATTGGCTCGGGTTCTGCCAGTATGTAATTGGATATGATTCTCCTCCTCTGCTCCTTATCCTTCGCTATGGTTATGGCTTCCCCCTCGGTATCGTATTTTGGTCTTCCAGCTCTCCCCGCCTGCTGCTTGTATTCGAGCACAGGTATGGGTTGCATTCCAAGACCAACTTCATATCTCCACAGGTCTCTGATTATCACGCGTCTCGCGGGTATGTTCACGCCGGCCGCCAGGGTAGGTGTCGCAACGAGGCATTTTATGATTCTCTCCCTGAATGAATTTTCCACGATCTTTCTGCTCTCACTCGATAAACCTGCATGATGAAAAGCCACACCCTCTTTCACACATCTTGACAGGTCTTCGTCCATGGACGTCGGCTCCTCGGAGAGAGAAAGGATGTCATCGGCTATCTTCTCCAGTTTTTCTCTTTCATTCTCTATATAATTCTTCACCAAGTCTCTCAACTTCAGAGCCAGACTCTGGCTGGATTTTCTCGTATTTACAAAAATCAGAACCTGACCGCCATCTTCGAGACAATCCCTAACAAGAGCCTGAATGGGGTCGGGCTTTGTTCCAACGCTCTTTATCGAGCCATCCGAGAATTCGATGATTCCCCTGTAATAGACCCCTTCCTTTAACTTCACGGGTCTCCAGTCAGATTTGACCAGCTCTGCATCCAGCCAGTTTGCGATATCCTCGGCGTTTCTTATGGTGGCAGAAAGGGCTATAATCTGTAAATCCGGATTTATTCTCCTCATTCTCGATATCACTACCTCGAGAGTGGGTCCTCTGCCGGGGTCATTGAGAAGATGAATCTCATCAACAACGAGAATATTCACCTTCCACAGCCATGATGCCTGATGTCTGATCAGGGAATCCGCCTTCTCAGATGTGCACACTATGATATCATATCGAGCTAATCTGGGATCTGATCTCGTTAAATCTCCCGTGGATATTCCCACCTTCAGCCCGATCTTTTTAAATCTTGAAAGCTCTTCGTACTTCTCTCTCGCAAGAGCTTTGAGAGGAACTATGTAGAGCGCCTTTCCACCTTCTCTCAGGAGTTTCTGGACTATGCCTATATAGGCAACCAGGCTTTTCCCGGCGGCGGTCGGCACGGAGAGAACGAGGTGCTTACCTTGAAGACACGGTGGTAATGCCTCTCTCTGAGGTGGATAGAAACTTTCTATTCCATCCTCTTCGAGTATTTCCAGGATTCGCCGATCAATGCCTTTCACTTCGTTTTTCAGCATTTTTGACTGATGAAAAGATGGAATCAATGAAAAACCTTATGCATACCTTTTGCTATTTATGATTTGATATGGGTCGTAGACAAACCCTGATGGAGAAATTCAGGCAACAGATGAAAGCGTACAAGAAGAAGAGAATGAAGGTCGACAACACCCCTTATCTCCCACCCGATGGCGTGGTATACATAATGGACTCGCTGAATCCCGAGAGACCCATGAGGGCAGTGGTTCTGAAGACCAGGACCAAGAACAAGAGGGAAATTATAGAGAGCATAGCGTGTCCGGTGTGCGGAAATCCGATGAAGTGGGACGACAAGTGGGAAGGGTTTATCTGCGAGAAACACGGAAAGAGAGCGATATACGAGATAGTGCAACCAAAAAGTTAAACAATTATGACCGGATACAAACTTAGGTGGAAAGATGGTTGAAGAGAAAGTTGGTGTTGTTGAGCACTTCTTCACAAAGATCAGCGTAGCAGCTATAAAAATAACAGATGGGGAGCTAAAGGTGGGGGATACGATCCACATCGTCGGCGCGACAACCGATTTCAAGCAGAAGGTTGAAAGCATGCAAATCAACAAGCAACCAGTAGAGGTTGCAAGACCCGGGGATGAGGTTGGGATAAAGGTTGTGGAGAGAGTGAGAGAGAAGGATGTTGTCTACAAGGTGGTGGGTGAGTAAACATGAAGGAGCTGGCGGAGGTTAGAGAGTTGCGGGTAAACAGATACGTAATAATAGATGATGAGCCCTGCAAGATAGTGAGCATAACAACCTCAAAGCCCGGAAAACACGGAGATGCAAAGGCAAGAATAGAAGCGATTGGAGTTTTCGATAACCAGAAGAGAAGCGTGGTTTATCCAGTGAAGCACAAGGTGCAGATACCGATCATAAACAAAAGAACCGCTCAGGTGATTTCGATATCCGGGGATACCGCACAGCTCATGGACATGGAAACCTACGAGACCTTTGAGATGGAGATACCGGATGAGTTCAAAGGAAAGCTCAAGGTGGGAGAAGAGGTTCAATACATAGAAGCCCTTGGGAAGAGAAAGATAACCCGCGCCTGAAAGCACATCGATATCTTAGCATATCCTGACTCAAATACCTTCTGTTCACGGTATGGTGTTTAATATATTTACGTTTTGATTTAAATAAAAAGAATTAAAAGAGCAACTCTAATTAGAATGATGGGTGAGAAAGTGATGATATGGAGAGTCGGGGCAAAAAAGAGGATCTATTTTGTAATGTGCATCATCACCTTGACGGTGACCACTTTCATCTGGACCCCGTACAATGCATCCACCGTTGCCCAAGGATCTTCAGAATGTAGTAAGGAGGTATACGTTGATATTTCCATAGGAGGAAAATGCATAGACAGAATCGTTACAAAGATTTCTCAAAAGGAGTTGCAACATTTAGTGGACGATATAGAGAAAATAAAAGAAGATGAGACGCTAAGTCCCGTTAAAAAGGTTGATATGATACTGAAACTTCTGAGAGATAGAGGTATACTTCCATCAACAGCAACTTTTGAGAACCTCACAAAAACAGCGACGACACTGAGAGACATACTAATCGGAGAAAAATACACTCCCTTCATTAGCCAAATGGAGTCACTTCCGAATCAAAAGAATCTGCAAAGCGAGATGCCTTCAGAGGATATTTTCTATACAAACGGAGATGATGTACTCCCCATAGGACCTGCCTTTCACGTGGGATTTCTCGCATCCACAATAATGATTTCTATCTCCCACCAAATAACACCTATTTGTTTGGAATTCACGACCCTTAAAAAGAATCACTCACAGTATAACTATACAATACCATTTTTAGGTAAAGAAGTCAATATGTCATTCGTTTTATCATATGGTTTTCTTATAGGTGAAGCATTCCACAGTTCCGGCAATCTTCTAACTCTCTATCTTTCAGTGCTTCCTTTAGCAGGTAAACCTTTTGCCATTTATTTCAATTCTCCCGCATGGCTTTTTGCGATAGGTAACGCTCCCATTTCTCTTACAATCTACTCGCCGTCGTACACACCACCGCTTTACTTTTTGGATATTGTAGCATGTGTATCCGGACTTTCCGCCCTTGCGGTAGGTAGGGTAGATTGGCCAGGTTAGCTAAGAATGGGGGTAATTTTACACGACACAATTTCCAATATCTTTATGACTGTGGCAAGAGAGTATTAACCTTAATGCTGCGTCGAGCAATTTGCTAAATGGAAATAACCCTGTCTAATCGTTCCCTAGAGACATACCCAGAGGTTCAAGAGCATATTGTAGAAGAGGCAATCCATCAACTGAGAGAACACCTAAAGATAGAAATTAGAAATTTGACCCATCCTCAAATAATTTTTTGAAGTACCATAGACCATGTTAATAACCGAGCAAGTTAATGAGCTATTGATCCCGGTAGATGGAGAACCATGGTATAGACGGGCTCCGCAAAGATTGGCTTAAGATATGATCATCAACCTTTGAAGAAAGAAATCCTATAGAGCGATGGCACCGGTGGCAGAAATATTTTTAAACCTTTTCTTATAAATCTCTATTACCATGCAGAGGATCGGGGAGATCAAGGAACCGCTGTACGGCTATACGCAGGAAATAGTGATGGTTCCAATCGATAAACTTGAGGTTATAGAGATTCAGAGAAAGCCATCACAGTATCATGTCAGGAGACTATCCGAATCCATGAGAAAGGTTGGTTTTGTAGCTCCTCTGATCGCTATAAGGAGAGAAAACCATGACAAACTCATAGTCATAGACGGCCAGCACCGCCTGCTGGCGGCAAAAAACATGGGGATAGAGCAACTACCATGCATAATAGTTCCAGACAAATTCGCCAACGAACTCATGGAATTCAACATAGAGAAGAGCATGACTCTCAGAGAGAAATGTTACGTTGCCCTAAACGTTTACAGGATCATCCTCAATGAGAAACCGGACATCAAAGAAGACGATACAGAGGTGATGGATGCAATAGAGTTTCCGTACTTCATAACCCTTGGTTTGGCGTATGAAGAAAAGCAGAGATTCTTCGGTTCGGCGTACGAGACCATAATGAAGAGACTGGACTGGTTCTTCAACATGCCCATAAAGGATGCCTACGAAAAGAGGAAAGAGAGGGCGAAGTTGCTGATGGATCTCGATGACTTGGCGAGAGAAGCCGTCCAGAAGGTGCAGGAGATGGGAATAAATCATCCTTTCCTCTATAAAGAGATAATCTCTTTCTGCAACCCCATAGGGAGGAGGAGAAAGATAGAAGAAAGTTTTGACGAGGTGATGGCGACACTGAAAGCGAATCTGGAAAATCTTGTGAAGGAACCCGAAAAGATAAGAGAACACAAGTTCTCTGATGAAGTGGAGATGTAAATGAGAATTGCCTTTATTTCCGATATCCATTCCAACATCCACGCTCTTGAGAAGGTGATGGAAGAAATCGAAAAAGAGGATGTCGATAAGATAATATGCTGTGGAGATATCGTTGGATACAACGCCTTCCCATCCGAATGTCTCGGGGTTGTAAAAGAAAAAGTAGATGCCTCCGTTCTTGGAAATCACGATTATGCAGCCATAACGGGAAATACGGGATGGTTCAACGAGTATGGGGTTGCTGGTATCAGATACTGCAGAAGCGTACTTTCCGATGAGGAGATGGAATTTCTGAAGAGTCTTCATACTCACTTATATCTGAATGCCGATGGTCTGGATATTTATGTAACACACGGCTCTCCAAGGGATGAAATCTTTGAGTACGTGTTTCCAGATGTAAGCGATGAGCTTCTCCTGCAGTTTGCGGAAATTGCAGATGCTGATGTCCTCGTCTTTGGTCATACCCACGTACCAATGGAGAGAAGGGTTAAGGACAAAATCTTTCTGAATCCGGGGTCGGTCGGACAACCAAGGGATGGGAACCCAATGTCATCGTATATGATTTTCGACACCGAGAGCGGAGAAACAACTTTCAGGAGGGTTGCATACAACATCGATATGGCGAGCAAATCCATTCTGGAAAAGGATTTACCGAGATTTCTCGCCCAGAGATTGTATCTTGGAATATAAATCGCAACGCTTTTTAGCCACAGAGGTATTCGGATACTCGGGGTAGTGTGAAGTGGAACCACTGCTGATGATAACCCTGATAGTGGCGGGTATTCTCGGCTTTTATATGGCCTGGAACATCGGTTCAAATGATGTAGCCAACTCCATGGCCACCGCCGTCGGCGCAAAGGCGATAACGTTCAAACAGGCGGTAATCATAGCTGGCGTTCTGAACTTTGTTGGCGCTGTATTCGTTGGCTCACACGTTACGGAAACGATCAAGGGTAATATAGTGAATCCTGATATGATACCCTCGCCAACCTACATGCTCCTAGGTTTTTTATCCTCCCTTCTGGCGGCATCGTTCTTTGTGATGCTCTCCACATGGAGGGAGATGCCGGTATCGACAACTCACTCGGTAATCGGAGCCATGGTCGGTTTTGGAATGATCGAAGGCGGAACGGCGTGCATAAACTGGAGCAAACTTGCCGAGGTTGCAGCGAGCTGGGTGTTATCTCCAATCGTCGGTGCCATCCTCGCTTTTCTCGTATTCAGAGGAATAGTGAAGCTGATTTTCGAAAGAAAGAGTCCCTCCGAGGCAGCAAAGGTTGTTGGTCCCGGTATTATAGGTTTGACGATCATGCTGATAACCTCCTCTCTGCTCATGAAGACAAATCTGGGGATGATGCTTGGCATTACCATAAGGAAAGCCCTGCTCGTGGCGGTGATCTGCGGGATTCTCGGCATGCTGACAGCAATGGTTGCTCTCAGAAAGATAGGGATGAAAGGAAAAGATGAATATGATATCGTCGAAAGGATGTTCAGGAAACTTCAGATTGTAACGTCATGCTATGTTGCATTCTCGCACGGCGCAAATGATGTCGCAAATGCAATAGGACCTGTCGCGGGAGTGTTTTCAATAGCCACGACCGGTGTGCTCAATCCAAAGGCGGAGGTTCCCGCTTTTCTGCTCGCCATAGGGGGTTTAGGTATTGCCATAGGATGTACAACCTGGGGACACAAAGTGATGAAAACCCTGGGATACCGAATAACCTCTCTGACGAATACGAGAGGATTCTCTGTGGACTTTGGGGCCGCGACCACGGTGCTGATAGCCTCAAAACTCGGTCTGCCCATATCGACATCTCATACCGTGGTTGGGGCGGTTATAGGGGTGGGGCTGGCGAGGGGACTCGATGCGGTTGATCTGAGTGTTGTCAAGAAGATCATAGCCACGTGGCTCGTCACCGTTCCCGCGGCCGCCGGGCTGTCGGCAATAATATTTTTAATACTGAGAACCATCGTGGGAGGGTGATATATTGGAAGACGATTGTCACTTCAGGATCCCAATAACCAGCGCCCTCAGGAGAAAATCCCCTTTTGCGGGCTTACTTGAGCACATGAAAAAAGTAAAAAAGTGCATAGAGGTGCTGGGAGAAGGGCTCAAGGAATACTACAACGGTGACTTCGAGAGATTTTCCGAGGTAGCCAGAAAGGTTTCAAAGATCGAGCACGAGGCTGACCTGATAAAGGGTAACATAAGGGCTCACTTACCCAAAAGCATACTCATGCCCGTGGATAAAGGTCAGTTCCAGTGGTTACTCCGGGAGCAGGATGCGATCTTGGATCACGCTGAAAATCTCGCCGAGATGCTGGATATGAGGCATACGAAGATACCGGAAGAGCTGAGAGAGATGTTCATAGAGCACCTCGAGAAGGTTATAGAGACGGTCCAGGCGATGGAGGGCGCAATGAGAAGATTCAGGATACTTCTTGAAACCAGTTTTGTTACGAAGGAGAGGGATATGGTAAAGAAGAAGATCCACGAGGTTCACAGGAAGGAATGGGAGGCTGACCAGATAAAGTACAAGCTCACCAGAGAGATTTACAAGATGGAAAAGAAACTCAAACCCATGGATGAGTACCACCTTCTGAAAATAGCCGACTGGGTTGATGATATCGCGGACCACGCTGAGAATGTGGCTGATCTGATCAGATCCATGATAGCCAGATAATGGACATGATCGGAAGAGAAAGGTATTTCGATTCGAGAAGTAGAGATGTGATGGCGATCAGCTTCACCAACTATTCCTGCCCCCTTAACCCCATCCTTCTGGCGAGAAATTCCCTTATCTCCTCCGGTCTCTTCGATTCGATTCCGAAGTATTCCGGAAAGTAGTTCGATGTCGTCAAAAGCTCGGTCGTTCCGAGTTTTTTCGATATTATGAGTTTCTTTTCCAAGAGAAAATCGACGTGCTCATAGACCTTCGGTCCAACCAGCTTTCTGAGGTCAGCCTGTCTTATGGGCTGGTGATACGCTATGAGCGCGAGGGTTTTGAGTATGTCCGGGGGTATCTCCGGCTCCGCAACCTCCCTGGCTTTCTCCGCGTACTCCCGTTTTAACTGCATGACGTATTTGTTCTCTATTCTGATTATCTCCACCGGACTATCGTCCGAGTTGTTGTGGATGTCTATAAGGTTTTCTATTGCTTTCCTGATCCTTCTTCCATCCATGCCCGTTATTCTTCTCATATCGTCTATGGAGATTGGTTTGGATGAAGAGAAAAGAAGTGATTCGATGATTTTTTCGTCCTCTCCCTTAGCCATGCTATCCCCCTTCAATTCAACTTTCTGGCGTATATCTTCCCGAAGGGAAAGTTTCTTTGATATAGTTTTATCTTTCCCTCTCTCGCGAGGTGGAGAAGAGCCATTATCGTGGAAACTTTCTCGTTTTTATCGCTGAAATCGCAGAGGTCTGTCACAGGTATTAACCTGCCATTGAACTGCTGTATCCGATTCCATATACGATTTATATCCGCCTCGAGGGTTTCTTCATGGACCGCTCCCTTCATTCTCTTCCTCGCTTCCTTCAGTATCCTTTCTTTTTCTTTTCTCCTGATCTCTTCGAGGAACTGCCTTTCCTTGACCTCCTCCCTGACCTTCTCGAAAGCCTCTATGAGTTCCATAAGTGTTACCCTTCTCTCGATTTTTCTCCTCACTGGCTCAACGAGAGGGGGTTCATCGGGTATCATCCTCGTGGATTCATTCTGCTGGTCATCCAACATCCAGTCCCAATCCGCGATATCATCCCACGATATCTCCTCCTCTCTGGTTAATTTCTCTGCACTCTCCGCAGCATCCCTGCTCTGCAGATTCAGAACCTTCCACGCCATGTGGATTAACCTGCCGGCGACAGCGAGGTCCACTTTCTCTTTTTTCGCTCTCTCAAGATAAAGTTCCGAGAATTTTGCCAGATCTATAGCCCATGGATCCAGATGTTTCTGAAGAACGAGTTCGAAAGCGATGGCTATGGATTTATCGAAGGGATCTTCGGTGAAAAGGTGTTCACCGGTCTGGGCTTTTTTCAGTATCTCTATATACCTGTCGATCCTTCCCAGTTCATCCCCATACTCAGCTATGGCTTTGTGGAACAGAAGATGTCTCAATACCTCCTGGTCTATATTTTCTATCAACCTCTACCGCCCCCAACAGACACTTCTCCGTGGGGACCAATGGCTGAGAGGTCCACCGCCCCTATGATTTCGGATATTCCATCCTCTCTCATCGTCACTCCATATATGTGGTCTGCCTCCTTCAAGGTAACTTTCCTGAGAGAGATCAGTATGAACTGGGCATAGGACGAGTTTTCCTTTATCATTCTGGAAACGGCCTCGGCATTTATGTTGTCCAGATACATATCTATCTCATCCAGAACATAGAACGGGCTCGGGTCGTATCGCTGTATGGCAAATATGAGGGCGAGCGACGCCATGCTCTTCTCGCCGCCGGAGAGCGCGGAGATGTTGTGAACCTTCTTTCCCTTTGGTCTAACCTTGATATTCATTCCACCCGCGAAGGGGTCATCTCTGTTCTCGAGTTCCAGATATGCTTCTCCGCCTCCAGACAACTCTGCGTAGATATCTCTGAAGTTGTCATTGATCTCGTTGAAAACCTCAAAAAATCTATCCTTCTTTCTTTTTGCAATTTCCTTTGCGACCCTGTTTAGATCCCTCTTCTGTTCCCTCAATTTTTTGATGTCCTCCTCCAGTTTTTTCTTCCTTTCCTCCTGATGCTCGTATTCCTCGAGAGCCCTCATATTAACGGGCTCGAGCTCGTGCATGTTCTCTTCGGTCAGTCTCAAACTCTCCATGAGCGAGTCAAGGGATGGTATCTCTTTCTCGGAGATATTTTCAATAATATCGCGGTATCTTTCCATCTCCTTCTCCACTTCTTTGAGGGCGTCCTCAACGGTGGAGAGTCTGTACTTCGCACGGGAGATGAGGTCAACATAAGATTCTATCCGGGTTGATATCTTGTCCATCTCCGTTTCCATTCTGACCATTTCCCTGTAGATCCTGTCTTTCTCTTCGGATAATCCCTTGAGTTTTGTGGACTGGGTTGTCTCCAGAGAGATGAGGGTTTCCATCTCCTCAACCTGTTTATCCTTCTTTTCCTTGAGTTCTCTCACGGCTTCCTCGTTTTCTCTCAGTTCTTTTTCTATCTCCCGTATCCTGGATTCCATCTCCTCTCT
>Ga0190315_1001043_pt1 | contig 11882 bp, 13 predicted proteins | sample 48701101_MG_FD_161673 | JGI IMG/M metagenome (GOLD analysis project Ga0190315, IMG submission 161673) | Hydrothermal vent sediment bacterial communities from Southern Trench, Guaymas Basin, Mexico - 4870-11-0-1_MG | ecosystem: Environmental > Aquatic > Marine > Hydrothermal vents > Sediment ...
GTGGATGTTCGCGAGGTGATTGTGGCTGGATGGTGGCGTGGCTGGGAATTGTGTTCGGAACTCGGCAGTTTCGGAAGTACTGTTTTCAAAAGGCGATCCGGAACCCAGTAAAATCATAACAGGGAGGTTTACTGAGAGAACACAACCACACAACGATTAACACAGAAATCTTGTGGTCGGCAGCTTTCCGGACAGGTTCATGGGATAATCGCGGGTCATACCTCTACTTCATTTCTGACGTACTCAACAATCACATCTGCACATGCATCAGTATTCAGCAGATCGCTCCGCACCACAACCTCCGGATGCATCGGCGCCTCATACAAAACATCCACGCCAGGCACAGTTCCACCCTTTCCGGAGGATGCGTAGATGTGAGCAGGCGAATATTTCGCATGCCTGATACGCTCTCTCTCGATACATATCTCGAGAGGACAGTTTACATACACCTCAACGAATCGTGGAATCAACGTTCGTGCAAGATCACGATACCTCTGCTTGTTTGCGGTTGCGTCGATGACCACGTTTATGCCGGAATCCACGAGCAGATATGCCATGTATGCCAGCGAGGCATATACGATATCCCTCTCTTTTTCGGTATATTCCGGATGAGGCGTGATAACTTTCCGTATCTGGTCCAGCTGAAGATGTTTTGCATTGAGCGATTCACATACCTTCTTCGCGATCGAGGTCTTTCCACTCCCTGGAAGGCCTGTTACCCAGACTGCAAATGCGCGGTTCACCTGTGTGACGCTATCCATCTCAGAAACGCTCCTGTTGGGAACTCGTGTATAGTGGTTGCAACAATCAAACCATCTCCATGCTCTTTTATGACCAGAACTGGCATTCCATTCCCTGTAAGTACGACATCGCCATCGGTTTCGGTGAAGTATCCATCACATTCAGCACGTCCGCCATCAAAGATCTGCGCACATTCGTGCTCTCTCTCTACTTCTATATCGACAGCGCCATACTGCTCTTTATATTTTAGCTTAAATGGAAGCCATCGGTAGGTGTATTCGGGAACCAGCGCGCCGTACACAACAAGCACGCCCTTATTCCTGACGAAATCATCAAAGAATCGCTTATTCGCCTCGATTCCACGAAGTATTTTTGTGTACTGTGAATTCGCAAATCCTGTCGGGATGATCATGGCTCTGGATCGTGGTAGAAACGGTGTTCCGATGGCGCCAGAGCCGATGCGCTGATATGATAGCCCATGCTCGGAAAAGAGTTTCTCGAAGAGCAGTTCGCAGTCCCAGATCAGTGTGATGTCAGGCATTGCATCTGTTTTGGACGATCACTGGAGGCTGCCCCGATCTCAACCATGGTACATCGTCTGCACAGGATCAGGTTTTCCAGGCGTCTTTTGCTGGAAATTGATGTTTGGAAGCGGCATCGCGGGCGGGAGTCCGAGTGTTGTGGACAGCCTCATTGCAAGCGGAGCAAGGTTTGTGACCATTGCATTTGCAATCTGATTCTGAACGTCCGAAGGAGCTTTTCCACTATCCCAATCGGTTTTGATCTGATTTAACTCCTTTTCACCTGAATAATAGTCAGAAAATCCCTCAAACCGTATATGTCCGATATTCGGACTCAAATAATTGATTGAGAATGCATATTCCACCCTCAAAACCGTTTTCTCTCCAAATGGCGTCTGTCTTGGCACAACTACGGTGTTCTTCAGGTTGATATCATAGTTGATACTGATATTCTTATACTTCCGTGCCTCTTCCGGATCCGTGTATACCTTGGATTCGACCTGTGTTACTCTGAAATTTACAATCATGTGTATCCTCCTTTAACCATTTTCGTACCTCTATTCATCGCTATTATCCCTGTTCTGACGAGTTCCTTGATTCCGAACCGTGCCAGCATATCTTCGATTGCCTTAACCTTGCCTTCATCACCTGTAACCTCGATGATCAAAGTTTCTGCACCGACATCGATGATCTTTGCACGGAATATATTTGCGATCTGCATGATCTCAGATCTTGTGCCTGCATCGGCAGCCACCTTGATGAGCACCAGTTCCCGATCAACCGATTCGGATGAGGGGAGATCGCTTACCGATATCACATCGATCAGTTTTCCTAGCTGGCTCATTACCTGTGCAAGCACGCGATCATCCCCCCTGACAACGATCGTCATTCGTGATATCTCAGGGTTCTCTGCCGTGCCGACCGCAAGACTCTCGATGTTGAACCCGCGCCTGCTGAACAACCCTGAAACGCGTGCAAGCACGCCTGGTTTGTTATCCACCAGTACTGCAAGTATGTGTCTCATGCTGCCCCCGCACCAGGTTCAAGAATCTCATTTATTGCTGCACCAGCAGGAACCATCGGAAATACGTTCTCCATGGGATCGATCATGAAATCGATGATCACTGGCTTATCTGCTGCAAGCGCTTCGGATATCGCAGAAGGTACCTCTGACGGTCGCTCTGCACGGATGCCGATTGCACCGTAAGCCTCTGCCAGTTTCACGAAATCCACGCTATGTGTCAGATCGGTATGCGAGTATCTCCTCTCAAAGAATAGTTCCTGCCACTGCCGCACCATTCCGAGACGGCTGTTGTCGAGGATTGCCACGATCACACCGATATCGTTTGTAACGACCGTTGCAAGTTCCTGTGATGTCATCTGGAATGAGCCGTCACCAGCGATATCGATGACAGTTTTGTCAGGGCATCCAACCTTCGCTCCCATCGCAGCAGGAAATCCATAACCCATGGTGCCAAGCCCGCCGGATGTGATGAAGGTACGTGGGTTCTCGTACTGGAAGTACTGTGCTGCCCACATCTGGTTCTGCCCGACCTCGGTCACGATAATCGCATCAGGGCAGGCTTTACGTATCTCCTGAACCACGTACTGCGGCTTGATCACTGTATCGCTCTGCTGGTACTGGAGCGGATACTCCTTCTTCCACCTCTTAACCTTCTCAAGCCACGCTTCTCTTCTGCTTTTCTGCAAATATGAGAGTAGCGACTGCAGAATCGCTTTTGCATTCCCGATGATCGGGAGATCTACTCTTACGTTCTTTCCGATCTCGGCTGGATCGATATCGATGTGGATGACCTTTGCATGAGGTGCAAATGCCTCGATCTTTCCTGTCACACGGTCATCAAACCTTGCGCCGATCGCGATCAGGAGATCGGATTCCTGTATCGCGTAATTGGCATACCTGGTGCCGTGCATGCCGAGCATACCGAGCGATAACGGATGTGACTCAGGAAATGCTCCGATGCCGAGCAGTGTCGTTGTCACAGGAGCCATGATCGCCTCTGCAAATTTAAGCAGTTCCGGTGACGCATTCGAGATGATAACACCACCGCCTGCATAGATGACCGGTCTGCTTGCCTCTGCGATCATCGATGCGGCACGTTTTACCGCATTTACATCAATATCAATATCAGGGTGGTAACCGCGCAGATGCACCTTTTTCGGATATTCAAATTCAAACTCAGCAGTTGAGACATCCTTTGGCAGATCGATCAGAACCGGACCTGGTCTACCTGTTGATGCGATTAAAAAAGCTTCTTTGACGATTCTTGGAAGATCCTCCACATCTCTTACCAGATAATTGTGTTTTGTGATTGGAAGTGTAATTCCAGTGATATCTGCCTCCTGAAAGGCATCATTCCCGATCATGGATGTCGGAACCTGTCCTGTGATACCGATGATCGGAACTGAATCCATGTATGCATTTGCGATGCCTGTAACAAGATTGGTGGCACCAGGTCCTGATGTTGCAAGACATACCCCAACCTTGCCGGTTGCTCGCGCATATCCGTCTGCTGCATGTGCTGCACACTGCTCATGCCTGACCAGGATGTGCCTGATATCCGCATCATACAGTTCATCATAAAGCGGCAGCAGTACACCTCCAGGATATCCGAAGATCGTGTCGACTCCTTCAGCATACAGACACTCGATCAATGCTTTTGCACCAGAAATGGTCGTATCGGTCATCAGTCGTTTCCTCCTTTCAAGGAATATTATCTCTATGAGGAGGTCATAAAGTATGCGGTTTTGGGGGCTTCTGCTCAACAAAAACATTATGTGATCTGATGTCGAAGTGCTAATTCATGACCAGCAGCACCAGATACGATGAGATACGAAATGCCGCAGATACACTTGGTCTACCCGAAACCGCAACAATGGATGCCATCAAAAAATCTTACAGGATGCTGATGGTGAAATGGCATCCTGATCGATGCAAAGAAGATCCACAACGATGCAAGGAGATGGCACAGAAGACGATCGAAGCATATCGAACAATAATCGATTACTGCAACGATTACGAGTACTCTTTCCGAAAGGCGGACGTTGAGAGAATGCTACCTCCTGATGACCGGTGGTTCGTGCAGTTCGGAGATGATCCGCTGTGGGGCAGAGGCGGAGATGCCAAGAATCGAACCATTTGAAGCGCATTTCTCAGAATATGATCGATGGTTCGACGATCATCGTTTTGTTTACCTATCAGAAGTTGCTGCGCTGCGACATTTCATCCCTGAAGGCGGAACAGGTCTGGAGATCGGAGCAGGAACCGGTAGATTTGCGGTTCCGCTGAATATCAGGATCGGAATCGACCCATCCCCGCAGATGAGGGCGATTGCAAGGAAAAGAGGATTGTACGTGTTTGGTGGTGTTGCTGAATATCTGCCATTCAGGGACAAGCAGTTCGATCTCGCTCTGATGGTTACGACCGTCTGTTTTGTAGATGATATGAAAAAAGCATTCAAGGAAGTTTACAGGATATTGAAGGATGACGGTTCTCTAATTGTTGGTTTTATTGATAAAGATAGTTTTTTGGGAAGAACGTACCTGAATAAAAAAATAAAAAATAAATTTTACAGATATGCAACGTTTTATTCGGTTGCTGAAGTGGTGAGCGATCTGAGATATGCGGGGTTCTGTCACGTTGCGATGGTGCAGACGATATTTGATCACCTGAACGACATTACATCGGTGCAGATGTTAAGAGAAGGCTATGGAGATGGTGGTTTTGTGGCGATACAGGCTTCAAAAGCGACTGCTCTCGCAACGAATCGATGAAACTCAACATAGTCCAGTTCCTAACCAACGCATCGATCATGATGTCGATGATGTTAATCCCGGTTCTCGCAGAGGAGACCGGAGCAGATCTCATACAGATCGGTCTTATCGTCTGCGCATACAGTCTCTGCCTGTTTGTATCATCATATATGTTCAGCAAGGCTGCTGATGCATGGAACATCAAGAAACTGCTGTTATCCGGTCTTGCATGTTCTGCGGTTGCCTATTTTCTGCAAATCTTCGCAAACGATCCATTGAGTCTCGGACTGGCGCGAGGGCTTCTTGGAATCTGTATCGGCATGTATCCTGCATCGCTTATTATGCATGTCTATGGGATGAAACGGAGCATCGGCAAGTTCAGTTCATTTGGCTCGCTTGGATGGGCTGCAGGATTCCTTGGAGCAGGCATCATCGGAGACTACGATCTGATATTTGCAGCGAGTTCAGTTCTCATCGTACTCTCACTTGCAATTGCGCTGACTCTGCCGGATGTCGATGTCCCGAGACTGAATGTTAAGTATCTATCGCTCGACACAGTGAGAGCGAACTGGGATGTGTATCTGACGCTTCTGTTCAGGCATACCGGAGCTACAGCCGTCTGGGTGATCTTTCCGCTGTATCTGACAGATCTCGGAGCAGATGCATTCTGGATCGGCATCATCTATGCAGTAAATCCCATAATGCAGTTTTTCGTAATGAGGCGGCTTGATGGCAGAAACATGACCTCGATTGTGAAATATGGATATCTGATATCAGCGATCGCGTTCTTGAGTTACATCCCGCCAGCCACATTTTATTACATCATACCCGGAATGATGATGATTGCGGTCTCATGGTCATTTCTGTATGTGGGTTCCACCGAACTCATGCTTCACAGAAATCAGGACAAAGGGACCGCGGCAGGCTTGATCACCTCGGTTATCAGCCTCTCCTCAGTGGTTGGTTCGCTCGTTGGAGGCGTTGTTTCACACTACTGTGGATTTTTAGCGGTGCTTGTAGCCGGATCCGGATTGAGTTTTATCAGTTTTTTAATCTGGATTAAATATTCTAAATATTAAACGAAGTCATGGCAGCTTAGTACTGTATATATCGCATTCGGAAGCACTGCATCAGGAAAACTGGTGAGATTCAGGGCGCCTGTTCAATGACCGACGTACACGACCCATGTTGTATGCAACAAATATTTAAGATGATCTCGCCATCATAGACATCATGAATTATCTACTATGTGCATTCGGCATCGTATGGATCGGGCTTGGATTGTACACCATACAACTGCTGCTCACACGATTACGATTATCGAGAACAAGAAGGGGTCACGACACTCATGGATAAGAGACAGAAAACACTCTTTGCATTCGCTGTGATCATCGCTGTTCTGGTGGTCGGGTTATGGGGCGTCGATTTTCAGAGCACGCTTACGGTCTCTGATCTCACAGACGGACATGTCGGGCAGAGGGTGTGTGTGGAAGGTGATGTAAAAGCAGGAACACTCCGTGCGATAGATAACGGTTCAACGGTGTTATTTACCCTGACAGATGGAAATAATGACATCGATGTCAGTTATAAAGAACACCAGCCTGTGAATCTGATGGAAGGGCAGCCTGTTACAGTTACAGGTACAATACTCTCTGACCACACCATATCAGCACATCAAATGGTGACCAAGTGCCCGTCGAAGTACGCTGCCGAGAACACAACGCTTAAATCCATTCAATAAATGACCCAGAAGCGAGGTTTATCGATGATCACTGACTGGTATGAGTACCGACTGATCAATGGCGCAATCATCAGTCTTTTAGACGACCTCAACGAATCAAATCTGAAACGCATCGTTCATCACGTATTTGATTCGGGAGGCAAACGAATCCGTCCGATCACGCTCATCCTCTGTTCCGAACTCTTTGGAGGTGATGCAGACGAATGTCTTGATGCTGCGCTCGCGATCGAACTGATACACTCAGCCTCGCTGATACATGATGACATCCTGGATAAGGGGCTTGTGCGCAGGGGTGCTCCCAGTGTGTACCACCAGTTTGGACTGGCTGCTGCAATCCTTTGCGGAGATTTTCTGATCTCGAAGGGAATTGAATTGATATCAGGGTACGATCAAGCAGTGATTCAGGACTTCGGACGTGCTGGCAGGTTTATGTCTGAAGGAGAGGCGATTGATGTCAATAGCAATGAAACCGAGTTTTCCGAGGGGACTTACTTTGAATGTATCAATAAAAAGACGGCGTCGCTGTTTGCTGCATCAGCCTGTATGGGGAGCAGAATCGGTGGAGCATCTGCACAATCGGTTGACCGTTGCGCCGAATTCGGGATGCATCTCGGCATGGCATACCAGATCGTTGATGACATCCTTGAATACCAGGAACTTCAGCATGAAAAGAAGTCTCTAAACAGCGCAATCACGCTTCCGCATATCTTAAAACATGATGCTGTACATCTATCGGTTCAGGAGGTACAGCATCATGTCGATTGCTCGAAGCAGATTCTAAGTTCGTTTGATCACTCGGATGCCAGGAACAAGCTGCTCAAGATCGTGGATTATATGACATTCGATCTGCGTCGGTTATCGGGAACCTGATTCAGATCGATTTTGCGATCCTGATCAACTCTTCGCGATCAAGTGTACCACCCAGTACAAATTCACGCTCGCCATCATCCCATTGCAGCACAAGAGATTTGCCAAACGCAGTTATTGTGCATTTATGCTCACCGATCATGATCGTCTCGTTCTCACCCGCTGGTGTTGGTCGCTTGACAGATTCGTTGTGCGCGCTCTCGATCAGCTGAATGGCTGTGGACTGCGCCAGTGAGGGGTCGCCTTCGGTTGTATTGGTGTACACGAGAATTACGCCAGTCTCGGATGCCGAAACAGGAGCCGTCATGATATTATCCAGCGCATAACCCTGTGGCAGATCTTTTGGCTCTTTGATTCCAAATAACACCTTTGCCTGTGCCTCTTCAAGAGTCATCTTCGCGGGAGGCGTATTATCCACCGATTCGACGGTTGCGCCTTCTGGTATCTTAAATTCGAACGTACTGTTTGGAATACCTGTGTTGAATCGTATGTCCCGATATTCCATGCACGTTGCCCGTGTATTGTTCTGGTATGTCTCGATTTTGATGGGCATCCAGTTCTTCTGATCAAGCCACAACTCTATCGATATGGGTCCGCGGGGTCCGCGCACGTCTATCGGCGTTGCTGTGATCCTGTAACATTCACGCCCGGAGACGATTCCCGTTCCGTTTGGAGTGATTGTGTATGCATCAAGCAGATTCTCGATGAGCTGTGCATTTTTGGACAGATTCATCCGTGCATACGCTGGAATGGATGCTGTCTTGACCGAATTGCTGGCAGGATCGTACATCCACATATAAGTGCCATTTGAAACCATGATCTGCCCGGCAAGCTCAGGATGTTTTTTATATTCCATCCGGATCATGTCCGGGTATTTGTACGTGTAATTTGCGACCATTGTCTCATTGTTGCTCGTCACGAGCATGGTACAGATGAGGTCACGCACACTATCTTCATGCGCTCTCATCTGATCTTTGATCTGCTCAGAAGTGAGTTCGTTGCTGACACATCCGGTTATCACAAGTGAGATCGCAATGATTGTGATCAATAGTAGTCTTTTCATCACTAGTACTGTTCAATCGATGTTTAATAAGGTTGCGGAAAACATCATCTTTATCATACCCAGATCATATAATCAATCACAATGATCGACACCGATTTCTTCAATCAACTGAACCGATTCTCGCTCATGGTGCGCAAGCGTGTGTCGAGCGTGTATGCTGGCAGCAGGCGGTCGGTATTGCAGGGAAAAGGAATTGAGATCGTTGGATACCGCGAGTATATGCCAGGTGATGACATCAGGACGATAGACTGGCGGGTGTATGGAAGGACAGACAAACTGTATATACGCAAGTTCGAGGAAGAGAAGAATGTAACCACACACATACTTCTTGATTCAAGCAAAAGCATGGATTTTTCGAGCAACGGTATAACAAAATTCGATTATGCCGCGATGCTTGCCTGCGGGTTCGGTTATCTGGTGACAAGAGAGAACGAGAAATTCGCAATATCCACGTTTGGAGAGAATATCGATATCAATCCTCCGAAAAGAGGTAGGGGATTTCTGCTTCATACGATCGACAAATTGAATCAAATTCAATTAGATGGAAAAACGAGATTCGATCATTGCACCATGCAGTACGAGAAGATGATCCGGTCAAAATCGATTGTCATCGTCATATCTGACTTTTTAACCGATCTCGACTCGATACGTGCGGGTTTATACCGGCTTTCAGCGAATGATCTGATTATAATCTCGGTCTTCGATCCTGCCGAATACAATCTCACCATTGAAGGGGATGTGAAATTATACGATATGGAGACTGGTGAGGTCAGAAAGACGTATATCAGTCCAAAACTAAAAGAGGAGTATAGAACGCTGCTCGATAATCATTTCGGAGGGATAAGAGAGACATGTATGCATATCGGGGCGGATTTTTTCTCGTTCGGAACGGACGTTCCGATATTTGATGCATTCTTTGAGGCTGTGAAGGCAAGATAAAGGTGATCGGATGCCATTTGCAAATCCGCTGGCGCTTCTTGGTTTTTCAAGTCTTATTCCGATCATAATTCTATATCTGATCAAACCAAAGCCCAGGGATATAAAAATCCCATCGCTGATGTTTATTCTGGATATGGAACGAAAGGAGCAGCGATACCAGACGATGTTGAAAAAGATCGTCAGGGATCCATTGATGATCATGCAGCTGCTCTTTCTGATCCTGCTGACACTTGCGATGGCATCGCCATACTATGTTGCAAAGGAGACCGTGCGCGCTGACCATACCGCAATCATCCTCGATGCATCCGCATCGATGCAGGCAGAACATCCGAGCCGATTCGATCGTGCAAGGGATGTTGCGACCCGGTTTGTGAGTGGAAAAACAAGCATCATCCTGGCAAAGAATGTTCCGGTCGTCGCATTGCAGGAAGGGAGCCGGTCTGATGCAACGGTTGCATTGCAGCACCTGAAGCCATGTGCGACCACAGCAAATATTGGCGACGCAATCCTCCTTGCAAAGAGCATAATCGGGGCTGAGAAGGGCGCAATCGTTGTGATCTCTGATTTCTCAAATATCGATTCCGACTCGATAGCAGCATCGAAGATGCTTGCGAATGCTGCGGGAATCGATGTGACGTACAAACAGGTTGGGCACGATGCTGATAACATTGGAATTACTTATGGTAAACTGGAGCGGAAAGGAGACGGGTATGGCTACACATGCAATATTAAAAATTATATCGATTCTAAGAAAACAATACCAATTAAAATATCTCGCAATGGCAAAAAAATTTTATCGGATAGCCTGACCATAGCTCCGCATTCAAACGAACTCTTCGCACTCTCTGATCTTAAGCCAGGAGCAACGGTCGTTGCCCTGCAAAGCGGAGACTCACTAGCGGTTGATGACCGGGCATACATTGCGATTCCTGATGTACAAAAACGAAGGATACTGTTTATAAGCGAGAATAAAAACCCCCCGGCGAAGATAGCACTGAGTTCACTCCCTGATACCGAATGTACGATTGTAAAACCACCTGTTCTCCCATCGTTCGACGATTATGACCTCGTTGTGATCGGATATATCACAAAGGATTCACTTCTGCCAGGGACGTTCAATGATCTTGCATCGTTTGTTGGTTCAGGCAGAAGTCTTGTGGTCCTTGCATCGGATGATCTGGGTAAAATCGACACTGATAACCTGCTGCCTGTGAGCATATCCGGGATGAAGGGGCCCACTGTGCTGAAAACGATGATACCGACCGCATTCACAAAGGATATCGCGTTCGAGGATGTTTCTGTGAACAAGCATCTCATAAGTAAATCGATCGACGAATCCATCGCTGTCGTGGTCGCAGATGATGAGTCTCCGGTGCTTGCATACCGGAAATCTGGAGCTGGCACCGTTGTTTATTCCGGATTCGGCGAAGGAGATCCGGCATGGAATGATTTTCATACGAGGGTCGATTACCCGATCTTCTGGAGGCAGATCGTGGACTGGATGAGCGGTGTCCGTGAGATCGATGAATACAATGTCAGAACAGGAAGAATGTATCCGCTGGGAGCAGAGCAGGAGGTGGTCACGCCAACCGGTACGATCGTAACAGATAATCTGCTCTTTGACGATGTTGGTGGATACCGGATCGGTGATATGGATATTGCCGCGAACCTGTACGATCCAAAAGAGTCCGATCTTTCGATGCCGGCGATGCCAGAGGAGGTGCGCAATCTCGAACCTGATGTTGTCAAAACAGATGTAGAAGAGGAATTATGGAGCTATCTGATCATTCTCGTGATATTTCTTGCCGGTTTCGAGCTCTATTATCTCCGGGCAAGAGGTGAGCTGTGAAATGAGCGAGATCGAGAATAAATGGAGGATCATCGATGAATATAACATAAAAACCACAGAGGAGATCGTAAAAGCAGTCGCGGATATCACGAAAAGCGAGGAGGGTCTGGTATTGTTCCTGATACCAAGAAGGTTGAAGGATGGATACAAGAGGCAGTATCTGGGCAAGGTGAGAGAAGAGACTATAGCGGTGCAGCGCGATATCCTGGGGATAGCCAGGGATATCGTACTCAGGAAGAACGATATCCAGGATTATGACCGGGATGTCAGTGATGCGGCAAGGAGGATTGTGAGGACGATGCTGCTCTTTTTATCCCGGAATGAGTTTGGTCGAGTGGATGACGAAGATATGGAAGGTGTGGCTCTGAAGGGCGTAAGAGAGAATGT
>Ga0190315_1001045_pt1 | contig 11879 bp, 13 predicted proteins | sample 48701101_MG_FD_161673 | JGI IMG/M metagenome (GOLD analysis project Ga0190315, IMG submission 161673) | Hydrothermal vent sediment bacterial communities from Southern Trench, Guaymas Basin, Mexico - 4870-11-0-1_MG | ecosystem: Environmental > Aquatic > Marine > Hydrothermal vents > Sediment ...
TACTCAAAGTTTGAAATGTGCATATGTTTTTCACTGATGCATAGCTACTTGCATTGAAAAAAAGCGTCTGCCTGTTTCAGCTACAGATGAAAAACAAACCAAATATGCTGGGCACGCTGATTACATCAAAAACGCGGATTAAGCTGCTGTTGAAGTTTTTTCTGAACAGTAACAATACCGCCTACCTCCGTTCCCTTGAACCCGAATTCGGTGAATCAACCAACGCCATCCGCCAGGAGCTGAACCGCTTCGAAGAGGCCGGACTGCTGGTTTCTGCAAGCGAAGGGAACAAGAAAATCTACAAAGCAAATACAAATCACCCGCTCTTTCCCGAAATAAACGGCCTGCTGATGAAACACATCGGGCTCGACAAAATTATTGAGAAAGTGGCGCACAAGCTGGGAAAGCTCGATACAGTTTACCTGGTTGGCGAACTGGCCAAAGGTCAGAATAGCAAGGTCATCGACCTGTGGTTTGTGGGAGATAAAATTGATAAAAAATACCTGCTTGATCTGATTGAAAAAGCAGAACAGGTGATCAACCGGAAGATCCGGTACATCATTCTGGATAATAAAGAACTGAACGACTTCCTTTCAGTAAACAGCAAAAACGAACTTTTGCTACTCTGGAAATCGTAGCGGTTCATAAACATAAGAAACAATAAATCAGTTACATGTGAAATAATCATGTGACTTAAGAGGCGGAAGCATGCCTGGGAGTAACGAAAAAAAAATGGAACAAAGAATGCAAACGGCAATCCGGGCAGCTATTGAGGCCGGAAAAGCAATACTGACTATTTACGATACGGATTTTGAAATTGTGCAAAAAGCTGACGACTCACCGCTCACAACGGCTGACAAGGAAGCGCACAGGATTATTTCGGCTTACCTGAAAGAAACCGGACTTCCGGTGTTGAGCGAAGAAGGAAAACAACTGCCCTACGAAGAACGGAAACAGTGGCAGCAGTTCTGGATGGTGGACCCGCTGGACGGTACTAAAGAATTCATTAAGAAAAACGGGGAGTTTACCGTGAATATCGCTTTTATCGATGGGCATAAAACGATAGCCGGTGTTATTTATGTGCCGGTAACCGATGTGCTGTATGTCGGGCTGCCTTCTGCGGGGGCATTTAAGCTGGAAGGGACCAAAGACTTCAACGGAACCATGGAACAAATGAAACGAAAAGCGATCCGTTTGCCTGAAGCTAAAACAGAGACGTACACCGTAGTGGCCAGCCGGTCGCACCTGAACAGCGAAACATCGGCCTTTCTGGAGGAACTAAAAAAACAGTATACCGACATCCGTGTTGTCTCCAAAGGCAGCTCGTTAAAACTGTGTTTGATCGCTGAAGGCAATGCCGATATTTATCCTAGATTTGCACCCACTTCGGAATGGGATATCGCTGCCGGCCACGCCATTGTGAACGCCGCAGGAGGCACGGTAACCCTCGCCGAAGATGATAAAACAGAATTAGTTTATAACAAAGAAAATATTTTAAACCCGTGGTTTGTGGCGAAGAGGAAGTAAACTAATTGCTGGTTACCGGTTGCTTGTTAAGCGGAAGATAAATACAAAAGACAGGTGAGGTAATGATGAAGAGCTATAAAGATCTGGAGATTTATCAGCAGGCATATCGATTAGCAGTGCAGATTCATCATAAGAGTTTGACATTACCGAAGTTTGAATTAGTATGAGCAAGGCAGCCAAATTAGAAGATCAAGTAAAAGTGTTAAAGATAACATTGCAGAGGGGTATGGCAGAAAGAGATACAAAGATGATTTTATTAAATTTTTAACATACGCACAAGCTTCCTGTGATGAGGTAACCTCTCAGTTAAGTATGATCAACGATCTTTACTTTTCTGAAGAGCCGTTAACGGAACTAAAGGAAGAATATGATATTTTAGGAAAAAGAATTAATAAATTTATACAATACGTTGAAGAAAACTGGAACAAATAACCAGCAACCAGCAACCAGTAACCAAATGACAAGTAACAACATACACACCACCTTCGATCGGATCCTGGACCGTAGTGCCAAAGAAAAACTATTGAACCAGCGGGCACGGGTGATCTGGATGACCGGTTTGTCCGGCGCCGGAAAAACCACCATCGCCCAGCATCTCGAACTGGAGCTGCATAAAAAAGGATACCTGACACAGGTACTCGATGGCGACAACATCCGCAGCGGCATCAACAACAACCTGGGGTTTTCCGAAGAAGACCGCTACGAAAACATACGCAGGATTTCCGAGGTATCGAAATTACTGATGCAAAGCGGAATTATCTGTATCAACAGTTTTATCAGTCCGACCACTGAGATACGGGAGATGGCCAAAAACATCATCGGCAAGGAAGATTTTATCGAAGTTTTTGTCGACGCTCCGCTGGAAGTATGCGAACAACGCGATGTGAAAGGCCTGTATGAAAAAGCACGCAAAGGGGAGATCAAAAACTTTACCGGAATCGATGCGCCTTTCGACAAGCCTTATGATGCCGACATCATTCTGCCCACCGACAAATTATCTATTCAGGAATGCGTGGATCTTTGCCTCAGCTACATCGAACCCATCATTCAATACAAATAACACAGATACATTACCCATATGGATAATTACACCATAAGCAATTTACGGGAACTGGAAGCCGAATCCATCCACATCATCCGCGAGGTAGCTGCCGAATTCGAAAATCCGGTGATGCTCTATTCCATCGGAAAAGACTCTTCGGTGATGGTGCGTCTGGCTGAAAAAGCCTTCTATCCCGGAAAGGTACCGTTTCCGTTGATGCACATCGACTCAAAATGGAAATTCACGGAGATGATCGAATTCCGCGATCGCTATGCGAAAGACAACAACTGGGACCTGATCGTTTATTACAACAAAGAAGGTTTCGAAGCCGGTATCGGCCCGTTTACGCACGGCAGCAAAGTACATACCGATCAGATGAAAACCAAAGCACTGCTCGATGCGCTGAACAAATACAAATTCGATGCAGCTTTTGGCGGTGCCCGCCGCGATGAAGAGAAATCGAGAGCAAAAGAAAGGATCTATTCCTTCCGCGACCGCTTCCACCAGTGGGATCCGAAAAACCAACGCCCGGAACTGTGGGATATCTTCAACGCCAAAGTACATAAAGGCGAATCGATCCGTGTCTTCCCCATCTCAAACTGGACAGAACTCGATATCTGGCAGTACATACGCCTGGAGAAAATCCCCATCGTGCCTTTGTATTATGCCAAAGAACGGCCCATCGTGGATATGGACGGTAATCTGATCATGGTGGACGATGACCGTATGCCCGAAGAGCTGCGGAATAAAGCTGAGATGCGCCAGGTACGGTTCCGCACACTGGGGTGTTATCCACTCACCGGAGCTATTGAGTCGGAAGCCGACACTATCGAAAAAATTGTGGAAGAGATGATGATCGTCACCAAATCAGAACGCACCACCCGCGTGATCGACTTCGACCAGGAAGCCAGTATGGAACAAAAGAAAAGAGAGGGGTATTTTTAGTTCAGAGTTCAGAGTTTGGAGTTTTGGTATATAAAGTTTAACAGGTGTATAAAGTTAAAGAATATGAAAGATAAGTTTATATGACGGATTTAAGGTTTGAGGTTATGGATAATATATGAAACGATAGCTTTACCAAAATCATTTAGTTTTTTATGAGGAAAAATCAGCAAATAAATTCCAATAATCCCCTCCCTGGAGGGGCGAAGGGGTGGGTCAGTAAACAATATTATTTATTTGTTGATTTTTCAATAATTAGTATATGAAAACTGATAAATTACGAGAACTCAAATCATTAAGTCAAAAAATCACAAATTTCCGGAAATCAATTTTAAAATAAATATAGATGAACTTACCCCACTCCCCATACCTCATGCCCCATGCTCATACACAGTTTTATTAATCATTAATAGAAGATAATATGTCCAGATCAACATTAGACATAAAAACATTTCTCGACCAGGACCAGAAAAAAGACCTGCTGCGGTTTCTCACCGCAGGATCAGTAGATGACGGAAAGTCAACATTGATTGGCCGCTTGTTGTTCGACAGCAAAAAGCTATACGAAGATCAGCTGGCAGCCCTGGAACGCGACAGCAAACGTGAAGGTCATGCCGGTGAAGAGATTGACTATGCCCTGCTGCTCGACGGTTTAAAGGCTGAAAGGGAACAAGGTATCACCATTGACGTTGCTTACCGCTATTTTTCTACCAGCAAGCGGAAATTCATCATTGCCGACACCCCCGGTCACGAACAATACACGCGGAATATGGTTACGGGAGCTTCTACCGCCAACCTGGCCGTGATCCTTATAGATGCCCAGCTGGGTGTGATCACACAAACCCGCCGCCATACCTACCTGGTATCGTTGCTGGGTATCAAACACATCGCGCTGGCAGTGAACAAAATGGATCTGGTGGACTACAGCCAGGAGGTGTATGATAAAATATGTTCCGACTATAAAGCTTTTACTGCGCAACTCGATGTACCGGATGTACGTTTTTTCCCCCTGTCGGCACTCAAAGGCGACAATGTAGTGGACCTGTCGGACAATATGCCATGGTACCACGGGAAGAGCCTGCTCGAATATCTCGAAACAGCATACATCAGCAGCGACAGGAATTTTAACGACCTGCGTTACCCCGTGCAGTATGTCATCAGACCTACCCACGATTTCAGGGGTTTTGCCGCCAAAGTAGCCTCCGGCGTGATCCATAAAGGTGATGAGGTGATGGTGCTGCCATCGCGCAAAACCTCCCGGGTAAAATCAATTATCACATACGACGGCAAGCCGGACTTCGCCTTTCCTCCGCAGTCGGTGACGGTGACGCTGGAAGATGAAATTGACGTGTCGCGTGGCGATATGATCGTTCACCCGCACAACCTGCCCAAAATGGAACGACGGTTTGAGGCCATGCTGGTATGGATGGACGAGGAGCCGATGGATCCCAACACACAGTTTTTTATCAAACACAACACCAACTCCACCAAAGCGCGCATTGATGCCATCAGGTACCGGGTGGATGTGAATACACTGGAAAAATCAGAGGTGCTCAGCCTGGCGCTGAATGAGATCGGCAGGGTGCTGATAACAGCCAACAAACCCATGTTTTTCGATCCGTACACAAAAAACAGAAGTACCGGCTCGTTCATACTCATCGATCCCATGACCCACAACACCTGTGCTGTGGGGATGATCCTCGACAAAGTAAGCAGCGATACGCTTCCCATGAAAATCACCGACATTGACAAGGAGTTGATCGTGAAAGGCGTAGGCCTGATACAACCGCAAGACTATCAGAAAAAATACGGGCAGAAAGCGGCTACCCTCTGGATTACAGGTTTACATGGGTCGGGAAAGAACGAGGTGGCTTACCTGCTGCAGAAGAGTTTATTTGATGCAGGAGCCCAGGCGGTCGTGCTGGACGGAAAGTCTATCCGCTCGGGCTTGTCGCGCGAGCTTGATTATTCGCCGGCAGACCGTGCCGAACATCTGCGCAGGATCGCCTATATCGCGAAACTGCTGAACCAGCAGGGTATCATTACCATCTGCTCGTTCATTTCACCTACAGAAGCTATCCGGTTGCAGGTGAAGGAGATTATCGGCAAAGAGAACTTCCATATGGTGTACATGGATGCCGATATCGAATACTGCCGCAGCAACGACCAGTATGATCTGTACCAGCTGGCCGAAGAAGGCAAGATCAAATACCTGCCGGGTGTTGATACGGAATACCAGCCCCCGAAAAATGCATCCATTACCCTGTCGCCGGAAGAAAAAGACACGGCTGTGGAAAAGATACTGGAATACCTGTCGGAAAAGAAGATCTTTCCATTATAAACTCTAATCTCGTCCTCGTTTGCAACTACTTCTCGTCCTCGTCTGCAACTATTTCTCGTCCTCGTCTGCGACGAGGATGCTTTCTATCAGCATTTTCAATGCATCTGATAAACAATAAACATCATTTATAACATGTCAGGTGACAGATACTACATAACTGATCAAAATGCCATATACTTCCTTACTTTTACCACTATTGACTGGGTAGATATTTTTACAAAAAAAGAATATAAGTTGGAACTGGTTGATTCAATGAATTACTGTATAAAAGAAAAAGGGCTGATCGTTTACGGCTGGGTGATTATGAGCAATCACATGCACGCTATCTGGCAGGCACGAGAAGGTTATAATCTATCTTCAACCATACGTGATTTTAAAGAGTTTACAGCAAAAAGAATCATCAGTATGATAAAAGATGGTGATGAAAGCCGAAAAGTCTGGATGTTAAAGAAGTTTGAATTTGCAGGTAAAAGATTAAACAGAATTTCAAAATATAAATTCTGGAAAGACAGCAATCATGCGGTATATTTGGGCCCGGAAGACACGAAGATGAAGGAACAAAAACTGAATTACATCCACAATAATCCGGTAAAAGCTATGTTAGTTCATACTGCGGAAGATTATATTTTCAGTTCGGCTGCTGATTATGCTGGAGATAAAGGACTTGTGGAGGTTACATTATTGCAATAGAAATATATCCTCGTTGCACCTGTCTGCCGGAGGCATGAAGCGAGCATGAAAGAAAAAAATAGAAATCCATCCTCGTCACAGACGAGGACGAGAATTAAATTAAAAAATGAAAAACTACAACATAACCATTATCGGCCTGGGCTACGTAGGACTGCCCCTCGCCGTAGAGTTTGCCAAAAAATATCCCGTTACGGGATTTGACATCGATGCCATCAGGGTGGATGAACTGAACAAAGGCCACGACGACACCCTCGAAGTGGAAGACGAAAAGTTGCAGTCGGTGCTGGTGCAAGGTACACCGAAAAATAAGGGCCTGTACCTGACCACCGACATCACCGACATCAAAGCATCCAACATCTATTTCGTCACCGTTCCCACTCCCATCGACGAATACAAACGCCCCGACCTCACCCCGCTCATCAAAGCCAGCGAAACACTGGGCAAGGTAATCGGCAAAGGCGACATTGTGGTGTACGAATCAACTGTCTATCCCGGTGCTACCGAAGAAGACTGCCTGCCGGTGATCGAAAAAGTAAGCGGGCTGACATTCAACAAAGACTTCTACGCCGGTTACTCGCCCGAGCGTATCAACCCCGGCGACAAAGACCGGCCGCTGGTAAAGATCAAAAAAGTCACCTCCGGCTCTACTCCTGAGGTAGCCGATGAAATTGATGCATTGTACAACACCATCCTGCTGAACGGCACCCACAAAGCCTCCAGCATCAAGGTGGCAGAGGCTTCCAAGGTGATTGAAAACGCCCAGCGCGACCTGAACATCTCCTTCGTCAACGAGCTGGCGCTGATCTTCGACCGTATGGGCATCGACACCAGCGATGTGATTGATGCGGCAGGCTCCAAATGGAATTTTATCAAATACAAACCCGGCCTGGTGGGCGGTCACTGCATCGGTGTCGACCCCTACTACCTGGCGTTTAAAGCCGAAGCTTTGGGCTATTACCCGCAGGTGATCCGCTCCGGGCGGCGTGTCAACGACTACATGCCGCATTTCGTAGCCGACAAGGTGGTGAAGCTGATGATTCAAAAAGGGCATAAGATCTTGAACTCAAATGTGCTTGTGCTGGGAATCACTTTCAAAGAAAACTGCCCTGATATCCGCAACACCAAAGTAGTGGATGTCGTTCACGAACTGGCGGCTTTCGGCTGTAAAGTAGATGTCCACGACCCGTGGGCCGACCCGGAAGAGGTGATGGATGAATATGGTGTGCAGACGTTTCAGGATGGTAGCAGGCTTTACGACAAAAAATACGATGCTGTCGTACTGGCTGTGGCGCACCGCCAGTTTACCGGTATCGACTTCCCGAAACTGACGAACGGATCCAACACCGTCATCTTCGACATCAAAGGCTTCCTCGACCAGAACATTGTGGACGGAAGGCTGTAGATAACAGACATCAGATGTATGATGTAAGATTTCAGAATAAATTACTCTGCCAACAACCAGTAACCAATAACATATAACGATTAACCAATAACCTGTCGCTACGGAATCAATTCCACGGCCCGGGATTGTTTCTGTCCCTTTGTTCTATCAATGAAAAATAGTAAGAAAAAGTGGAATCTGCGAAGAATAACCCGTATATTTACCGCAGATATTGCGGAGAATAAATGAAAAGAAAGATATTCATATATCAGCAGGAAGATTGGCCAAATTTTATCTGGAACATAAATGAATTATCCGGTTTATTAGCAACAGTAAGGAACAAACAGGGACGACTAATCGGAAAGATGGAAGCACTTGGTTTTCATTTGCAAAACGAAGCTTTTCTTGAAACATTAACGACAGACATATTAAAATCGACAGAAATTGAAGGAATTATATTGAACAAAGCAGAAGTTCGTTCATCCGTAGCAAGAAGATTGGGGATTGACATCGGAGGTTTGTCTCCAACTAACAGAGACATAGAAGGTGTTGTTGATATGATGTTTGATGCAACAACTAATTTCGATAAACCACTGACAAGACAAAGACTATTTAATTGGCACTATGCTTTGTTCCCGACAGGCAGAAGCGGTATGTATAAAATCATTGCCGGAAATTGGCGTGATGATTCAACCGGACCTATGCAGGTTGTATCAGGTGCAATGGGAAAAGAAAAGGTTCATTATCAGGCACCACCTGCACATATTATTGACGAAGAAATTACAGCTTTTTTAAATTGGTTTAATAAAACTGACGATATTGATTTGGTATTAAAAGCGAGTGTCGCTCATTTATGGTTCGTTACGCTGCACCCGTTTGAGGATGGAAACGGGAGAATTGCAAGAGCAATTGCAGATATGTTGTTAGCCCGTTCGGATGGTATTCCGCAACGATTTTACAGCATGTCATCACACATACAAAAAGAAAGAAAAACATATTACGAAAAGCTTGAAAAAACACAAAAAGGTAATCTTGATATAACAGAGTGGATTTATTGGTTCTTAAACACTTTGTTAGCAGCCATAGTAAATTCGGAAGAAACTCTGGCATTAGTTGTTCGAAAGCATAAATTTTGGAACACCCACGGAACAGAAATAAATAATGAAAGACAAAAGAAGGTATTGAATAAGTTACTTGGCGAATTTACAGGAAACCTGACAAGTTCTAAATGGGCAAAGATCGCAAAATGTTCACAGGATACAGCTTTAAGGGATATACAGGATTTGATAAACAAAGGAATACTTATAAAATCTGATGCGGGAGGAAGAAGCACACAATACAAACTAAAAAATGAATAACCCGGCACCAACACAGTCATCTTCATTTCACGCCTCCTTCCACCAGTAACCAGCAACCAGCAACCAGTAAATAGTATGTATATTTGCAAATTGAATGCTAAATAGCATAAAATGAGTACCGATAATCCCGTATATCAATTCTCGCAGCATCTCTTATGGGATGTCGATCGCTCAATGCTTCACATGGAAGAAAACAGCGACTATATCGTAAAAAATGTACTGGAATACGGACTGATTGACGACTGGCAAATAATCCTGAAGTACTATGGTGTAAACAGAATTGCTGAGATCGCAAAATCCTTCAGAGAACTGGATAAAAAAGCACTATCCTTTATTTCATTTTTGTCCAACACACCGATAGAAGAATACAGATGTTACAATTATCAGCAATCGATACCGCAACACTGGAACTTCTGAGACAATTAATGTGTTTCGATGAGTTTTCCGGCCTGAGACTGGCTGGTGGCACCGCTCTTTCACTCCAAAAAGGTCACCGGAGATCTGTTGATCTGGATTTGTTCGGTGAGATAGAATTTGAGCGCGTGGATACAGTCAATACTTTTTCCGGTTTTAAAAATGTAGCCGTACTTAAAAACTCAAAAAATATTAATATTTACAGTATTGAAGGGATAAAAGTTGATTTTGTAAACTATTCCTACCCCTGGTTAGAAGAATATCTGTTAACCGAAGGGATCAGGCTTGCCGGAACAAAAGACATTGCTGCCATGAAACTTGCAGCCATCACAGGCAGGGGCAGTAAAAAAGATTTTACGGATATTTATTTCCTTCTGCAGGAATACAGCCTGAAAGAAATGATGGGTTTTTACAATCAAAAATATTTTGACGGATCGGAATTTCTTGTACTCAAAAGTCTTGCTTATTTTGCTGATGCAGAAAAAGATGCAGACCTGGATATGCTCGTGCAAGTTTCGTGGGATAAGATAAAAAGCACGATCCTCGATCATCTTCACAGATATAACATGGAACTTTAAACCCTCGCCTCGTTTCGTCCTCGTTTGCAATGTATTACATAGTTTAAATTCCGGATGCTCCCACCCCGATAATCATCGGGGTCGAACGATGGAAGGCTCTCCATGTAACTTAATTTCGTATCTTTGATAGACACCGGACAATACGGAAAAATGCTGAAACACCTGAAAATAAGAAAAGAATTATTCTGGGACATTGACCCCGCGAAACTTGATGAAGAAAAAAATAAAAGACTCATCATCGAAAGGGTGTTTACAAGGGGAGATTTGCCCGAATTGAAAGAATTAATACAATATTATGGCCTTCATACCATTAAACGGGAAATTGTAAAAGCAGGCTCTCTGGATAAGAAAACCTTGAAATGGGTCAGTGATTTTTTAGGTATTTCCGTAACAAAATTCACATGCTACACAAAGAAGCAATCGAACCAGGTACACTGGAATTACTGATCGAATTGCAAAAAACAAATTTGTTAAGCGATTTTTACCTGGCCGGCGGTACGGCTCTGGCTATACAACTCGGGCATCGTAAATCTATCGACCTGGATTTGTTTTCACAGCATGATTTTGCAATGAACAATATGCTGGAATTCCTTGAGGAACAATTCAGTTTTCAGCTTGATTATTCGGCAAAAAACACTCTTAAAGGAAGTATCAATAATGTGAAGATAGACATCATCACACACAAATACTCTTTGGTTAAAAACCCGGTAAAATGGCAGGAAACAACACTTCTATCAGCAGAAGATATTGCCGCCATGAAGCTGAATGCTATTACCGGTGACGGAACCCGGCCAAAGGACTTTATTGATGTGTATTTCTTACTAAAGCAATATTCCGTAAGTAATTTACTGGATTTCTACCGTATAAAATACAAAACAAGAAATATACTGCACGTCTTAAAAAGTTTAAACTATTTTGACGACATAAATACCGATGACTGGCCGGAAATGCTGATGGAAAAAGATGTAAACCTTGAAAAGGTAAGGCAAACCATAGAAGATCATATTGCCGATTATTCACGAAAACACTTGACAAATTAAAAAGATTGTTCCCGAGACTCATGCCTCCGGCAGACAGGTGCAACGAGGATGCTCCGCACGATCAGGCAACCAGCAACCAGTAACCAGCAAACCAGTAACCAGCAACCAGCAACCAGCAACCAGTAACCAGCAACCATGGAAACAACAACCTACGAAATCAAACCCCAATCGTCGCTGCTCGACCTTAAGCTGAAAGAAGTGTGGCGCTACCGCGACCTGATCAGCATGTTCGTGCGCCGCGACATCGTCACGCTGTACAAACAGACCATATTGGGCCCTTTATGGTATTTCATCCAGCCGCTGCTGACCACGCTGGTGTTTACCGTCATCTTCGGAAAGGTAGCTAAAATCCCTACCGACGGCCTGCCGCCGATGTTGTTCTACCTGGCGGGGGTAACGGCATGGAACTACTTCGCCGACAGCTTCCGCAATACCTCCGATACCTTTAAAAAGAACGAGAACATCTTCGGCAAGGTCTATTTCCCGCGCATAGTGATGCCCTTGTCGATCGTCATCTCGGGACTGCTGAAATTTGGTATCCAGCTGATCTTGTTCATCGGCTTCAT
>Ga0190315_1001047_pt1 | contig 11862 bp, 12 predicted proteins | sample 48701101_MG_FD_161673 | JGI IMG/M metagenome (GOLD analysis project Ga0190315, IMG submission 161673) | Hydrothermal vent sediment bacterial communities from Southern Trench, Guaymas Basin, Mexico - 4870-11-0-1_MG | ecosystem: Environmental > Aquatic > Marine > Hydrothermal vents > Sediment ...
TTTAACCAGAACATCGGCATACTTTTCTGTTTGAATGTTAACCGTTTTCGCCGCCTTTGCCACATCTTTCAGCGATCCGTTAAGCGCCGCCAGATGATTTTCCGTCTTTTTCATTCCCTCTTCCACTTCTTGGGCCAGTTTCTTTATTTTCTCTTCTTGCTCAATATCAGAAGTTTTTTCGCTCACTCTAATCATCTCCTCTAACCGACGGCCGACAAACTTCGCCTCCAATACCGGCTTGTCTTTATCGGAAGCGATTGTGATTTGCGTTCCTTCTAATATTCTTTTAATTCCGTAAAGCGGCTCTCCCGGCAGACTCTCTTGGGACGCCTTAACGGTTAAAATAGAACCGCTAAAAACTATCATTATCGCCATTAAGCTCGCCATTGCCGGTTTAAGCCATTTTAAACTGAACAGAAAACGAAATCCTGAACCAGTGGAAGCATGACTTGTCGCGTGTTCGCTGTAATCGCTAAAACGCGGTGAATTAAGAGGCGATGAACTGAAACGCGATAAACCAGCAGCGTCTCTACTGCTTAAAAATCCCGTAATTTTATCATCTGTCGCTCTGACGGCCGAAATGCTAAATCCGGTTTTCGCAACGCCAAAAACGGAAGTTTTTGACAAAACTTCGCTCCTCGCCGCCATCAGCCAGTCCTTATCCGGCTCCACGGCTTTTAGTTTTTTTAGCTGGGAAATTAAATCTTTTTCAGTCATGGTAGAACTAAATTTTTAATTTTTTAATTTTGTAATTTTTAAATAATGACCTAATTTTTAATTTCACTTGGCAATACTACAACTTTTAACAATCTTAGCAAAAATTAAAGTTAGCTCATGAGACTCTTTCCATAATTTCCTACATTCCAAATTCTTTTCAGGATTAGCTTTAGCAATCATCCTTAACCAGTGCTTTGTCTCGTTTGACTCCTTTCTGCAAATACGAATTTTATTTCTAAAATCTTTTTTAGAGCTTGCCTCGTTTGCTTCCATATAATTCGCGCCCACACTTGTTGCCGACCTTACTATTTGATTCACTAACGGACGGTTAATCTCGCTTCTGTTAATTTTTCCGACAAACTCAATAACATCTTCTCCAAACTTTGCCGCGCGCTCTTCTAAGTCGTAATTCATAAAAAGCTTAAAAAATTTGGGAATTGAAAAATTATTTATAAAATTAAAAATTATAAAATTAAAAATTACTTCCCCATCTCTTCCCTCAACGCCTTTAGCGCTCGGTGGGATAAAACTCGCGCCGAACCCTCGCTTTTGCCAAGGATACCGGCAATTTCTTTGAAAGAAAACTCTTCAACGTAGCGCAAAATGATCACCTCTTGATAGTCGCTTTTAAGACGACTAAGCGATTTTTTCACCCTTTCTATCTCCGAATCAAAACTAACCTTTTCCAAAAGATCGCCTTTCTTGTCAACAAGCGTATTTTGGACTTCCTCCAAAGAAACGCTCTCCCGCCTTTCACCCTTATTTTGGCGGTAGAAATCAATCACCAAGTTCCGCGCTGTTTGATATAATAAAGATTTTAAATTATTAACTTTTTTCCTACTTAGGTGACGCCAGCTTTTCAGAAAAACTTCCGAAGTTAAATCCTGGGCGTCTTCCTTTCGGTTAACTCTTAAATAAATAAAGCGGTAAATCTTGACGGCGTAAAAATCGTAAATCTCCGCGAAACCTTCCCGCTCACCCTTCCGCGCCCGCTCCAGAATTAATTTTTCTTCCAAAGGATCTAATCCACTCATCGGCGTGCATATATTAAGACGATATAAATTGAGAAATGTTACAGTTCTATATCGGATAACCGATATACCGCTATCAGAGCGGGATTTAGTGAGGAATACCTCACCGTCATTGCGAGCGGAGTTCTAATCCCGAAGGAGGGATTGGAACGGAGCGCGGCAATCTCGCGCCATAAATCATAGAACTTTGAATTATCGCCATAAACACGAGATTGCCGCGTCGCCTTTTCGCGAACTGCGTTCGCTCAGGCTCCTCGCAATGACGGTAAGATTAGGATTTTCACAATTAAAAAACTTATCACTCAACCCTTAATACTTAATACTGGACGCTTAATACTATTCTACCCAACCAATTTCTCAAACTCCTCTTTCTCAACCGTTTCTTTCTTAACCAGCTCTTCGGCGATTTTATCTAATTTGTCCCGATTTTCCTTGATTATTTTTTCGGCGGTATGATAAGCGTCGGTGATAAATTTCTCTATTTCGTAGTCAATTTCCGCCGCCACTTTCTCGCTGTAGCGCTGTTCATGAAACTCCTTGCCTAGAAAAATCGTTTCGGTCTGGTCGCCGAAAGTAATCGGTCCTATCTTCTCGCTCATCCCAAATTTAGTTACCAGCTGACGGGCTAGTTTTGCCGCTCTTTCCAAATCGTTGCTCGCGCCGGTGGTTAAGTCGCTAAAAACAATTTTTTCCGCCGTGTAGCCACCTAAAAGCATCGCCAGATCATCAATGAATTCTGAACGGCTATGGAGATGGCGATCCTTTTCCGGCAAGCTAAGCGTATAACCAGCCGCTTTGCCGCGGGAAATAATGGAAACTTTTTGAACCGGATCGCAATGAGGCAAAATATGTCCCACCAGAGCGTGCCCCGCCTCATGATAAGCGGCAATCTTTTTTTCTTTAACGGAAAGAATATGGCTTTTCCTTTCCGGTCCCATCATCACCTTTTCAATGGACGCTAAAATATCTTTTTGAGTAACAATTTTTTTGTTGTTGCGGGCGGCTAAAATCGCCGCTTCGTTAATCAAATTTGACAAATCAGCCCCCGAAAAACCGGGAGTGCGTTCGGCAACTTGGCGAATGTTAACACTTTTGGCCAGCGGTTTTCCTTTGGCGTGAATCTTTAGAATTTCCTCCCGATCGCCAATGTCCGGGTTGTCTAGAATAATCCGCCGATCAAACCTTCCCGGCCGCAAAAGGGCAGGGTCCAAAACATCAGGGCGGTTAGTTGCCGCCATAACGATGACATTGGTAGTTGTGTTAAAGCCATCCATTTCCACCAGAATCTGGTTAAGTGTCTGTTCTCTTTCGTCGTGCCCGCCGCCTAAACCAGTTCCCCGATGGCGGCCAACGGCGTCAATTTCGTCAATGAACAAAATACTGGGAGCGTTTTTCTTGGCGTTCTTGAAAAGGTCACGTACCCGTGAAGCGCCAACTCCAACGAACATTTCCACAAATTCTGAACCGGAAACATTAAAGAAAGGCACATTCGCTTCCCCCGCCACCGCTTTGGACAACAAGGTCTTGCCGCAGCCGGGAGGACCAAGCAAAAGCACTCCTCTGGGAATTCTGGCGCCCAAGTCCAGAAATTTTTTAGGATTTTTCAAAAAGTCAATAATTTCTTTAAGCTCTTCTTTGGCTTCCTTTACTCCCGCGACATCTTTGAAAGTAGTTCGCTTCTTTTTATCTCCCCCCGGCTTCAGAAAGCGCGCCGTGGAACGACCGAAGGACATCGCGCTGACATTGGCTTTTTGCGCTTGCCCAAGCATCATCCAGAGAATCAGCCCCAGAAATAACAGGGGAATTAAGACGGGCAGCAGTCCTTTAATCAAAACCATCGTTTCCGATTCCCGTTTGTTGGAAATATTGACTTGATTTATTTTCTCCGAACTAACTCCCAAGTTTTTAAGCGTCTCCGTCAGAGAAGAATCTTTTTCTTTTAGCGACCTTTGCTTGTCCCCGTCTTTTAATTCAATATTTAGATTGTCCGCGTCAATAACAATTTCTTTAACTTTTCCTTCCTTGATTTGAGTCGCTAATTCGGTCAATGTAATATCCTTAATTTTCTTCTCTCCAGAACTTTCAAAACCAGCGAAAACAGCCGCCATCGCCAAAAACAAAATCAAAACCAGCGCGATATTTTTAATCAAGCTCTTGGAATGGTTATTATTATTGTTATTTTTATTAGGTTTTTTGAATTTCATAAAAATACATTGTTAAATTGTTGTATTTAGGAATTATGCGTTTGAACAAATCTTGTTTTAATTATCAGTGTTTATCTGCGCCTGAAGGGTCGGTGTTTATCTGTGTGCCATTTATAAATTTGGACACTGATAAACACTGACTAAAGCGCTAATAAACACAGACTGAAACGCGTAATTCCCAGTATTGTTAAATTGTTGTATTGTTAGATTGCCAAAATCTTTTGTTGCCTAACAATTCAGCAATTTAGCAATACGACAATTTCAATTCTAATACACTTTAGCTCTTTTTTATAAAGAGATCTTATGAAGAAATTAATATCTCAATCACCTGAAAAATACTATCCTTGGAAGTAGTTATTACCAGTATGTCGCCGTAAACTAAATAGTCCAAGGAGGTGTTTTTGTCCGGTATTTGGAGATACCTCATCTTAACGCCCATATATTCTCCGGTTTTAAATCTCTTTTGGGAAGCAGAAGAAATCCGACTTCCCATAAACAGCGGTTCAAAAGCGCGGTAAATTTTCCGGCTGGCAATATTTTCATTTTCCCAACTTTGGAATTTCAGCCGTGTCGTTGAAGGATTGCTGGTTACCATCGCCAATCCCAACCGCTTAACGCCGGTCACTTCCTCAAATAAAATTAGATTGTATCTGTTATCGTCAAAGAAGTCAAGCGTGTCGCTCGGTATTTTTATCTTTAATTCCTCCAGCAATTCTCTAAGTGAAATAGGCGCTCCTTCTTTCTTAACTATTACTCTGGAAATGTTAGCTAACCTTCCCTCTCTTTTCAATCTTGCCGCTCGGGCGTTTATTTTGGCAATTAAACCAACGCTTCTTTCATCTTCTTCCAAATTTATTACAATCTCATCCCTAATTGAAGAAAACTCCTCTATTTCCTTAACCTTTGCCGTTTTGGGAGAAGGATGGGGGGATGGATTTTCAGACGATTTTTTAAAGACCAAAAACCAGGCAAAAACCGAGGCAATTCCAATCAGCATTATAACCGTCAGCGCGATAATCACCCGCCTGCTCATTCTTTCCGCTAACTGCGCTTGATACCTGCTTTTAAACGACTTTTTAAACCGCCGATATTCGCGGTCAGGATCTTTCTTTTTTTCTTTTTGGGGCGGTTTTTGATCTTTGAAAACTTTTTCAATCTTGGAAACTTCCGGGGTTTTTCTTTTTTCTTTAACTTTATTCAATACAGAACTGTAATGTTCCGCCTTGTTGTAAAGAAGTCGGGCTTCGGGAGGAAGATACGATGTCCCAAAGTCCGCTTTCGCCTCTGTTTCCGCCTCCTCGGCCGCCTTCTCTTCTATTTCTCTAAGCGCGTCTTCTCCCGTTTTTGATTTCTTCTCCCCTCCGGTATATGTTCCTGATTCTTCCAATATTCCCTCTTCTTTCGCTTTTTTCCTTCTTTTTATTTCTTCAAGTTTTTCTTTTTTTTCTTCCAACTCTTTCTCAATTCTTAGTATTTCTTCTCTCGTTGCTTTTTGGTCGCGCAACAAACTCATTTCTTCTTTCATTTCTTTAATGCTTTCACTCTTGCGAGCTTCCTTTTCGGGAGTCGGTTTTTCTTTCTTGGGCAACTTATAAGACTGGTAAGACTGGGATTCTTTAATCTCGGGCTTCTTTTCAATTTCTTCTTTTTTAATTTCCTTTTGAGTTCCAACTTCGCCTCCTTTTTGGGACGGGTGGGAAGGTGTTAAAACAGAATGATCCGCTGGCGAAGAGGAAGGAGAGGAAGGAGTAACTGACAATTCCGGGTGTTTCCGAGATAAATTCTCCATCTTGCTTAAAAGCTCTTCTAATTTAGACTCATCTTTCCTTTTTGTTTCTTCTTTTGTTTCTTTATTTTCATCCGTTCCCGGCAATTCCGAATCATTCTCGTTTTCTCCCAATTGAATTAGGACATCCTTCAAGGATTTTTTTTCTTTTTCTCTAAATTCTGGGGGGTTAGCGGTATGAGAAGAGAACTTTTTTTCAATTTTTAGCGGCGCTGAGGTATCAGAAACATAAGGGGCAAAACTTACTTCCCCTTTTTCAGCTTTTTTCAAATCATCCGCCATCGTCCTGATTTTTAAAGGCGAACCGTCAGGCATTTTAACAGTTGTTAAAATAGTAATTTCTCACAATTCCCCTCTCGGGAGGGGGTTGGGATGGGTTAAATTAAAGGATTATTTATTAACGGATTAACGGATTAACGGATTAAATTCGTTAATCCATAATTCGTTAATTCGTTAATTTTTAATAACCCACCCCTAGCCCCTCTCAAGAGAGGAATAATCGGTAAAAATGTAAACTCTAGATAAAGTTCATAAAATCCTTACTTTATACTTTGCGGACTTTACAAACTTTTGACTCACACTCCCTTGTGCGTCAAACTAATCTTCCCTTGTTCGTCAATGCTTTTGACTTTCACAGCAATGATTTCGCCTTCTTTGACAACATCCTCAACTTTCTCAACCCGGTGGGGAGCCAACTCGGAAATGTGAACCAGCCCTTCTTGTCCAGGCAGGATTTCTACAAAAGCGCCAAAATTCATAATCTTAACTACTCTGCCCTGAAAAATTTCTCCCACTTTCACTTCGCGAGTAAGATTTTTAACCCAAATAAGCGCTTTTTCGCCCGCTTCCGTATCCTTAGCGGTAATCATCACCAGTCCATCGTCTTCAATGTCAATCGCCACGCCGGTTTCGGCGATGATTTCGTTGATAATTTTTCCGCCCGGACCGATAACATCTCTGATTCTGTCAGGATTTATCTGAAGAGTGATAATTCGCGGCGCGTAAGGAGAAAGTTCTTTTCGAGGAACACTAATCGCTTTGTTCATTTCAGCAATAATTTGCGTCCGCGCCCGGCGGGCGGCTTCAAACGCTTCCGCTAAAATATTTGGGGTAACGCCTTTAATTTTGACATCCATTTGGAGAGCGGTAATTCCCTTTTCCGTTCCTGCCACTTTTAGATCCATATCGCCGTGGTGGTCTTCGGGGCCCTGAATATCAGTTAGAATTTTATAATTGCCGTTTTCATCACTCATTAAGCCCATAGCAATCCCCGCTACTGGACGGGGAATCGGTACGCCGCCATCCATCAACGCCAAACTGCTTCCGCAAACACTTGCCATTGAAGAAGAACCGTTAGAAGAAAGAACTTCTGAAACCAATCTGATAGTGTAGGGAAAATCTTCCTTACTGGGCATAAATTTTTCCAGAGCCCTTTCCGCCAAATTGCCATGACCAATATCTCGGCGGCTAGGGCCGCGCATCGGCTTTACTTCACCAACAGAAAACCCGGGAAAAGTGTAATGATGCATAAATCTTTTTACTCCATCCTCTTCCATACTATCCAGCAACTGTTCGTCGCCCGGAGATCCTAATGTCAAAACGGATAAAACTTGCGTTTCGCCGCGGTTAAAAAGTCCCGTCCCGTGAGTTCGGGGTAAAATTCCCACTTCGGCGGAGAGAGTCCTTACTTCATCCAACCCCCGCCCGTCGGGGCGACGGCCCTTTTCAAGAATATCTTTATGGACAATCTTGTCAATTTCTTCGTCTGTTACTATTTCCGCCACTCCGCCGTAGCCTTTCTCCTCAAAATCATTAGGATATTTCTCTTTGAGATAATCCGCCAGCTTTTCTTTTAGCTCGTTTTCTTTTTGAACTCTCTTTGCCTTATCAGACTCGTAGATCGCCGCTGGCAGCTTATCGGACAGAAATTCCCTAATGGAATTTTCTACTTCCTCGTCGGCGGCCACCAAAATCGGTTGGGCTTTCGTCCGTCCAACCTCTCTAATAATATTTTTTTGAAAATCAACCATTTCTTTAATTCTCTCCTGGCTTAGTTCTATTCCTTTAATAATATCTTTTTCTTCCGCCTCTTTCGCTTCCCCTTCAATCATATTTATTTTAATCCCTTCTTGGGAAGAGCTAGAGGCGGGCGCGCCAGCGACAATCAGGTCAAACTCCGCTTCTTCTCGCTCTTCATAAACAGCGTTAATTTTTAGTTGGTCTTTTATTTTAGCTATTTCCACCGCCCCCACGGGACCGCCCCAAGGAATGTCGGAAATTCCCAAAGCGAGCGAAGCGCCCAGAATGGCGCAAATTACCGGATCATTTTCCTGATCAATTGAAAGAACGGTAATAACCACTTGGACATCGTTTCTCATTCGGCTGTTGAAAAGAGGGCGAATAACCCGATCAATCACCCGACCGCTAACAACCGCCCTATCCGTCGGCCGACCGTCTCGCTTGATAAAGCGGCTACCCTTGATTTTTCCAGCGGCGTAAACTCGCTCCTCGTAATCCACCATCAAGGGAAAATAGCCGATTCCCTCCCGCTTGTTTTTACTCATTGTCGCCGTGGCAAGCACCACTGTATCGCCATACTGAATGGTTGCCGAACCATTCGCCTGATTTGCCAATTTGCCAATTTCCACTTTTAAGTTTTTCCCGGCAAACTCGGTCTCGTACTTTTTCGTTTCCATAATGAAAACCTTTCTTTGTTCCCTAACCAGCAAACTTTAGATTATATTGAAATAATCTACCTGTTTGATGGTTAAGGAATGTTAATTAAAAATAGAATCGCGAATTATAAATCACGAATTATCGCGGGAACGGATTTGTAATTCGTTCCTAATGTTTTAAAAATTAACAAAAATTATTGAAACTTAAAAACATTTAGAACTTATAACACCCCGCATCAAGGTTTTATAGCCCTAGCGGGACGATGGAGCCAACAAGCTCGCTCGCCTGTGGATAACCTTGTTGGCTTTTAGCTGAGATCAATCCTCACTTCCATACAACCTAGATCTCATCATCAAATTTAAGTTCTTTTATGACTTCGTCGCGGACCATAAGAGCCGCGGTTTCCAAAATGATATTAACGCTTAAAGAATTTTTATAAGCGTAATCTTTGACGGGTTTCATCATCGGATCATTGAAAAAATCTTGGAATAAAACTTCTTTGGAATATTCTTGAATGTCATAATTGGTTTGAGGTCGACGGGACTTTACCGAATTTACAATCCTAACTTTATTTTGTTCAAAAACTTTCGGAAAACCGCTTTTATCCACCAATCTCTTGCCATAATCCGTCATCACCAAGGGGCTTCCCGGCTTCATCGTCAGCGGGTGCATTATTCTTTCCCCTTTTCCCTTAAAGATAGTTTGAATTTCAGTTGTTGCGTTATTCACGCACATTAAATCTTTATTCATGCGTACTAAATCTTTGTCTATTTTATCTACATTTCTGCTAAGGTTTTTGTTGAACAGATAACCAAAAGCACCGACAACAAGAACTATCGGCAGTAATTTGTCCGGAGTAATACCCAGATATACAAGAAGATTTATTATCCATTCCATATTAAAATTTCCTAATTCTTGACTTTTTATTCTTAGCTTTACCCTTACTCCCTCCTAAAAACAAACTATAAAAATAAGCCGCTCCCGCCATAAAAACTTTCCTTTTGAGCGACGGACTTAATTTAAAAATCCAATGGGCAATTTTTTTTATCCAGCCGAATATTTTAAAAACCGCTTTAAAAAGTGATTTGATTCCTCGGTAAATTTTTGAAAATGTTTGTTTGAGATTCATTTTTATTTTTGTTCCTTAAATTCTTTCCAAATAACTTTCTCCACTATTTTTACGAACTTCCTCGCCGCTTCAATTTCTCTTTCCACCGTTTTTCTTGTCAAATTCTTTGTACATAATTTCGCAGTCCGCGTCTTCGCGGGCTATTCTAGCTCTTTCCATCCACCTTGAAACCCCAATAGGAACCTTGCCTGTTTTAACAAAATATTTACTAAACAGTGTTATTGCTCCATAATGAGTCTTTGCCGTAATTTTTTTGGTTAACAATGCCGCTAGAGCCATTTCAAAGAATGCGTAGTAAGCCCTCGAGACAGCGTCTTCATACTTCTCGGCTTCCAATAAAATCTCTGCGGACTGAAGTTTTTCCTTTGTTCTTCACATATTTCTCAATTTCTTTTCTGGTTGTCTTTATCCTTTGTTCCATAATTCTATTCCTTCTTTTCTAATAATTTGCATAAAAACCGTTGGAATATTATTAAGATAATTAAATTCTTTCAAAGAATAGACCCGCGGGGAAATATCAACTTCATATTTCAAAAGGAGGTCATAAGCCGCGTCGGCAATATCATCTTTTTTACTTTTATTTTTATTCTCGTTTTTTAAAACCACCATCACATCAACATCCGACTCTTTATGAAAATCACCACGCGCCTTGGAGCCAAAAAGTTTAATGCTCACTATATCCTTTGGGTATTTTTTGTTGAGCAATTCTTTAAACTCTTTTAAAGCTTTTTGTTCAGTTTTATTTAAAGTAGAAATTTTTTTTCATGGTTGCATAAATCTTACATCAACTTTTTTTCCACTCGCCAACTTCTTTCCCTTTTAGAACCCCGTCAAGCATTTCCAACTCTTCGTAAATTCCTTCAATCAAATCATAATTTTTCGCTTCCTCCAAAGTTACCCACGCGTATTCCGTTAACTCGGAACAAAGTTTAATTTCTCCACCGCGGTAGTCGGCGAAAAGGCTGGCAATTATCGTTGGGATTCCGTCAGGACGGATAAAAGCCAAGCTCGTTAGATATTTTATTTTTCCAATTTCCAAATCCGTTTCTTCTTTTACTTCCCTTCTTAAAATACTCTCAAAAACATTATACCAATGGGCGGAAGTATCCTTCGGCCTCTTTGCGTAATCACTCATTTCCAATTTTCCTCCTGGCACCGTCCACTGATTCGGAAACGCCTTCTCCGTCGGCGCTCTCTTGGCAATCAAAAACTTCCCGTCTTTTATAATTATCCCGGTCACCACTACATAATGCGCTTTGTTTTGATCGTACATAAAATTTATTTACGCGCCAAACAACAAACTCCGCTACACTTCGTTTGTTACTCCGAATAGTCCAATAAACAATTTAGCGACACAACAATTTAATAATTTAATAATTTATTTTATCAAAAACCTCTTCTTATCTCCGCTTAAATCCACAAAATCGTCCACCGCTTCAATCAGTTTTGCCGAAGTGGTTTTGCCAAAAGCAACCGCCTCCACACGACACCCCTTGTTAATTTTTAAGTATTCCACCAGCGGCTGATAATCGCCATCGCCGGAAACTAAGATGACAACATCCAGTTTATCCGCCAATTTAATCGCGTCAATCGCCAGTCCGACATCCCAATCCGCTTTTTTGGCGCCGCCGGCGAAAATCTGGAGGTCTTTTTCCTTGATTTCAAAACCGAGCTTAGACAATGCGTCAAAAAAAGTTCTTTCCTCGCCGCTTTCGGTTTTAATAACATAAATGATTGCCCGAATCAAAATCCGCCCGGCAACCACTGTTTTTAAAACTTCTTTATAATTGACTTTCGCATTATAAAGATTTTTCGCCGAATGATACATATTCTGCGCGTCAACAAAAACGCCGACGCGCTGATCTTTGTGTTTGATGGTTTTAATTTCCATAGCTTTATATTTTCCTCTCGGGAGTGACTAGGGGTGGGTTATTAAAAATTAACGGATTAACGAATTATGGATTAACGAATTCAATTCGTTAATTCGTTAGTTCGTTAATAAATAATCCTTTAATCTAACCCACCTCCAACCCCTCTCAAGAGGGAAGTTATTTTATTTTTCCTTCTCTTCAAAACTCTTTGCCGCCTTCAATTTTAGCGACTTAACAATTTTTTCATACCGTTCTAAATCCTGCGCTTCCAGAAATTTTAACAACTTTTTTCTTTTCGCTACCATCTGCAACAGCCCGCGGCGGGAGTGATTATCTTTTTTGTGAATCTTCAAATGATCGGTAAGTTCCTTGATTCTTTTAGTTAGAATAGCAATTTGAACTTCCGAAGATCCCGTGTCATTTTCATGAATCCCGTGTTTTTTGATAA
>Ga0190315_1001048_pt1 | contig 11860 bp, 9 predicted proteins | sample 48701101_MG_FD_161673 | JGI IMG/M metagenome (GOLD analysis project Ga0190315, IMG submission 161673) | Hydrothermal vent sediment bacterial communities from Southern Trench, Guaymas Basin, Mexico - 4870-11-0-1_MG | ecosystem: Environmental > Aquatic > Marine > Hydrothermal vents > Sediment ...
TTCTCGGGAAAACCACCGATGAACATCAAAGGAAAAACGACAAAAATCGTGGCGATGGTTCCTGCCCAGATGGGGCCGATGACTTCTTTGGTGCCCAGTTTGATGGCAGTCTGTAAATCTTCTTTCAGTTCGTTCAGATGTCGTTCTATATTCTCCAGCACCACCACCGCGTTATCGGTCAGCATGCCCAAAGAAAGGATGATGGCGGTGTAAATAACGATATTTAGTTCCCCGCCTGTTAGCCAAATGACAGCCATTGTCGAGAAAAAGACCATGGGAATGGTGATGGCTGCCGCTGCAATAGCACGGAAATTTCCGAGAAAGATAAGGATGACCAGCAAGGTGTAGAAAATGGCATCCCGAAGGGCGACCAGCATATTGTTGTTGGCCAGTTCGATGAGATCACGCTGCGTGTCCGAAATCTCAAAATTGATATTGGGATAGCGGGCAGCAAGGTTTTTCATCTCTTTTCTGGCGGCTTTGCTCACATCGAGCACACTGCCTCCCGGCGCCCGTTGGATGGCCAAAGCGATGGCTGGTTTGCCATTACCAAGGTAACCACTGGTGCGTTTGGCATAGCCCCATTTTACATCGGCAATGTCACCAATCCGTACGTTGGGCATCACAGTGATTTGCTTGATGCGTTCCACCTCGTCCCTCTCACCATAAAAAGTGATGGTATAAAAGTTGTCCGCCCCTTTTACAAAACCAATGGGCAAATCCCTGTTCAGTGTTTTCAAGGCCATGGCAATTTTATCGAACTCGATACCGTAACGCTTGGCCCTGAAGGGGTCAACTTCAATATTGATGGCACTTTCGTAACCACCAAAAATTTCCACGTTTCCAATTTGCGGATTGCCCAGTAAATAAGGCTTGATAAAGCTTTCTGAAATCTTCCTGATGTCGGCCAAATCCATATCGTTGCCTTTGGGCGAGAGCGAGATGACATCCACCGGAAGGGTAAAATCGCCAGCAGTATAAATAGCCGGATTCACATTTGCAGGGAGTTTCCCACGCGCAATCGACAAAGCGTTGGCCACGTCAACTGCCGCCGCATTAAGGTTTTTTTTATAGCTGAATTCTGCCTTGACGATGGAGAAGTTGGCTACATTAATGGAGCTGATATCGGTAACCAGCCCCAGGCGTGAAATTTCCTGTTCGATGGGTTTGGAAACCGTGTTGGCAGCTACCTGTGCGGTAGCACCGGGGACTTTCGTAATGACAATCACCTGTGCCGGGTTGGCGTCCGGGAAAAGGTTCTTCGGCAGTACAACCAAAGCCACAATACCCATGATAAAAAATCCGCCAATTAAGGAATAGAGCAGGTAAGGCCGTTTATAAAAATATTCAAACATGGATTTATCCCTCCTTTATTTTAAGTGAAGTACCACCCAGCAGTTTAAGCAGGATGTCCTGTTTGGCAACAACAATTTTTTTTCCTGCCAGCTCATTGTCGCCGATAACGATACCCTCTTGGCCACTTTGCAGGATGCTTACCTGTTTGGCTATTGCTTTTTCGCCATCAACCAATAAGACATAACTTAAACCATTACGGTTGAGTACTGCATCGAAAGGGAGTTTGATGCCGGGGCCGTCAAAAACAATGACATCCACAGTCACGCGGTTGCCAGTGGTCATGCCGGTTTCGTTGGTATAAACTTTGTACTCCGATAAGCCGTGGAAGGTGCTGTTCAGCGCAACGGCATCGTAGGATTTGTTCCCCATCACGACCCCGCTAATTGTCAGGTCGTCCGGCACGCGCACCATTAAGTAAAAGCCGTTTTCGGCACTCAAAGCCGCCACGGGATGCCCGGGCATGGCCATGTCGCCTTTGTTGAACATGGTTTTGGAAATCCTGCCGTCAACCGGCGAAGTGATGATGGCGTAGGTCAGCATATTATTCAATTCGTTGAGCTTTTGTTTGAGCGATTCCACCTTTGATTGAAGCCCGGCAATTTTGCTTTCCTCCATTTGCGATTGTTCGATGGAAGCGCCCTTGGCCTCGATGAGTTCCAGCGTTCTTGCATGCGTTTCCTCCAAATTTTCCAATACCTTTTCCTGGGCTTTCAATTGCGATCTTACACTGCTGAGGTTGCTTTGGATGGTGGTGTTATCAATCCTGGCAATCACTTCACCCTTTTTCACACTGCTTCCGCTGGGGCGGATGAAATTAATCCGGCCGGCAATTTTAGAGGCCAGTTTTACATCCTTGTCATTTTGGGTTTCAGCCAAATACGGCAGCGTCAAACGGTTTGCCTTCAATTCGGGCCTGATGGTTGAAACCACAATAGAATACATTTTTGCAGGGGGCAGGTTGTTTTCCCTGTTTTGGGCATTTTTAACGATGAGTACTGCCCCGGCAATCAAAACGATGATTACCACTGTCCAGATTATTGTTTTTTTTGTTCGTTTCATTTTACTATCTCCTCTATTTTATTTCCATAAATTACAGCAAGTTTCATGAGTGTTTGCCACTTTTGGGCCTGCACTTTATATAATTTTGATTTTTCCAATAACAAATCATCTTCGTATTTCAGGTAATCCTCGATGGTCATCCTGTCGGTACCGTAAGCCACCTTTGCAATACGAAGCAGTTCTTCTTTGTCCTTTACACTTCTTTCGTAAAGTTTGATGGAAGCATCCAGTAATGTCAGGCTGTTTTCGAGTTGCTGTGCCTGTGCGGCGAAATCCATCCTCATCTTATCCATTTCGTTTTGTAAATCGAGTACATCCAGTTTGCTCTGCTTGATTTTTACATATTGCGATTTTTCGAAAAGGGGAATTTTCAACACAAGCCCCACGGTTGCATAATCTTCGTTTACAGCAAGACTATTGTTGTAAGACATTGCATAGCTGTGGTTGTAGTTGCCATGTAGCAGCAGCGCGGGGTAGAGCTTTTCTTTCTCTGCCCTTACACCCAATTCGATAGCCTCAATTTTCTTTTGCAAAGGTGCCAGTACCCTGAACTCACCATCAGCATAAGTTCCGGTTTGTTCCATGGGGATGGGTTTCTCCAGCCGTACACCGGTAAGTGTATAAATAGCTGCGATGGCCTTTTCCCTGTTCAGAGCCACCTCGTTGCGCATCAAATCAATCTCGTTAATTCCATTACTGATTTTAAGCAGGGCAGATTCAGGAGCACGCCCGTTGTTGACTTTCATATTGACGAGCTCTCTAACCGTCTCCAGCGAGGCCCTCTTTTTATCCAGAGCCTGTTCCAAAGCATCCATGTATTGTAAATTGGCATTGGAACTCACGATGACGGCCTCATTTTTCAGCAGGTCAATTTCCCATTTGATTTCTGCTGACAGGTACATCATTTTGGCTTTGGTCGCCATGGTGTAAATGGACTTGACGAATACCGGCATCGAAATGGCTGCCCCGGCCCTGAAGATATTCTGGCTGAAAGGCTGTTCAATGTTCTGGTCTTTAATCATCACAAACAAATCATTGGGTGCAATCGGTAACATCCCCGAAGGGGTATTAGCGTAATCGTAAGTCCCGAAAGCATCCAGCTTGGGGAAAAGCTTGCTGTTGGCCATACTTTTTCCAAGTAAGGCATGCTCCATCAAAATTTCATCACTTCTGATGTGTGGGTTTGTCCGGAGCGAGTCGAAAAGTGCGCTCATCTCTCTCCCGTCCTGCGCATGCAGCAAGATTGGAAAGCATAAAAGAATAAGGATGCTTCTGTACATTTTAGTTACCTCCTTTTTTTTGTTATATGGTTAAAATTCTAAATTCACTATATAAGTAAATACTTACTTTGTCATTAAGGCAAAAAAATTATTTCTTTTCCAGGATCCGAAGTACCAGGTCAAACATCCGCTTGCAGAAGTTCACACGTTCGAAACCATTTTTATTCAATATCATTTCAATATTCAGGGTAATGGGAATGCCCATGTAAAGCGAAGAAAAATCTTCGACTGAGATACTCTCATCCCAGGTACCCAAAGCGATACCGTCCGATACAATTTTTCCGGCAAACTGTTTTTGGTTGTTAAAAATATTGTTGAGTTTGGAAATCAGCCGCTCATCATTCTCGTAGGAAGCTTCAGAAAACAGTAATATGGTGATGCCTTTATTCTCGATGAGGTAAGTAATTGTCCTGCACAAATACTTATACAGACGCTCCGGTGGGGGTGTGCTTTCGAGTGAAATTCTGCGGAGGCTTTCAATCAGGTCACTGATTACATCATCCATTATGGAAAGAATAATCTCATTTTTAGATGCAAAATGCCTGAAAATACTGCCTTCGCTGATACCGACTTCCTTTGCTATATTCTTTGTTGACACCTTCTTCAGACCGTCTCTAAATATAATAGCCAGTACGGCGGACTTGATTTCCACTTGTCTGACATCTGTTGATTTGCGTATCATAAGTAAGTATTTGCTTGCAAAAATAAATCTATTTTTTCAAATATCAAGTGTTTTTTGATAATTTTTTAATAATAGCAGAAAAACTTGAAAATGAAGGTGTTTTAAGGGTATGATTTTTTTACCGTCTTTTCAGGAGTCTTCTCAATTGTTCCTCGTGAAAATCAGGACGGCTGGTTTTACGCTTCTTGTCAAAGTAATAGTTTTCCATGATTAAGCGGGCCATTAAATACGAGATGGTACTTTCAGCTCCCTGGTTCAGGTTGACACCGCGTTTTTCAAGGCCGTCGTAACAGCCACCGGTGGCCGGATTGTACACAATCTGGTTTAGACGGTTCAGTCCCATGAACCAGTCGAAGGCTATATTTAGCTTGACGAGGTATTGCGATTCACCCAGTTCCGAATAAAACAGGTCAAGTGCGATAATGGTCTTGGCCACATCTATGGGTTGTTCACCAAAACCTTCCTTATTCTTTTTATTTTTTTGGAACCAGCCATCGTTGGAAATGACCCGGATTTGGCCATTCTTATAAATTTTGGACAAAAGAAAATCAAAGGTGGCTTTGGCAATAATATGGTAACTGATGTTTCCGGTTGCTTTCCATGCATACAGCATGGCTTCGGGAAGTAGTGCATTGGCATAGGTCAGGTATTCTTCGAACCAGTGCCAGTTTTTATCGGCTACCTTATTAAAATTATCGAGCAGGCGACCGGTAAAGAGGTTGATGAGTTTGACAAGTTTTTTGTCCTCTTTTTTCAGATTATAAAAATACAGTCCTTTAATGAGAAAAGCCATGGAACGGGGCGAACGGATGTCTGCTATGTTTTCCAATGCTTTTTGCATGCTTTTTTCTGCCTTTTCAAGTAGTGATTCATCAAAAATATCCCTGGAGAGGAAGTATCCCAGCGCACAAACAGCCCGTCCATTGGCATCTTCCAGGTTTTCCATGTTATTCCTGATGTTTATGGTGCCGTCATCCTCAACATAATTGATAAAACTTCCATTTGATTTCTGACAATACACTATGAAATCCAGGTAAATTTGTATTAGTTTTAAGTCAGATGTCGATCGGAAAAGCTCGTAATGCCGGCACATTGCAACAAGGGCCCTGGCGTTGTCGTCGAGGGTGTAACCTGTGCTTCTGTCGGCAATATCAATATCCGAAAACTGGATGAAGCCCCTGTCGGTCGTCATATGTTTGATGTGTTCCAGATTGATGGGAGGGATACGGTAGCGAAAATTGGAATGTTCGATAAATGGTCGGAAAAGCGACATGGTTTCGTTGGCTACATTTTCCCAAATGGTGTACCTTGTTTTGTGAAAAGCATTGCGCCCCATCTGTTGACGGAGTTTTTTATCTTTCAACAGATGAATAGCAGCCGTAGCAATCTGAGCGGGTTGTTCAAAGTCCACGAGTATTCCTGTATCAGCTGTTAACAATTCTTTGGCGTGTGGAATGCGCGTGGCAATAATGGGACAGGCGCTGCTCATGGCATAGGCAAAAGTGCCGCTTACAGCCTGATTGGGATCTTTTGAAGTAAAGAGGTAAATATCTGTAATGCTCAGGTAATCCAGTAATTCGTCCAGTTCAAGGAAATGGTTGACGAATTTAACATTTTCTTTTAGTTTGAGTTCCCCGACCTTTTTTTCCAGGAATTTTCTGTATTTTTCCCCTTCGTGTTTTACTAAACCCGGATGTGTTTTCCCCAGAACAAGATAGAGAATATCAGGAAATTGTTTTTTTATTTCGGCCAGGGCTTCAAGGGCTGTTTCTATGCTCTTATTCCAGCCAAGAAGTCCGAAAGTTGCCAGAACAGGCCTGTGGCCGAACCCGAGTCTTTCCTTCGCTTTCTCTTTGTGTCTCCATAAAACCAGGTGCGTTCCGTGGGGTATAACAAAAACCTTATCTTTTGGTAATTGATAATCAGAAAGTAGAAGTTTCCTTGAGTTGTTGGTCATGACCAGAATATTGCTGGCTTTAGCTGCTATCAACTTTACAATGTGCAGCCTTTTTTCATCAGGGTTGGGCAATACTGTGTGGAAAGTCACGATAAAAGGTTTTTCCAGAAGGTCCAGTAAATTAAAAATATAATCGCCGTATTCACCCGCAAAAAGCCCGTATTCATGTTCAATCATCACTGCTTTCACTTGGTGGTCTTCGTTGATTTTTTGCGCCACCTCAACATATTGCGCCGGATGGTTGGTGTCGATCACATATTTTACTTCTTTTTGGTAATCAAATTCCTGAGGGCCATCTTCCAGAGCACACACTTCAATTTCAATGCTGTCGTCCATCTGGCTCCTGATGGCATTGATAAGGTCTGTTGTAAATGTGGCAATGCCACATTCGCGTGGTGGATAAGTTGTTACAAACACAAGTTTAGAGTTCATACGCCCCCCCTTTCCTTAGTTTTATGTCTTATTATTATGATTATTTTTCAATTCTTCAAGCAATTCCTGCAAAGGTACAGATACGAACGATGAAGCGTAATCGGACATGGCGTAAGGAATAATCAACTCTTCGTTGTGAATAATAGACCCGCAGGAATAGATTACATTAGGTACATAGCCTTCCCGTTCTTTTTCGTTGGGCATCATCAACGGATACTTTAGGTGCCCGATCACTTTTTCGGGATGCTCAAGGTCGAGCAGGACAGCGCCCAGTGAATAGGTACGCATCGGTCCAACACCGTGTGTTATCAGCAGCCATCCTTCCGGAGTTTCAACGGGCGAGCCACTGTTGCCGATTTGTATAAATTCCCATGGGAATGAAGGTTCTTGTAATAGTTGGGCTTCTTTCCACAAGTTTACCTTGTCAGAGAACATAATGTAATTGTTCACGCCGTCGTAGCGCCCGACCATAGCATAATTTCCGTTGATTTTCCTGGGGAAAAGCGCCATATCTTTATTTTGAGCATACTTTCCGTTAAGCGGTGAAATTTTAAAATAGTAGAAATCTTTGGTGGCAATCAATTTTGGCAGTATTGCATATCCATTATATGCTGTATATGTGGCATAATAAGTCACCTCACCATCATCATCCGTAAACCTGACAAATCGGGCATCCTCAATACCGTTCCTCTCACTGTATGAGATCGGAAAGATCACTCTTTCGGAAAGAGCTGTGTTTAAAGAGAAGGTCATTTCATAATGAGAGTCTGCCACCCAATTGATTTCTTCAATTACTTTTCGTTTAGTGGGTGTGAGCGTTACATCTTTCAACGTTTCACTGATGCTTGCCTGCAGTTCTCCATAGGTAAATTTACTCTTTAACTTATCCAGCACGAGGTCCACAATGTTTTTATGGATGTCCATCTCATCCAGCTTCCTGGTAAACGATTTTTTATTATAAACGGTTCGTTTTATGCACTCAGGCATTTCATCCAGATTGCCCGGTTCCTTAAACAACAGGTTATTGTTGGCATCAATGACCCCTTCTCTGAAAACGATAGAGGATATGTGCCCCTCACCCGTTGCTCTGAAGCTGACTATGATACGTTTTTCGTTTTCAGCCATTCCGTGCTGGTCAGGGTGTTCCACTATAGACGGATTGAAGTAGGCTGCGGCTTCAACTGAATACTCATGCGTAAAATAGGCGCCAATCAGCAGTTTTGTATTGTCGGGCAAAGACTCCAGATCAACTTTAATACTTTTAAGCAGGTGTTTGACATTGTTAAAATGTGTTTCGAACACTTTGGTTATTTGCCGGTGTCGTGTTGAGAAATCTCTTAAAACCCGCTGTAACTCAAAATATATTTCATCCGGGGATAACTTTAAAACCTTTTGTATAACCTGAGTAGCTTTTTCATCATCCGTAAAATAAAATCGTGTGATAGTACGCTTCGGGTTCGGATAAAAAACAAGGGGTTTTCTGTTTAATCTAACGGACATTGTAATAGGTTAAGATTAACTAATCATATATATTACGATAAACAACAATACAAAACTATGCAGAATTAGGCTTAAGTTGTTATGGTTTTCCCTGATTAAACGTTAAAAAAATTAAAATTATGATGATAAGGTCTTGCTCAATTACGGGTATTATACACCGAAGTTTTCCTTTTTGTCCCTAATAATTTAGTTTATTGAAAACATTGAAGAAATTTTTACCATATTTGTTGCAACATACGATGGATACAACTTTGTTATTTGGCCTCATCCTGTTTGCAGGTTTTATTGGCGGCGAGCTGGCCAAGCTTGTTGGCCTGCCAAAGGTTACAGGATACATCCTGGCTGGTATTTTTTTAAACCCCGGTTTTTTTGGTGTAATTCCGGTTGAGTTCACTGACAATACCAATGTGTTGACCAATATGGCTCTTTCGTTTATCACGTTTTCGGTGGGTGGTTCTTTATTGTTTCCTAAACTTAAGGAAATGGGGAAAGAAATTCTTTACATCACATTGCTGGAAGCGGAATTGGCTTTTTTAATCACGGCAGGAGGCCTGCTGGTATTTTTCTATTTTATGAACCCGTTTTCCGGCAATTCATTTATAGGTTTGTTTCTTCCGGTAGCATTGTTGCTGGGGTCACTGGCTTCTCCGACAGATCCTTCAGCTACCCTGGCCGTTAAAACAGAATTTAAAGCCAAAGGACCTGTAATGTCTACCATTATGGGGGTAGCTGTGTTTGATGATGTTCTGGGAATTGTGAATTATAGCCTCGCTACTGCTGTTGCGGTAGCATTAATAAGCCAGGAACCTGTAGTTTTCTCAACGGTTATACAACCGTTTTTGTCGATTGCGGGAGGAGTGGTTCTGGGCATAGGATTTGGTATGCTATTGAATTTTATTACAGGACTGGTAAAAAGGGAAGAGGACGGAGTGTTGCTCGTCATTCTGGCGGGTATTTTGTTTATAACCTTCGGTGTGGCTGGTTATTTAAATATAGATGAATTGCTTGCCACAATGACGGTAGGCGTTGTAGTTGTTAACTTTAACCCACGACAGGATGCCATTTTCAGGGTACTTGAACGATATACAGATGAAATTATTTTTACTTTATTCTTTACAATTAGCGGGCTGAAACTTAATTTTGATTCGCTCGGTTCAGTGTATTGGCTGGTACTGGCATTCATCATCTTTCGTTTTGCAGGGAAAGCTTTGGGTGTCTTCGGAGGTGGGTTGCTGGCCCATTCGCCCAAGGTTGTCAGAAGAGATGTAACCGGTGGATTGTTACCACAAGGGGGAATTGTTGTTGGGCTTGCCCTGATGATGAACCAAAATCCGGTGTTTTCCGAATTTTCCGATCTAATCCTGAATGTTGTTCTCGGAGCTACAATTATTCATGAATTGCTGGGGCCGGTTGCTGCAAAAATGAGCCTTAAGAACGCTGGTGAGATTAATAGTTAATCTACCCACCTGCTTCAAAAAACAATCTACCAAATAATGTCCTGGCTTCTTCCCAGTTTTTTCTGTTCAGGCAATATTTAATTTTTGGTGCTTCAATTTCTCCCTGTATCAATCCGGCTTCTTTAAGTTCTTTGAGGTGTTGCGAAAGGGTGGATTTGGCAATGGGAAGCACGTCGCTCAGATCACCACTGTAGCAGCATGATTGTTTTGCTAAGATATTGAGGATATACATTCGGATAGGATGCCCCATGGCTTTGGCATAACGGGCGAATTTTTTTTGCTCTTCGGTTAAGTATTCAGAATTTGCCATGATATTCGTAAATGTACGAACAAAAATAGTTAATTAAGCCGGTCGGTGCAACCTCATATGACCTTTCTCAGACCTTATCCAGCGGTTTTCGTCTTTTTTTCTGTAATTTTTTAAAATAAGTAGGGCTCATGCCGATGATTTTCCTGAACTGGTTGGAAAGGTGCTGTACACTGCTGTACCCAGTTCGGTATGCTATCTCACTCAACGTAAGTTCGTCATAAATAAGCAGCTCTTTCACCTTTTCGATGCGCTGCAGGATGATATATTTTTCGATTGTAATGCCTTCAACGGAAGAAAACAGGCTGCTTAGGTATGAATAATCATAGCCGAGTTTTTGTGAAAGATGATCGGAAAAGTTAATATTGCCAACGAGTTCGGGATCATAATGGATGTAATTAATTACTTCGGTCCGGATACTTTCGATCAGCTTGCTTTTCCTGTCATCGATCAGTTCGAAGCCAATTCTCTGCAGGTTCACGTCTGCCTGTCTAAGTGTATCTTCATCTATCGTTCCTTCTATAACGGCTTCGCCCAACACCACTTTTAACGGTTTTACCCCAAGCTTTTTTAGCTCACGTTCTACCGCCCATATGCAGCGGTTACAAACCATGTTTTTGATATTCAAAGTTGTAGTGTCCATGTTTCAACAAAGCTACATTTATTTTCCTAGTTTCAATATACGGAAAGCGCCGCGCACCACAATTAAAAAAACTAACGTACCAATAATCAGATCAGGATATTTTGAATTGGTAAGAAATACCAGGATGCCTGCTGCAATAACACCTGAATTTATTATAACATCATTGGATGTAAAGATCATGCTGGCTTTCATGTGAGCTTCCTTGCTTTTTGATTTTTGCAGCAGGTAAAGACAAACTGAATTGGCGATCAACGCCAACACGGAAACGATGATCATCATTCGAAAGTCGGGCGTTTCTACGAACCCGATAAATCTTCTGACCACTTCAACGAGTCCCAGAAAAGCAAGTAATAACTGAAAATAGCCACTCATTTTGGCAACTTTCTTCTTACGCAGCATTGTGGAGCCAACTGCCCAGAGGCTTAGTCCGTAAACCAGCGAATCGGCCAGCATATCCAAAGAATCAGCTACTAATCCCATGGAGCGCGACAAAAATCCAGTGGTTATTTCGATGATGAAAAAACCGAAATTGATTATTAGTACCGTCCACAGCAAATTCCGCTGGCGCTTTTCAGATTCGGCATCCCGCATAGTTAAATCACTGATTTTTTCCGCTTTCCCGGTTTCCAGCAGCCCGGCTCCCAGTTGGAGCGTTTCCAGGGCTTTTTTGATGTTTTCATACCCCTCCGTGTGAATGACCGTAACATTCCGCTTTTCCAGGTCAAACGTCAGAGATTTGATTTCCGGGAAATCTTTCAATTGCATCCTGACCATCTGCTCCTCGGTGGGACAGTCCATTTTGTTCAGATGAAATACAGTTCTTTTCAGCATCTTTCAAAGATATAATATGTTTTAAAAATGATTTTGCCATTGCATCCGGCATCCCTTATACATTTTGTTTCCGGTTCTGGGAGGTGCATTAATTGAGCCAAGCCAGGCATATATGTCCGTTTTATCCTTATCTTCCAGAAAGCTGAAAGAAGGCATGTAACAAGGGCCTGAATTCAATATCTGTCTGAAATTTTCCAACTCATACCGGGAGGTTATACCCCCAAGTACTGCAGGCTGCATCCCCCATTCCCTTTGATCGGGCGGTTGTTGATCATCCGGTGTGGCTTTGTGGCAACGGGAGCAGTTGGCAATAAAAAGCCGTTGTCCGTTTTGTTCTGGGGTTATTTCCGTGGCCT
>Ga0190315_1001052_pt1 | contig 11832 bp, 8 predicted proteins | sample 48701101_MG_FD_161673 | JGI IMG/M metagenome (GOLD analysis project Ga0190315, IMG submission 161673) | Hydrothermal vent sediment bacterial communities from Southern Trench, Guaymas Basin, Mexico - 4870-11-0-1_MG | ecosystem: Environmental > Aquatic > Marine > Hydrothermal vents > Sediment ...
GTAACAAGGATTTTAGAGGCAATAAGGCAGGTGAATCCGAAGATAAAATTTTATCAGGCATCTACAAGTGAACTATATGGAAACGGAAACAAAGAAGGTTCTTTTAATGAACAGGACACATTTCAGCCAGCAAGTCCATACTCTGCAGCAAAATTATATGGTTTTTGGCTTACAAGGATTTATAGAGAGGCATATGGTATATTTGCATGTAATGGCATTCTCTTTAACCATGAATCTCCACTAAGGGGATTAGAGTTTGTAACAAGGAAGATCTCAAATGCCGTTGCAAAAATTGCACTAGGTTTGGAAAAAGAATTGAAGTTGGGAAATCTGGAGGCAAAAAGGGACTGGGGTTATGCGCCAGAATATGTTGAATCAATGTGGCTTATTCTTCAACAAGATGAGCCAGATGATTATGTTATTGCAACAGATGAGGCCCATAGCGTAAGGGAATTTTGTGAAAAGGCCTTTGATGTTGTAGGCTTGGACTGGCGAGATTATGTAAAGGTTGATAAAAGGTTTCTAAGACCACTAGATGTAAACTATTTGCAAGGGGACTATTCTAAGGCAAAAGAAAAAATTGGCTGGCAGCCAAGGGTTAAGTTTAACGATTTAGTAAAAATTATGGTAAAAGAAGATTTAAATAGATGGGAAAGATGGCAAAAAGGTGAGAGATTTCCATGGGACGCCCCCAATTATCCAGGAGAAGCAAAAATCATAACAAGAGCATTGAGAGTATGATTCCAGTTGCCGAGCCTTCACTAGGAGAAGAAGAATTAAAGAATGTTATGGAAGCAGTAAAATCTGGATGGATTTCCTCAAAAGGAGAATTTATTGAAAAGTTTGAAAAAAAATTTGCAAAATATTGTGGAGTAAAATATGGCATTGCAACCTCAAGTGGAACAACTGCCCTACATTTAGCTCTAACTGCCTTAGGAATCAAAAAAGGAGATGAGGTTATAGTTCCAGATTTAACATTTATTGCGACTGCGAATGCTGTTACATATTGTGGCGCAAGGCCCGTATTTGTTGATTCCCATCCTGAATACTGGTGCATTGACCCAGAAAAGATAGAAGAAAAAATTACACCAAGAACAAGAGCAATAATTCCAGTCCATTTATATGGCCATCCTTGTGATATGGATACCATAATGGACATAGCAAAAAAATATGGTCTCTTTGTGATAGAAGATGCAGCAGAGGCACATGGGGCGGAATATAAAGGCAGAAAAGTTGGCAGCTTTGGAGATATATCGTGTTTTTCATTCTATGGAAATAAGATTATAACTACTGGTGAAGGAGGTATGTGCCTGACTAATAATGAAAAATTAGCAGAAAAAATGAGGATTTTAAAAGACCATGGAATGAATCCTAATAAAAGATACTGGCATGATGTTATTGGTTTTAATTATAGAATGACAAATATTCAGGCGGCAATTGGCCTGGCTCAACTTCAAAAAATAGACAAATTTATAGAAAAGAAAAGACAAATTGCTATGTGGTATGAAGAAGGATTGAAGAAACTAGCAGAAAAAGGATTAATTACGCTTCATCCACAAATGAAATGGGCAAATTGCGTTTGCTGGATGTATTCAATTTTAATAGAAGATAAATTTGGCATGAAAAGAGACGAATTGATGAAAAAATTAGAAGAAAAAGGGATTGAAACAAGACCTCTATTTTATCCAGTACATACAATGCCACTTTATAAAACCAATGAAAAATTTAGGGTTAGTGAAGAATTGGCGAGGAAAGGAATAAATTTACCAAGTAGCGTGAAATTGAAATCAACTAATATAAACAAAATTTGCGAAACTATAAGATCATTATGTTGAAGATATGTTATCTAACTTACTATACCTACCCTGAAGTTCAAGGAGGAGCTCCATTGTATACGTACAAGATAGCTAACTATTTTGCAAAGAGGAATTTCGATGTATTAGCAATAGGTAGAAAACGCAATGGAATGTGTGATGAGATTAGTTTTCATAACATACAAATAAAACGAATTCATAATTTAAGATTTAATTGGACAAACTACTATCGAATAATTGATAAAAACTTTTTCTTTCCTTTGTCCATATATAAAGATGTTCTGAAAGAGTGTAAGGATGCCAACTTTTTTCACATAATTAGTTCGTCTTTATTTTTTCCCACTGGGTACTTAGTTAAAAAGAAATTTAAGATACCTATAGTAGTATCAATCATAGAAGATTTGTGGACCAATCTATATGGTTCTTTTTTTGCAGATTTATATCTTATGTACCAGAGATGGCAACTTAAAATGGCATTAAAGTATGCTGATGCTGTTGTGGTTCATTCTGACTATGCATTGGAGCGAATTAAAAAGAATTATCCTCAATATATACAAAAAGTAACAAAAATTTATGAAGGAGTAGATCCACTAATTGTTAAACAATTAGAAAAGCAAAATAATAAACATATTAATAATAATGAGAAGATAATACTCGTTGCCGGCTCCTTAGTTAAAGGAAAAAATCTTGAAGTGGTGTTAAAAGCTATTAAAAGATTAAAAGATAGAGGATTCAAACTAAAACTTTTGATTATTGGAGACGGGCCACTTAGAAATCATCTGAAAAATCTTGCAAAGAAATTAGAAATAGAAAAATTAGTAACTTTCATAGGAGAAGTCAAACATGAAGAGATAGCAAAATTTTACAATCTTGCAGATATCATAATACAACCTTCTAAAGGAGAAGGTAGTCAACCACCACCTTCTGTGATCGAGTATTTAGCATCAGGTAAACCTGTTATAACATCAGAAGCATGTGATATGAGTGGCCTGCTAAAGGATTGTGCCTTAAGATTTAATCCTAATGATGAGGATATACTATCTCAAGAGATAGAAAAGTTATTAACCGATAAAGATTTATGTGAGAAGATAGGAAAAAAAGGCAAAGAGACGGTCTGTAAACGTTTTTCAAGTGAACAGTTTTTTAGAGAATTTGAGAGAATTTATGATTATGCGCTTAGAGATAATAGAAGATAGCTATGGATTACACTAAAAAAGCGGAAATTGAATTTGAGGCCCGAGAAGCTGAGAGACAGAGAGATGCTAGACTTGATTTTGATCCTATCGCTAGTAACGATAAATGGTGGCTATGGAGAGTAAATATGGTAATTTCCAGTTTAAAATTAAAATTAGGAGATACAATCTTAGATGTTGGTGCAGCTTCTTGTGAAATTAGTGAATATTTAGCGAACTTAGGTTATGACGTAGTTGCTTTGGATATATCCCAAAGTATGCTCTTAATTTCTGATAAAAGAGTAAAAAAGTTTAAAAGAAAATTGAAATTACAATACACAGTAGGAGATTCTGAAGACCTCCCATTTAAAAACTGTGTTTTTTCAAAAATAATCTGTTTGGATACTTTACATCACCTTCCTCAACCGCAAAAGGCAGTGAATGAGTTCTATAGAATTCTAAAACCAGGAGGCAAAATTCTTTGCTATGAACCTAACTCATGTAACCCTATCAGAAAAATTAGAGAATTGACATGGAAAGAGAAAAATCTAGAAATGAGCTTTTTACCTTGGAAATTGAAAAGATTATTTAAAAAGTATGGATTTAAAGTTAATCAAGTTAAATTCGACAGTTCACCAATCCCCTTTCCTCCATGGCTCAGACCTAATACTACCGATGTCAAATGGTATCATAAACTATATGTGTTCATAGCTAGAAACCGTTTTACCCAAAGATTCTTTGGTGGTATATTATTAGTCGCAGAAAAGTGAATTATTTCTTTTTAGCAATTACATACGCCATAGATCCAAATTTAAGAAATAACCTTCCAAAGAACTTCTTGAAAATTTTAAATAACGGTTTTCTTCCCCAATAAAAATAACCTGATTCTATAAAAATTTGAAGATAACAAAATATCATACGTTCTATTACCCTGTACCGATTATTAATACTATTACTAAAAATAATCAATGGTTACAAACTTTTTTTATTCTATTGTCTAAAATACTTGATCATAGGAATTTCTATATAGGATTAGGTCAGATATTAAGAGTGAGCAAGAGATAAAAGGATAATTATAGAAGGCTTTGAATAATCCTTGATTTTAAAAAAAGAAACACCCCTAAAACTCCAAAATATTAGCATTGACAGGATGGATGTTTCAAAATGTAGGATTAATCAAACTCTCTCTATAATGTTAGTTGTCGTTTTGAATATTATGTTCGAATTTATACACAGTAAATGCTTTATAGTCTTTTACTTTTTTAAAATATTTTCCCTCTTCTAAAAGTTCGTAAAATCCACTATCAGTAGGTATAGAGTATACATGTTTTATCCAGTTTTCTTTTATATTTGGTTTACCATTAATACTCCTTTTTAACATATAATGTGGAATTATCAAATAACTTGCATTAAAATGCTTAAAATAGGCAGATACCTTTTCCTTTGGGACGAAGAATATTCTATAATCCCATACAACCGGCCTATTCATATACCAACAAATTTCCTCGGAAGGAGCAAAAATGTTTTCGTTTTCTGGTATCATTATCTCTCTGGAGACTTCCCTCAATTCTATTCTACCACCGGTAGACATTATTACATGTCCAAAGCTATATTTATATCTTAAGAGGTTTTCAGTTTCTTTTATAGATACTGATACTAATGAAATTACCAATATACCAATAAAACAGATCTTTACAATCCTCATTATTTTAATCTTTTGAGTTATAAAATAGATAGCATTTCCAAAGAAGACTGTACAAAGTATTTGAAGAAAGAAAGAGTGTCTAAATAAGGCTCCAGGTGCCATAAAAAATGGTATATAACACATTCCTAATATCAACAATAAAAAAATAAAATTTTTCTCATTTTTATTTCGTAAGCCTAACTTTAAATAAACAATCACTCCTAAGATAAATATTAGTAAAAATAACAAATTCGAAGTGTCGGCAAGTGGAGTATACTCTCCCAATCGCCCGCTGACAAAGGTAGGATAAATAGAAAAATACTGAACTAAATTACTTATATTCACACTTTTTAAATTATCTTGAAGCGTAGGCGTCCGTGAACCTCCGAATAGCTTCATTTTTTCTTCATAGTATAGCCAATCACTATCGATAGTCATTTGATTATCCCACTCCGCTCTATCCCAATTCCACCATGGATTAAAAATATATTTATCGATAATAGGTATTCCGGGAGGGGTCCCTGATATTGTTCCATTAGTATTAATCATAAAATCAAACAAGGGTAATGAAAGAAACAATATAACTATAAAAATAAAAAGAGTTTTTTTAGGTTTGTTCTTAATTAGAAAATGAACAAATATTGCTAAAACCAAGAAAATGCTCGTTATTTTTAACCAAAATAAAGTTGTAATGAATAACACTAGAGTTGCTGTATTTCGTATTGAGGATCTTTTTAGATATTTAAAATACTGATAAATTGTAATTATACCAAAAAAATATAATAACCCTTCCATTAATCTGATACCTGTGACTATTAAAAACATCGGGGCAAATGCTAAAAGAATTGAAGAATAAAAAGCAACAGGTTTAGAAAATATGTTTTTTAATAATTTGAAAAAAATCACAATTAAAAAAATTATTGAGAGAAGATTTGTAATAGTCATAGATAGTTCTACGTTATCAACGAAACAAGTCAATACTGTATTAGTAAGATAAAATAGAGGAAGATGTTGAACGACAGGTTTTAGACTGATTGGTATTAAAATTGGTGACATGACCCAGCCAACAGGAGAGTAATCTATAATTCTTTCTTGATTACGCATCTCTCTAACGATCGATGCATGATAGGTTCCATCATCAAACAATGGAACTTGAGAAATAACATAAATGTTTAGTACTAAAAAGTTAAGGATCACCAAAAGAATAACGGAAAAAATCAATACATCTTTCTTATTTTCAGCTAAATAATTTTTTACTGAACTTAAATTTTTCATTTACATCACCTACAGCTCAAATTTAATCTTTAATTCGCCACTAACTTTATGAGTTTCTACGACAATTACTTTGTTATCATACTCCCAATCTATATTTTCTATAAGAGATTTTCCATCTATTCCGATGAATATCGGAGATTTATCGGACTTTATACTAAATAAACTAGCATCTTCAAATGAAATAGTCCACAAATTGGAATCTTTTTGTAATACAAAAGCCTTGGCATCAGTTTTAATACCTTCATAAATAAATTCACCAGATTCAAATCTCGCACCAATTATATATATTTGGTCTGGCGTAATAAATTTTGTACCCACGGCTTTCGGATATGCAACTTGATCTTTATTGTTTAACACATCAATTTTTTCGACTTTGCAATTATTATTTCTCCTCTCTGGGTAGAATAAGGTTATGAATCCAACCTTAGATTTGTCCTCAGAAATCATCCAAAAATCAAGGTCAGGACCATGAATATCTCCTGCAGGGGGATATAGTTCCGAGCTGTTAACAATCTTCATTTGATACCAGTTATTTGAATGTGGATAATGAACAGCTAAAGTGTAATTATCTTGTGTCAGCTCGATTTTGTCGGAAGAAAACTCAGCATCACCTTTTAGATGCCAGGTAATACCAACTTTTCTAGGTGCGTCTCCTTTAGCATAATCAAACACTGCCAAAAACGGATTGTTCTTATCTTTTACTAAAACAGACGCTCTTTGATGTTCCCAACCGTGCCAATCTGATAATTTAGTTATTCCGTAATCTGCTATAGGTGCAGAATTAAATGCAACAACTTCTGCGAACCATGAAGGGTCTTGCGCCCAAGGAGAACCAAATCCAGTAATCTCATAAATTATTTTTTCTAACCCGGTTTTTTCTATTTGAAAACCATTTAATTCTTCTCTTAGAATTTTTTTATCTCTATGGTCGGCCTTTCCCTTAGGAAGCCAAGAATGTTGTTTTACTTCTAATTTCTCAACTATGAATGGCTCGCCATACATAATGTTAACAAAACAATTTGTTGCCTTATAGGAATGCCATCCTGAGAACCTTAAATTTAATAGAGCATAGAGACTATTATTGTCCCATCCATTCCTAAAAACTATTTTGTCAGGCTTTAGTGGTCCGGGTCTTTTGGCAATTCCTGTTGTACCTTCTATGTAACAAGAACCAACAGTCGGTTCAACAGGTACCAAATTGTCGTTCCAGTAGCTTAATCCTACAAGGTAATCTATTGTTCTATTGATATTTTTTATTTCATTACTTAACATTCTTTCAGCAAGCCATAAATATCTTCCATCATTAAATAAGTTAGCTCCCAATATCATTATGTCAAATGGTGTATTATCTCCTAGAACATTATAAGCAGGAGACATACCATTTGGTGGCCACTGCAATAATATCCATTCAAATGAATTTCTACTATTGTTACTTATTAGATATTCATTCTGTCCCCCGTACTTTGCCATCATGTAAGCATTTTTTATCCATATATGCTGATGGTACACGATTCCATCATCAGGGTTACGAAAATTTCCTTTCCAACCGACACCGTGATTGTTGATATATTCAATGTCTTTCTTGGCTAGATCAGGATATTTCTCTTTTAATACTTCTGACAACACACTTAAAAGCCCAGTTCCTATCTCTTGATTTACATAAGGTCCCTCGGGCATTTTCTTAAATAAAAAACCATAAATGTAATCCACCCAGCCAGCTTTAAATGTTTGTTCATTAATATCTTTGAACCAATCCAAAATTAGATCTTTCTCTGAATTACTAAATAAATCTGGATATTTTTCAGTTAGTAGCAAATAATAATAAGCGTGAATCATAGCTTTATATTGCCAAGCTTTAACACTACCAGAAACCCCTATAAACTTGCTATTTCGTGCATCATCCAATAATAATTCTTTAAATTTATTTGCCCACTTTTCATCTTCTGTTAAGAGATACAAAACAGCGAAGATATCTATTGTTTTATTTGGCTTAGATTTGAGAAAACTTATAAGGTCTTTTTTAGTATAGCTTGAGATGTTGCTCATTGAACCTTTATCAGCTAAAGAATAAAAAGTAAATGGCTCTTCATTGCTTGTATCAAGAGCCTTACTCTCATTCAAGCCCATCGCACCCCAGTAATTGTATGCAGTTACAGAAAATAGTAAGACAAAAACTAACAAAATTGAAATTACTTTTGTTTTATTTGATGCTATACTTTCTACAAATATATCACTATCTTTGGAAATAATCTGATATATATTTGCAGCTATAGAAATTGTTGCTCCAATAATCGCTCCTATTAAACTCAGTAGAAATGTTACCAGAAGGAAATAACCTTCATCTATTGAAAAATTTATTCTAAGTAGACATGCAAGACTAACAAAAATACCTGAAATTATTCCTCCTACACATCCACTAAAAGTGTTTAAGAAATTATTAATAATAGATTTTTTGACAAAGGCAGAACCAATACTAAATCCCATATAAATCCACAGAGAAAATGAAAGTGTTAAAAGCAACCATGCAAAGAAATTAATTTCTCCCAAGAAATATAATCCAAAAAATATACTTACCAAAAATAAGAATGTTAATATTAAATACCCAAAAGATATTTTCCATGATTTAATTTCTATAAGTTTTCTAAAATAATTTATAATTAAGTAAATGCAAACAATAGATATCCCAATTAAAAGACCTAAGAGTATCAAAGAACTGATTGAAATTGTGTTATTATATTCTCCTATATGCTGGAGGAATTTAGTTAGAATCATGGCTGAAATTACTCCCCCGGTGACCCCTCCAGATATTAGTACTACAAATACAACAATTTTTTTCATACTGGCTCACCAAAGTCTTATAATACGGAAAAATAACACTAAAATTTTTGAAGTAATCTCACCCTTATTGCTAAATGCACTTAGCATATAATAAAATCCTTTCTTTCCACCAAAAACTTTATATCCAAACTTTTTGAATAAATTTACAGCTTGCTTGTTTTCTTTAATAGCTATCACATTATTACCTCTTGTATTTTATTAAGTAAGTAAAAAAGATATTTGTTGGTAATTTTTCTCTTTTTTAAATTTTTTCCAATAATATCAAATGGGCGATATATTAATCTAGGTATTGGTTTTAGGTATATTTTTAATCTATTATTAATTAATAATAATTTCATTATTTCTTCTTCCGTTACCTTTTCCATACCCTCAATGTACATTCCTGCAGATCCTATTTCAAGAAGTGTATGAGCATCACTTCCAGCAGTTATTTTTAATTTATTTTCATTAGCAAATTTTTGAGCATTTGCATTAATTCCTGCTTTTGATCTAGCATTCAAAACTTCAATACCATCAATAACATTCAAAATTTTCTTATCAATATTTTGCACAGCATGCTTTCTGTGAGTGTCGAAAGGATGAGGTAAAATTGCTAATCCATTCTGTTTGTGAATTTTTTCAATTGTTTCAATAATGTTTAAATTAGCTGGAATCTCTTTTTCAAGAAACAATCCAATAACTTCTCCCTCTTTTGTGGTGATTTCACTACCCACTATAACGATAAGGTTCTCATCTGAATATTTTTTTGCTTCTAAACCTCCTTTGATAGTATTGTGATCTGTTATTGCAATACCGCTCAATCCTCTCATTTTTGCAACCTTTACTATTATTTTCGGATCCGAAATTGAATCATATGAATATTTTGAGTGAATATGTAAGTCTAATTTAATCATTTTATTCCATACCTCCTTTTCCAACTAAAGCTAATAACGACCACAAAACCCGCCCAAAGGTAGGTAAAGGGTCATCTGTTGAAAGAATATCATATGAAGTATTTTTGTTGAAAAAATTCAAATATTCTTTTAAAAATTTTAATTTATTTTTTGAATGCCTTAGATAATAAGGGAATACTTCAATATCACCTAAAATCAAACGTCTAGCTATGATACCCTCTCTATAATCTCTTATTGGTTCAACATCGCCATCAATTGCCATTTTAAACAACAGGTAGGGAAAATCTATACCAGATGCTATTGCGAGAGGTAAAGAGCCCCAGAATCTCGGATTGACCTCAAGTAAATAAGGCTTTCTGTCTGAGGTAACTTTATACTCAACCATCGCAATGCCACGCCATTTAAGATGATTCATTAATTTTAATGTTATGTCCTCTAACTCCGGCCATTTTATACTCATTCTGGCAACACTAGGACCCCCTGATGGTGGATTTTCTCTTAATCGTTTATGACAAAAAACTGCTCTTGGTTGTGAATTAAAATTAAAAAGGATAGAACAACCGTACCCTACACCCGCGATATATTCTTGTAAAATAATTTCAGAATTGTGTTTTGATTTTAGTTTATTGTACTCTTCAATTAATTTTTTCTTATTTTTAGCATATCTTACACCTTTAGCTCCTTCCCCTTTACTTATTTTTAAGACTATTGGAAAATTAATTTCCTGTAAAATGTCTTCAATATTAATAAGATTCTCAACAACATAAGTTTTTGGGATAAGAACTCCAATTTTTCTTGCAACTTCTATCAGAGATAATTTGTTATATACTTTTTTTAATTTTTCGTAATTCTCAAATGGTACAATAGCATAATTTTCTATCTCTTTTTTATATTTTAAAATTGCAAGTGTTGATGGGCCTCTGATAGGAAAAACAACATCTATGCATTCTTTTTTACATATGTCAATTATCTTTTCTATAAATTTTTCAGCATCAAATTTAGCGGAGGGTGTAATCATTCTCTTTTTGCAATATTTTGAAAAAAATGAAACTGCGAAATTAGTAGTAGAAGTACATATACAATCTACCCCTTTTTTGCCAAGAGATCTAATTATCGCTAAACTCACCGAGGATTCAGCGTTAGTTACTAAAAGTTTCATTATTTATTAACTTTAATTTGAATATTCTCAAAATTTCTTTTATATCTTTCCGCAATCTTCTCCCAACTGAATTTTTCTTCAACATATCTTCTTCCTACCTTACCCATTTCTTTCCTCAACTTTTCATCTTTAAGCAAGATTATAATCTTTTCTGCCAACTGTTTTGGCTTTTTCTGTTCAACTAAAAAACCACCTTTACCATTTTTAATCGCATAAGGTACTCCGCCGACTTTTGTGCCAACTCCCGGAGTTCCACAGGCCATAGCTTCTAACAATATTGTGGCAGAGCCTTCTGTATCTCCTCTTCTATCAATTATTGAAGGCAAAACAAAAACATCAGCAGATTTCATATATTTTGGAAAATCTTCATCCGATATAAATCCTGGGAATATTACATTGTTTTCTATTTTTAGTTTTTTAACTTCATTTTCTAATTTTTCTCTTTCCGGTCCATCTCCACTGATAATTAATTTTATTTTTGGAAATTTTTTTAATATATAAGGCATTGCTCTGACAAGATAAATAAAACCTTTTCTCTCAACCATTCTGCCAGAAGAAAAAATAAAACTTCCATATTTTTCTCTAATATATCTACCATCTATTTCAGGACTAAAAGTCTCAGTATCAATTCCATCTGGCAAAATTTCGATATCTTCTCTTCCACTAATTTTTTTTCCTGCATAACATGTGGCATCACTTATCCCAACAACTTTATCAGCATTGTTTATCGCATAACTTATTATCCATTTCATAATTTTTAAGTTTTTCTTTATTGCAGGCCATAATTCAGCACCATAGAGAGTAATTAAAACTGGTCTTTTATGAAGTATTTTTGTAAAAACTGCAATGAATCCAGAAGGAATTGCCCAGTGGGCATTTATTACATCAATATCATATTTTTTAACAACACCTATCATCTTTTTAATCATAGTGATCATAAAAAAAGGGAGTTGGATTTTCCCTTTGAGGATTTTTATATTCTCGGGTATGCCAGGAA
>Ga0190315_1001053_pt1 | contig 11825 bp, 9 predicted proteins | sample 48701101_MG_FD_161673 | JGI IMG/M metagenome (GOLD analysis project Ga0190315, IMG submission 161673) | Hydrothermal vent sediment bacterial communities from Southern Trench, Guaymas Basin, Mexico - 4870-11-0-1_MG | ecosystem: Environmental > Aquatic > Marine > Hydrothermal vents > Sediment ...
CAAGCAAAAGAAATAGTATAAAACATCTTGTATATGCAAGCAGTTCAAGTGTATACGGGCTGAATGAAGACATGCCGTTTTCCGTATCTCAAAATGTCGATCATCCGCTAAGTCTGTATGCCGCAACAAAAAAATCGGATGAACTTATTGCACATGCTTACAGTCATTTATTTAATTTGCCTACAACCGGACTTCGGTTTTTTACCGTATACGGTCCTTGGGGAAGACCCGATATGGCTCTTTTCCTTTTTACGAAAGCCATTCTGGAAGACAAAGCAATTAATGTTTTTAATAAGGGTAATATGATGCGTGACTTTACATATATTGATGATATTGTCGAAGGGATTTTCAGAGTGGTCAACAAACCTGCTGAACCGAATCTGAATTGGTCCGGAAAAAATTCCGACCCGGCAAGTTCTTCCGCTCCGTATAAATTGTATAATATAGGAAACGGCAATCCGGTTCATCTTATGGATTTTATTAAAGCTGCTGAAAATGCACTCGGTAAAAAAGCCGAGAAAAATTTTATGCCGATGCAACCGGGCGATGTTAAAAAAACATTTGCCGATGTTTCGGCACTTGAAAATGATTTCAATTATAAGCCGAACACGTCAATTGAAAAAGGTGTCGACGAATTTATAAAGTGGTACAGAGAATATTATAAAAAATGAAAAAAATTTGCTTTGTCATACCGCGGACTTATTACCTATTTTATCCCAAAACTTCGGGAACAAAAGTTATCCCCGGCGGTGCCCAAATGCAGGTGTTTTATTTAAGTACGACAATTGCCGAAGACAAAAATTTTAACGTTCATTTTTTGCTTGCCGATTTCGGACAAGCGGATTTTGAAATACGACAGAATGTAAAACTTCATAAATCCTTTAAATTATCCGAAAATATTTTTAAACGCATTCGCAAACTTTTTAAAACATTAAGAAAAATTAATGCCGATATTTATATTTTCCGCTCTGCCGATGCCGGAGTGGCTCTGACAGTTTTCTTCGTTAAAAAAATATTGAAAAAAAGGGTGCTTTACATGCTTGCATCCGATGTTGAAATGTCGAAGTCGCTGCAAAAGAAATATTCCGGATTTTTTACCGCATTTATGATGCAATATGTTTACAAACATGCCGATATCCTTACTTCACAAACCTTGCAACAAGCAGATTTATTTAAAAAACACAGAAACAGAAAACCCGATGCCGTAATAAAAAACATTTTTCCGGAAAAATCAAATTCAAATATTGACTTTAAAGATAAACAAACAATTTTGTGGGTAGGAAGATTAACGGAAGTTAAAAAACCGGAACTGTTTTTAAAATTAGCCGGAAAATATTCCGATCAAAAATTTGTAATGATTGCTCCGTCGGGTGTTAACAAAAAAGAATACGGGAACTTAATTTATGAAAAAGGAAAACATATCAAAAATTTACAAATTATAAACTACGTTAAACCTTCCGAAATATTTGATTTTTATAAAAAAGCAAAAATCTATGTTATCACTTCAGAGTTTGAGGGTTTCCCTAACACAATGGCAGAAGCAATGCAGACAGAATGTGCTGTTTTAACTTATGCCGTTAATCCCGACAATATTTTAACAGAATATAATTTCGGATTTTGTGCGGGAAAAAATATTGATAAATTCTATCGTGATTTTGAAAAACTGCTCGAAAATTCCGAACTTCGCAAAGAATTCGGTATAAACGGAAAAAAATATATTATCGAACATCATCAAAAAAGCAAAATTGTTGACGACTTTAAAAATATACTGTTGAAATAAAAAACAAAAACAGCAATGTTACAAGTATGAAACGAACAAGTAAAAAAAATATTCAAATACCTGAGAAAAAAGATAATCGACAAAAAACGGAAACAAAAATTGTCGAAACTTCTTTTCTGCAAAAGAATTTAAAATATTTATTTCTTGCTCTTATTTTGTTTTATATCGGAACAAGTTTATACCAAGAATTTTACGGAAACGAAATTTTCTCATTTTTACAGCAAATATTTCAAATTCCGACAATTATAATCGGAATACTTTCGCTTTATTTTGACAGGCAAAAACTTATTGATACGGTAAATCAACTCTTTAAATCGGATAACGAGCCTTTTATCGAAAAAGTAAAATTGTTTTTTTCAAAAAAAGAAATATTAACGACATCGCTTTTTGTTATTGTTCTCGGTGTATCTGTTTTTACGCTTTTTCATAAATTGGATAATTTCGATGTTTTTTCGGACGAAATACAAGTTACAAAAGGAGCAGCGGGTTATTATCATACCGGCGAATTCCGACAATGGGATTTTATTAAAGAAACCCTTGTCGGGAAACCTTATACCGTTGCAAAACCGCATCTTCGGGTTGTTGCACTGTCGTATAAAATTTTCGGTGTTAATGCCTTTGCGGCACGTTTTCCGTCAGCCTTATTCGGTGTTTTTTTGATTGCTTTTTTATACCTTATCGGCAGGTATTTTATCAAAGATAAATATGCTGCTTTGTTAACCGCATTTGCTTTTGCTTTATACTTTGAATTTCTGTTTCTCGGGCGTTGGGCACGCATGTACGGAATACTTTATCCTATGTTTTTTCTTATATTTTATTGGACTTTTAAACTGCTTACCGAAAAAAACAATCTTAAAATTTTCAATTCAGGAAAAAACAACTTTCCGGAAAAATATTTTAACTTCAATTATATTTATCTGCCGTTTATTGCAGTTCTGTTCTATATTGCATTGAATACGCATACCAACGTAAGCGTTATTTTTCTCATTTTCCTGATTTTTTTATTCCCGGGCATTGTTATTTTCAGAACCGAAAAAAGATATTTAACGGCATTTTTGTTTGCTTTTACAATTTTGATATTGCAACTTATTTTTCCTTTTAAAGTAAATTTTAAAGATTTTACTTTTTTTGAAATTGATAATTCGCCGATTTATAATAAAGCGTTTTTCGATTATCCTTTCTCTGTTAAAACAAATATTATTCTGCTTTTTGTAAGTTTTTCCGCTTTATTTTTTTCAAAAAACAAAGACTTTCAAAAAAGGTATCTCATTTTGTTTATTACCGTTACGGTTCCTTGGTTGTTTTTTTCGTATATCATAAAATATGCACCTAATTACAGATATGTTTCGTTTTTAACGCCTTTTGCCGTTTTGCTTATTGTCGGAAGTTTTATGCTTATCAACAAAATTTTGTTTCATAAAACAATACAAATATTTTTGGTTTTGCTGCTTGTTGCATCTGTAGGTTTAAGTTATTCTAATCATTACGAAGGCCTTTATGTTAAGAATGTTTTCTTCCCTGCAAGCCCCTCTGAAGCACAAAAAACGCTTGTAAAAAATATTCACGAAAGTGATGTGATTTTTAAACATTGGGGACCGAAAATGTATCTTAAAGGTATTCCTAAAGAAACAGAAATTCTGAGTTTAGGAACTTATAAAGGCAGAAATTTTTCGGATATTTTTAAGGATATGAACAGAAAAACACATGGTTGGCTGGTTTGGGACAAACAACATGAAGCTCGATTAGATCAAAATTTTGTTGCATATTGTAATTTATACTTTAAAAAATACGCCGGATACGGAATTGATAATTACGGAGAAGAAATTTACTATTACAACAAAAAAATGTTGCAACCTTTGGAACTTTTCGCTTATCAACAATATTTTCCGGCAGCAAATCTTAATTTGAAAAATTCTTATTCTTTTGTTTTTGATTTAAAAACAAACGAACAAACAAACGGCTCAATTTTATATATCAGAAAAGACAGTATTATTGAAATTAATTGCTTTATCCGGAATAAAAACTTAATTTTAAAAACTTCCGAAACCGATAGTGTATATATTATGATACCCGAAAATCAGAAAAATACGGTTTTTTGGACTTTCAGCCCTCAAAAAACGACTTTGTTTTTAAACGGGGAAAAACTTACGGAAAAAAATATTTCTTTAAAACCGAATTTGGTAAAATTTATGATAAATCCGCAATTTAACGGCTATTTTAATAATATCAGATTATACGATTTTGCCCTGAACAACAATCAGATAAAAGTGATTGCTAAAGATGAAAATATTTCGGAAGAATTGGAAGCTGATAATCAAATATTCAGAACCTTGTTTTTATGGAAGAAAAAGTAAACAAAAAAATAAAAGTTTGTTTTTTCTCTCCGGCATCTTATCCGTTTTTCTTCCCGAATTCGAAAGTTGCACACGGCGGTGCCGAATTGCAAATGTATCTTCTTGCAAAAGCATTGTCGGAAGAGGCAGAATTTAAAATCTCTTTTCTGATAGGCAATTACGGACAAAATAAAGTAATAATACAAGACAAAATATCGCTTGTAAAAACAATCCGATTAGAAAAAAAAGAAAACGGATTTTCAAAATTTTTTAAAGCCGTAAAATTATTTTTTCAATTAATAAAATTAAAATCTGATGTTATAATAGCAACAAATGCAAACGCATTGGTCGGAATTATCACATTTTATTCCAAACTTTCCGGCAATAAATTTATTTATCGAAGCTCAAGTCTTATTGATGTTAACGGTGAGTATATAAAAAATAACGGTTTATCCGGCAAAATATATAAATACGGTTTAGAAAAAGCAAGTCAGGTTATCACCCAAAATCAAAATCATAAAAAACTGTTGAAAGAGAATCATAATATTGATGCAAAAGTCATAAAGAATATTTTTCCGGTAAAAGAATATAAATACACAAAAAAAGAATTTATTCTTTGGATAAGTCGTTATCATAAAATTAAAAACCCGGAACTTTTTTTGCAAATTGCTGAAAATTCTCCGAATAAACAATTTGTGATGATTTGTCCGTTTACAAAATCGGAAAAAGAAAATTGGGAAAAATTGTATCAAAAAGCGAATAAAATTCCAAATCTTAAATTCATTGAAAAAGTACCTTTTGCGGAAATTCAAGAGTATTTCAATAAAGCGCTTTTGTTTGTAAACACATCCGATTTTGAAGGCTTTCCGAATACGTTTTTACAAGCGGCACAAGGCAAAACTCCGATAGTTTCGCTGAACGTAAATCCGGATAATTTCATAACCGAATACAATTGCGGGATTTTTGCGGAAGGAAAGTTTGAAAAATTACTTTCGGATACCGAAAAGTTACTGCAAAACGAGACCGGATTAAAAATAAAAGGCGAAAATTTATTTAATTATCTAAAAGAAAATCACGATATAAAAATAATCGAAAAACAACTGAAAGAAGCGATTAAAAGCATTTTATGATAAAATTTGCATCAAAAAATATCCGATTTCTCGAAAGAATTTCAAAAATTCCTGTTTTGAAGTATTTTTTTGTGCTTAAAATTTCAGAAAATTTCCCGCAAATAAATTCCGAACCTGTTTTGGAAAAATTTTATACCGACATATACGTAAGCAACAGAACATCAAAGCGAACCGTAAAAAATCGTTTCCCGGATTTGAACGAAATTTCATTTGAATACATAAAAAAACAAAAAAATCCTGTTATTCACGATGTTGCCGTTTCGAGCGGAATAAGTTCTTCCGAATTTTTTGATTTTTTGAAAAGCAAAAACATTAATTCCGATTTTTATGCCTCCGATAAATATGCCGAAATAAATGTTAAAAAAGGATTTATTACAAAAGCATACAGCCCCGAAAACAAATTGATTTTTGCTTATTTTGCTTGGTTTTTTGCCGTTGATAAAAATATTTATTTCCCGCTTACGGTTTTGTTATATCGAATTTTACGAAAACAAAAATCTCCGATAAGCTTTGATTATAAATTATTGCTGTTACATCCGGAAATTTCGCAAAAAATCAACAAAAACGAAATTGAGTTTATAAATTACGATATTTTTAATACGGAAATCAACGATAAATTTACTTTTGTTCGGGTAATGAATATCCTAAATCTCGGCTATTTTGACGAGCAAAAAATTAAAACAGCTCTTAAAAACATAAAAAAATCAATGAAAGAAAATGCCGTTTTACTTGTAGGACGAACAAATTCCGACGGAATAAACAATGCCGGTTTTTACAAAAAAGAAAACGGGCAATTTGTTCTTTTAAAAGATGTTAATAAAGGAAGTGAAATAAACCAAATAATTAAAAATTTATGAAATTCCTGATTGTTGCACAACGTTTTCATACAAATTTGTATTATCGGACAAAGGCATTGCAAGATGCCGGACACTCGGTGAGAATTGTTGTGCTTTACAAAGGAAAATCGGAGTTTTATGAAGGTTTGAAACCGATGCAAGTTAAACTTTCGATGTTCTCAAGGTTTTTAACCAAACTGCAGGCTTTTTTCAAAAAAGTAGAATTAAAATCTGCTTTTGAATTAAGAATACAATCGCCGAATAAAGAATTTAAAAAAATCATTTCAATTTATAATCCTGATGTAATTCTTTTAAAAGCATATCAAAACGCTTTGGCAATAAAAACATTACGAACGGCAAAAAAATACAAAATAAAAGTTTTGATGCTTACTCAAACTCCTTATGCACATATAAAAGGTTCAGAATTTTTATTCCGATTGAACATAAAATTATTCAAATTTCTGAAAGTTCACGCATACATTACTCCGATAAAATTAAATTACGAAGTTTTTAAAAACTTCGGTATCGAAAATGTGTTTTATTTGCCTTTTGTATATCCGCAGAATAAGGGGAAAATAAAGATACCGAAAAATTCTGTTAATATTATTTCAATCGGAAAATTTCAAAAACGTAAAGATCAGTTGCTCCTTCTGAAAGTGTTTAACAGATTAAGAAATGAAGGTAATGATATAAAGCTTTGCCTTATCGGTGAACTTGCCGATAAAAATTATTTCAATGCATTACGCAACTTTATTTCGGAAAACACTCTCTCGGATTATGTGTGTATAAAAACAAATTTGTCGTATCCGGAAATAAAAAACGAATATCAAAATTATGATTTTTTTGTATTACCGGCTTATAATGAACCTGCAGCTTATTCACCCGTCGAAGCTCTTTCAAACGGTCTGCCCGTTATTTGTTCCGATGAAAACGGGACAAGATGTTATATCGAAGAAAGTAAAAACGGTTATGTTTTTAAAGCAAAAAACGAAGGCGATTTATCCGAAAAGATTAAGCTTTGTATTTCCGATAAAGAAAAATTATTGAAAATGAAAGAAAATGCTTTAATTTCGGCAAAGAAAAATCACAATCCGGGCGGTTTTGAGCAAGCAATAGGAAAAATTCTTTTAAAGCGAACAAAAAATGCAATTTAACGGGATGAATTCCGCATTTTTGCGCAATTATTCGGAATAAAATTTTTATATTTGCCTTATATTATTAATTATAATTCGCATTATTGCAAAATATGCTCGATTACAATAAACTTTCTGAAATTATTATTGACAGCTCAAAGCAAAAACAAAAAGGTATTGAAAGGAATATCGAAAAAGAGTTGACTAAAATTCTGTTTTTTGATAAGCCGATAAGTGTGATAACCGGTATTCGCAGAAGCGGAAAATCTTTTTTATTGAAAAATCTTTACAAAAAACTGCTTAAAAAAAACATTCCCGTTCAGAATATTTTATTTCTTAATTTTGAAGACGACAGATTAAATAATTATCTTGAAATTAAGGAATTAAGACAGATTTATGAGATGTTTTTAAGTCATGCCGATAAAAACAGTCCGGTGTATTTATTTTTTGATGAAATTCAAAACATTCCGGCTTGGGAAAAATTTATCAGAACAATATACGACAGCACTAATCACAGAATTTACATAAGCGGCTCAAATGCAAAATTATTATCACAAGAATTTGCAACAACACTTGGCGGGAGATTGCTTGAATATACACTTTATCCGTTTTCTTTCAAAGAACTTCTGAATTTTACGAAAATAAAATACGAAAATGCTTTTGAAAGAGCCGAAAACAAAACAGAAATTGATAAATTCCTGCAAAAATATATCAGTTTCGGCGGTTTACCCGAAACATTTAATCTTCCCGATAAAAGTAAAGTTACTTATCGAAAATCTTTACTCGACAAAATTATTATTAATGATATTATTACTCGTTTTCGACTGCAATCAGTGAATCTTTTGACCGATATTTTGTATTTTCTCGAAAAAAATGCGGGTAAACTTATCAGTTATAAAAAAATTGCAAATGTTTCAAAGACCAATGAAAAAACTGTCGAACAATATATTTCATATTTGAATACTGCATATATTATTGAAAAATTGAAAAAATTTTCGTGGAAAACAAAAGCAATTTTCGATAAGAATAAGAAGTTCTATTTCATTGACAATTTATTTTGTGCAAATGCCGACATTGAAAAAAAACTTGAAAATACATGCTATGTATATTTATTACAAAATTACGGGAAAAAGCAAATTTTTATCGGACGCGACGATCACGGAAAAGAAATTGATTTTATAGTAAAAACAGAAAAAAAGATTACGGCAATTCAAGTTTGTTATGAATTGAATGACGAAAACATCAAACGCGAAGTTTCAAGTTTACAACTTTTAAACAAACATATCAATAATACTGAAAAAGAATTAATAATTGTATTAATGTACAATCGAATAAGCAAACCGATACCGAAAAATATAAAATTAGTAACAATAAAAGATTTTTTATTACAACAGCACATTCAATGACCTTATTTTACGACAAAATAAATAATCGTTTGATTTACATCGGAGAAGCTTCAAATCCGGATTTTTGGGATAAGCATTGGGATAAAAATACAATCGAAAAAATGTATCCGAAAAAGATCTCAAAATTCGATTATGTAGTAAATACGACAAAAAAATATTTGCCTGAAAAAAGTTTAATTCTCGAAGGCGGTTGCGGAACCGGACAACAGGTTTTTAAATTGCAACAATCCGGCTACGAAGCAATCGGTATTGATTATGCCGAAAAAACCATCGAAACGGTAAAAAAAGCAAAACCGGAATTGGATATTCGGCTCGGAGATGTTCGCAAGCTCGACTTCCCCGATAATTATTTCGACGGCTGTTGGTCGTTCGGCGTAATCGAACATTTTTTCAACGGTTATGATGAAATCCTGAATGAAATGCAACGCGTAATAAAACCAGCCGGTTATTTGTTTATTACTTTTCCGTATATGAGTCGGTTAAGAAAAATAAAATCACGAAAGGGAAAATATCCGATTTGGACAAATTCGGAACAAGAAACAGAAAACTTTTATCAATTTGCCCTTGATGCGAAGAAGGTTATTGCCGATTTGGAAAAAACAGGATTTGAATTAATCGAAAAGCAACATTTAAGCGGAATAAAAGGTCTTAAAGATGAAGTGAAATTTTTGAAAAACCCGTTACAAAAAATTTATGACAGCAGATCATTTTTCGGTTTGGTAACATCAAAAATAATTTCTGATTTATTTGCACCCTTTGCTGCACATTCAATATTGCTTATTTTACGTAAAAAAAAATAGTTATGAATATATTTTTTAACGGAAAAGACGGAAAAGGTTGGGCAATAGATACAATGAGAGTGGATTTTGAAAATGCTCTTAAACGTTTGAATATTGCTCGAACAAAAAATTTTATTAAAGCAGATATCATTCATAACATTTGGTGGAATTATTTTTTGACCAAAACAAGTTTTCCGCTTCGATTTAAAAAAAACATCATCCTTTTTGCCGGAAATTTTATTGATTTGGAAAACGAGAATTATTTTCTGAGAAAAGAATTTGAGAAGGCAAACAGCTTTGCATCGGCTTGGATTTCTCCTTCCGAAAAGCAAAAACAAATTCTGGGAAAATATTCCGAGCATGTTTTCATGCTTCCGTACTACATTGATTTTAAATTGTTTAATATTGAACATTTTGAAAAACAACGGATTTTAAAGAAATATAATATTCCTGTCGAATTGGTTAATAATAAAGTAATTATAGGCTCATTTCAAAGGGATTCTCTCGGCAGCGATTTATCAATACCGAAATGGCAAAAAGGACCGGAATTACTGATTAACTTATTAAAAGATTTGCCGAAAGATAAATTCATTCTTTTGTTATCGGGACCGAGGAGGCATTTTGTTATAAAAGAATGTAAGAAATATAATATTCCCTATTTTTATATCGGACAAGAAATGCCGGAAGACGACATAACAATAAATGCTCTTCCTTTTCGAAAAATGCCTGATTTATACAGAATTACTGACTTATACCTTGTAACGTCAAAATCGGAAGGCGGACCTAAAGCCGTGCTTGAAGCAACAGCAATAAAAACTAATATTTTCAGCACGGATGTCGGTTTGGCAAACGATTTCTTGGAGAAGAAAAATATTTTTACGGATACGGTTTCATATAAAAAAGCTGTTTTTGATTTTATCGTAAATTTTGATAAAAATGAAAGTATCCGAATTTCGGACGTCAAAAAACAATATAAAAGATGTATTAATCTGTGTAACTATAATACTTTGGACAGAAAATTGAAAGAAATATATAATTTTGTTCTTGACAATAAAAAATAATGAAAATAAACATATATTTCCCTTTTACGGATAAACCCTTCGGCGGAGGCAATCAATTTCTGAAAGCCCTGCGTAATTATTTTAAAAAAACAACCGTCTATGAAGAAAGACCCGAAAATGCCGATATAATACTTTTTAACAGTCATCACAATGTATCCGAGCTGATAAAACTTAAACGAAAATATCCGCAAAAAATATTTATTCACAGAATTGACGGACCTGTTTTTCTTATTCGAAATGACAATCGGTTTTTGGATAAGCTTGTATATTCCTTTAATGATAAAATAGCCGATGCAAGTATTTTTCAGTCTGAATGGTCAAAGAAAAAAAATTATGAACTCGGAATTAAGAAAAAACAGTTTGAAACAATAATTCTTAATGCTCCTGATCCTGAGATTTTTAAAATAAAAGGGAAACTGAAGTTTAAATCCGACGGAAAAACAAAAATTATTGCAACGAGTTGGGCTTCAAATATTAATAAAGGCTTTGAAACTTATGCGTTTCTTGATGAAAACCTTGATTTTTCTGAGTATGAAATGACTTTTTGCGGCAACAGTCCGATAAAATTCCAAAACATAAAACATATAAAACCTTTACCGAGCAAAGAACTGGCAAAAATTTTAAAAGAACATGATATTTTCATAACAGCATCAAAAAACGACCCGTGTTCAAATGCTTTAATCGAAGCAATGCATTGCGGTTTGCCCGCAATAGGCTTGAATGACGGCGGGCATCCTCAAATCATAGGAAAAGGCGGTTTGACCTTTAACGATTACAACGAAATTATTGAAAAAATTAAAACTGTCACCGAAAGTTATTCTGATTTTCAGAACAACATAAAACTTCCTGACATGAACGAAACCGGACAAAAATATTTTGATTTTATGCAAGATGTTTACAAAGAAATTAAAACAGACAAAGTGCTTAATATTTTTGACTCGATGCTCTTACAAAAAAATATTTTAACAAACAAAATTGTTAAACATTTGCAAAAATTATGAGTTCGGCAGATAAACAAATCGAAAAAATTTATGAAACTTTAAAAAAAAGAGGTGAGGAATGGCCGGAAAGGGGAAAAGCTTGGCATAAGTTTAATGAAGAAGCTGTACATTTTTATTCGTATTTAACTAATAATCCGAATTTTAATACTTCTTTAAAAAGCGACTTCCCTTTGCTCGATTTTGAAAAAACAGAAAACAGTCCGATTTTTATTTGCGGAAATCTAAAATCGGGAACAAGCCTGCTTTTACAACTTTCAGATAATCATGAAAACATTTTTTCGATGCCGGGCGATTCGTTCTTTATAAAAAGATTTTCCGGTTCAAAAAATATCAATATTAACGAAACGGCAAAATATTGGCTGAAAA
>Ga0190315_1001054_pt1 | contig 11820 bp, 11 predicted proteins | sample 48701101_MG_FD_161673 | JGI IMG/M metagenome (GOLD analysis project Ga0190315, IMG submission 161673) | Hydrothermal vent sediment bacterial communities from Southern Trench, Guaymas Basin, Mexico - 4870-11-0-1_MG | ecosystem: Environmental > Aquatic > Marine > Hydrothermal vents > Sediment ...
TTCCTGTGTTCTCTATAAGAGCAGGCAAGGGTATAGGGATAATAAAAAGACCGGGTTTGGGTAAAGTCGGAGCACCCGATATATACCCGCACATCTTGAGGAACATAGAAGCGAACGTGAAGGAAGTGCTGTCCGGTGGTGTAGAAATAGAGATTTTCGTGCCCGAGGGTGAGAAGATAGCGAAAAACACAGTTCTTCCAGCGGTGGGAATAGAAGGAGGAATACCCATCTTCGGCGCTACTGGATTCGTTGAGCCATACACCAGGAATGGCTATAAGCACGTTATAGACTTCCTCGTAAGAGATATAAAGGACGTTATCGGGGTAAGCACAGGTGCTGCAAGCAAGAGGTTCGCTACCGAAAAACTGAATTTCCCGGCGGAGAAGATTATTGTTGCCGGTAATTTCGTGTGCTACGCGATAGAGAAGTCAAAAGCGAAGAGGAAGGTGATATTCACGATGCCCGCGAAGATTTGCGATATGTTAGATATTGATGCTCATAACCATTTCAATTTTGAGTTCAGCAGTGTCAGCGAGCTTGTTGAACGATTGAAGAAAATAGATTATGAACGACTGAAGACCTTCTTCGGCACTCTTGCAGAAAGGTTAGCACAGAAAACCGATGCTGACGTTTATGTGTTCGATAGCAGTGGTGAAATATTGGGGAGCTTTTCTCGAACGGTAAAAGATGAAAAGTAAAGTCGGGGGGGACCGCCTTTGCCTTTGAACATTGCCTCAACCGTACAAAAGCAAACTTAAATGCATTTTAATTAAAACAAAATCTACATCTAATCTAATACAGGTATAATATAAGGAGCAAAGAGAGATGGCATCAACGGCGAAATTCTGGCGTGAGCAGGCAGCGCGTTATAATTTAGAGGGTACACGGTGCTTGAACTGCGGCAGCTTCTTCTTCCCGCCCCGAACTCTATGCCCGAAGTGCAGGCGAAGAGGCAAGATTGTACCTTATAAGTTTAAAGGCACAGGAGAGGTGGTTACTTACACGACCGTACACCAGGCTCCGCGGAATCTCAATCGGCAGATACCATACAACTTAGCGATAATTAAGCTTGATGAGGGTGCACAGCTACTTTCTGAAGTGATATGCAAGCCTGAGGAGATGCATACAGGGATGCGTGTCCAGGCGGTGTTCAGGAGATTGGGGGAAGAAGGTGAGAGGGGGATAATCTATTACGGTACGAAGTTCGTGCCCGCTAACGTACAAACTTAACAATACCACTTGAAGGTGAGAAGAGGATACCATCCCGTTTCATCACCTCTATTATCTCTTCTGCCTTCTCTCGCTCCATTCCCTCCTCCTCTGCGAGGTCAAGCACCTCCTCCAGCGGTACTTCATCACCATACTCGCGTTCCAGGTCCTTTATTATCTCCCTTATTGACCTCGCCCGGTCTCTTTTGGTCTTCGTTATGCCCACAGTGACCCAATCAGTATCAAGTCTGCCGGTCTCAGGGTCAACGAAGACACGCTTCAGGCAGTAAGTGACGATATTAATCACGCGGTCGGCGTCCTCCTCCGTTATTTCATCGCTCAATCGCGCCCTCGCTCTCGCCTCACCGAGTCGAATCAGTGCCTCTAATTGCCGCGCAGTTACAGGAACCGGGGCATCCTCATCTTCATAACCCTGCCTGCGTAGCCCGATATAGAACTCAAGGAATCTCCGCCTCGCTCCTTCGCTCATCACCGGGAATACATTCCGTTTGCTCCATGCTACGTATTTTCTTAGCAGGTCACTCTCAATAGGGGGTTTCATAACCGCCACTGCACGCTCGAAATGCTCTCGCTCGGCTCTATTTATTTTGCTCACATTCTTAGCCCGTGCGAGTAGCTCGCCTGCATAATGTGTCTCGATTATATGTTCAGCAGTCTTCGTGTCTGCCTCCTCGTTTGGTCTATCCATCATGGTGAATATGAGGTCGAACCGCGATAGGAGCGTGGGCGGCATATTTATCTGTTCCGCAATAGGAGTGTACTTATCAAATCGTCCATATTTGGGGTTCGCAGCAGCTAACAGCCCACAGCGCGAGTTCAAACGCGCCATTATGCCCGCTTTCGCTACTGATACCGTTTGCTGCTCCATCGCTTCGTGAAGTGCGTCCCTATCCTCCTTCCTCATCTTGTCTATCTCATCCACCGCTGCTATACCCTTGTCTGCGAGTACCAGCGCTCCCGCCTCTAAGGTCCATCGCCCTTCGCCGAACTCATCTTTTACTGCCGCTGCGGTCAGTCCAGCAGAAGTGCTACTCTTACCACCGGTATACAGGCCCCTGGGTGCTAACTTCACAAGGTATGTCAGTAATTGACTCTTCGCCACACCCGGGTCACCAACGAGCAGTACATGTATATCGCCACGTATTCGCGTCTCGTCCGGCAGCTCCTTCGGTACACCCGCGAACAATTGGAGTACCATAGCCTCTTTTATCTCCTCATAGCCATAAATAGAGGGTGCAATACTCATTATCAGCTTCTCGTAAACGTCTGGCTGATTCTTCAGCTCCATTATCTGCTGTTCATCCTCCTCCGTTATCTTTATCTCCTCAAACTCCTCCTCCTTATGCTCCAATGAATTACCCTCAAGATAGATATCAAAGAAAGGCGTCTTTCCGAACCTGGTAGTCCGCTGATAAGACCTGAGAATGCCGGTAATAATGACACGGTCACCCGGTGTGACACCACCGGTGATGTCATCCTCAAGATAGACATCTATTGCCTGTGGCAATTCACCACCACGCAGTTCCTCCGGCGACTCCTGAAGTTGTATCTTCTGCGCATTTGCAAATTTACACTGCTCGAGTAGGAGTTTGAAATGCTGAGACTTCCTACCACAGCCGCCACTCTCCTGATCGCACTCCACCGGCTCTTTGAACTGCCGTCCACTCTGCTCCACTGAGAACACATGATGACAGAAGGGGCATTCAAATACCGCTTCCACCACCTTCGGACGCACCTCGGTAGCTTTTGTCACCAATCCTTCTATACTCACAAGCTTTCCTATATCCTCGCTCCTGATATCACGGATTTTTAGCCTTCTCGGTACCTTTATTATGCGGAAGTTTGCCTCATCCAGTGTGACCCCGGTTGGGGTATCAATAGCTCGTAATGCCCTTGTTGCCGCATTAATAGCAACATCGGGACTTTCCAGTACCATATCTGCGAGATTCGGATCGTAAAGGTCCATGTCAGTGAACTTAACAAATAAACTCCGCTTCTCCGGATAGTAATTTGAGAGTTCTACAAGCTCATCCCAGCAATATCGCTTCAGGAAGTCCTCCCACCTCTCTGTTGTAAGGTCAAGGTTTTGAGCCATCACTCACACCCCATAACCATATATTAAACCCTCTTTATTCTTATAGTTATAGCTTCACTCATAAAATTAATTTGGAGATGATGCTCAAATGAGGGATTTAGCAGTAGTATTTGACGGTGCAGGTGTTCTTTATGCGCCGTTCAGAATAATAAAAAATATGGATAGGGGGATAACGAAGCGGAGCAGGGTGTCGGGGTTGAGCTGTACGGACAGGTTGGAGAGGGGCGCAATGGCGATATTGAAGACGCGATACGATGAGACATTAGCGAAAGAAGAGGATTCAAAGTTGCTGTCAGAGGTGATGAAGGATAAGAAAATAGAAATTGGGGTGGTATATAAGAGAGAAGGGATAGATGATAAAGAAGTGCTGGAGGCAATATTGAACGATAGGCGCATCAAGTTGAGGGACGTGCATGAAACGATGGGTTTTTTAAGGAGGTGTGACATTTTACCGGTAGTAGGGATAGCTTTGATAGTGGAGATGGCGAGCAAAACGATAAGATATTTAATAGCGGGAGGTATAAAATTCTTCCCGGGGACTCGCAAGCTCCTGAAGGAATTGAGTCAGATGGGTTGTGCAGTATTTGTAGCATCAGGAGATAGGATAGAACCTGAGGAGATATCAGTATATCTACCAGAGGTGCCTACGGAGAATATCTTTGGTATGATGACCCCGGAGGACAAGCGTGATTTGGTGAGGAAGTTGAAAGACCGGTATAAGGTGATAATGGTTGGTGATGACAGGAACGATTATCTCGCATTTTGTGAATCTGATATAGCAGTATTGTCCTTACATGAGGCTACGGATAGACCGAGCGAGATTTTTGAGGTTGCTGATTTCAGAATAAAGGATATAGAAGAGGTAAAAGAGATAATAGAGGAGATAGAGGCGTACAAATGTGGGATATGAATCTGGAGGCTCTGGCTGCGGAGCTCAGGAACTTTGAAGGAGTGAAGCGTAAGGGGGCGATAAGGGACCTCGTGAAGACACTCGGAGATGCAGATAGGGTGGGTAATAAGACGATAGCGGGATTTGGAGAGGATGCGGCGGTGCTCAGAGTGGACGATGACAATTTTATTCTGCTTGCGGTGGATGGGATATGGGGTAAATTATTGAATGCAGACCCATGGTGGGCAGGTTATTGCGCAGTACTCGTGAATGTGAATGATATAGCGGCGATGGGCGGTACTGCACTGGCGATGGTGAATCTGACCTCAACACAGAAGAGGCATATATGTGCGGAATTGGGCAGAGGGATGCAGGATGGCGTGAAGAAGTTCGGCGTGCCTATGGTGGGCGGGCATCTACATCCCGATACTTCATACAATGCGCTTGATGTCGGGATTGTTGGAACTGTGAAGCGGGACAATGTGATATTCTCAAGTGGAGCGAAGCCGGGTGATAAAATAGTTGTGGCAATTGACCTCGATGGTAGAGTATATCCGAAATACAACCTTGCATGGGACAACACGACAAGGAAGTCAGCAACTGCGATAAAGAAGCAATTGAATACCATGGTGGAGATAGGGGAGAAGAGGCTGGCAACTGCAGGTAAGGACATAAGCAATCCCGGCACGCTTGGTACCCTGGGTATGTTACTTGAGTCCTCGGGTGTGGGAGCGCGAGTGGAGCTGGAGAAGATACCGAGACCTGATACGGAAGAAGTGCCGATTTCTATTGCGCAGTGGCTAAAGATGTATCCAGGTACAGGATTTGTATTAACGGTGGAGGATGCGGAGAAGGGCGCGGAATGCATAAATATATTCGAGGATGCGGGTATAACAGCCTCTATGGTCGGGGAGATAGATGCGAGTATGAAATTGGTGATAGAAGATGGTGCGGAGAAGGCAATGATATTTGACCTCAGCAAGGAGATAATAACAGGGATAAAGTAAGAAGTAAGTGAAGTAAGAGAAGGAAATATCAGATTCAGATGGATGAAAGACGATTTCGATGAGTTATATGAGCGAATAAGGAGGGGAGGGATAGAGCGTGCAGATGCCTTCTTTCTTGTGAATCACCCCCCTCTTTTATTTCGCTTCGCGGATGAGCTGCGGAAGGATACGAAGGGTGATATTGTCACCTACGTGGTGAACAGGAACATAAATTTCACGAATGTTTGCATCGGGAATTGCAAGTTCTGTGCATTCCGGGAGGATAAGAAGCGGGGCTATATGCTGACTATGGATGAGGTTCTGGAGAAGGTGGAAGAGGCGGTGAAAAATGAGGCGACCGAGATATGCATTCAGGGTGGATTGCATCCAGACCTGCGGTTGGACGACTATTGCAGACTCATTGAGACTATAAAATCGCAGTTTGATGTGCATATCCATGCTTTCTCACCTATGGAGATATACCATGTAGCAAGGAATACGGGGTTGGAAGTGGAAGAGGTATTGAAGGAGCTGAAGAGCGCGGGTTTGGGCTCTATTCCTGGCACGGCAGCAGAGATACTGGATGATTCTATAAGGGCGATAATATGCCCCCGGAAGCTAAATACAGCTAAATGGGAGAGTATAATAAGGAGTGCACATCGCATGGGGATTCCATCCACTGCCACTATCATGTATGGACATATAGAGACGTGGAAGGAGAGGATAAACCACATCTTCAGGATAAGGGAGTTGCAGAAAGAGACAGGAGGGTTTACCGAGTTCGTGCTCCTGAAGTTCATGTGTAAGAATAATGAATTGGGAAAGCTGGTGAAGCGCGATGTCAGCTTTGAGGAGAATGCAATAGTACACGCACTCGCAAAGGTCATTCTTCATCCATACTGTGTGAATATACAGGCGTCGTGGGTGAAGCTCGGGGTAGGGTATGCACAGAGGATGCTATATTTCGGTGTGAATGACCTCGGAGGCACATTGATGGAAGAGAATATATCACGGCTATCGGGCTCTTCAGCTGGAGAATACCTGAGCCCGGAGGAGTTTGAACGGCTGATAAAGGATGCAGGAAGGACACCAAGGAGGAGGGACACACTGTATAAACTGATATAAAGATAGGAATAGGAATTAACGCGTGCATGAATGCAGTGGCAACGGGACTGGGACTAAGACTAAGGAGATGCCTGGAGGGGCGTAGGTGTAGCAGTAATGGTAGTAGCAGCTTTCTTCTCTTTAATATCGAGAAATTCAGATTCTGATAGATATAGATATCCATAAACGGTTTCCGTGGCATTCACTATTCTCGGACCCGGTCTGTCAATTATATCCCCGTCTATCAGGTAAACTCTGTTATTCCGCACTGCATCCACTATCTTCAGTCTATCATCGCTCATTATCTCCTCATACGCCTTGCTCATGCTCCCCATACCCCTATCGCAGATAATAACCTGTGGATTCTTAGCAATCAGCTCTTCTATACTCATCTGGAAATATCCAGTTTTATCAGCAGCGATGTTCCTGCCTCCCGCGGTCTCTATTATTTCGTTTACAAATGTGCCGTTACCCGCGGTATAGAATCCACCAATATCATAAAATACTGTTGGAGCTGTCGCCTGCTGAGAACCTCTCATAGCTCTCGCTTTCGCTCTTACTGCATCCAGCCTGCTCTTCATAGCCGTAACTAAATTGGTGGCGTTGCTCTCTTCGCCTGTTACTCTACCCACCAGCTCAATATCTGCCAGTATCCCACTGATATTCTTTGGATTCAGTCCTAAAATGGGTATACCCAGCTCCTCCAGCCGCTCAAATGTATCCTTACCGTTGAGGCTACAGCCAATGACGATATCAGGATTCAGTGCAACCACTTTCTCTATGCTCACGGTGGAGACGCCACCCACCTTGTGGCGTGTCTTCGCAGCCGGAGGATAATTACAGTATTCCGTCACGCCAACGACTCTATCGCCAGCGCCGATAGCGAATAGGATCTCGGTATTGGAGGGCGAGAGAGAGATAATTCTCGCTGGTACACCCTTCAGTGTGACATTCCTGCCAAAATCATCGGTCACTGTGAACCCTTTCGGGGCAGTCTGGTAATGGTAATGGATGGAAGCGATTGCACCCGCCAGGATTAGCGAAAGCAATACGCATGCAATGATAATGATCTTCTGCTTTGACATTGTTTCTTCTCTTCTCTATTAGATGCTTATATTTAAAGCTTTCTTTATGGGTAACACGTATTCTCAATAGGGTAAACATCAGGGAGTGTAATGCACTTAAGGAGTATTGCAATAGCGAAGACGAGTTCCCTGAACTGAAAACCCTGTAAAGGTTTAAGCGGAAATCTTTTTTGTCCGCTGGGTAAATAGATGCAACAATTGATGTATATATTCTTTCCTTTTTTAGTTTGCTCATCTCGACTCCACCTTCAACTTCTCTTCATTTCACAACAACGGATTGGAAAGGCGCCGAGCGAGAGCGAGAGTGAGCGAGCAAAAGTTTTTTATATCACAATTTTCCATGACATGAGTGAATATACAAAATGGACGAGGAAGGAACCCCCTCAAGGGGGGAATTGAATAATGTCTTAAAAGAGCTGATGAATGGCATCCTGGAAGAGGAGAATGAGAATCCCAAACTGCGGGTAGAGGATGTAGACACGGGTATTTTTGTATCACCCGTTGCCGCCACGGAGCTAATAAAATCGCCTGTGGCAAAGGAGGATGTGAAGGAGAATACAGGGATGCTGGTAGAGATGAAGGTGCGAGAGGTGGTGGAAGGATTATTAAATCGAGTTCTGATAAGGCTGCGTATAAATGATAGACGAGAAGTGGAAATAATGAACAGGGGCGTTCATGAAGCGGAGATACTGAAGACTGATATAGTGGATGTGAAGTTAAAGGATGAGCGAGAGCGGATATTGGAGGAGAAATCCAATATAATGTCCAGGGCGGTGAAGGTTGCCCTTGAGCGGATAATGAGTGGTGAAATTACTAAATCCTCTTTTTAAGCTCATTGAGCACCCAATCCACCTTACTCGTGGTATGATACTTCCTCATCACTTTGCCTTTTGACTTCGGACGCTCTGAGATCTCAAATACGCTATCCAGGAATCCATGTTCCTCCAGCGTGAGTAAGTGATAGGATACAAGCCGTCTATCCTCTCCAAGTATATTGCTTATCTCATTTATATGCAGTTGCTCATCTCTAAGTAGCTCTATTATCCTGAATCTTATTGGATGTAGAAGCACATGGACATCTTTCAATAAGTCATCCCCGATTCTCGGCATCTTAATCTTGTTTTATTTATTATACTTCTTATTTTATTTGCAGACTATCTCACATATCATATCCCGTAACTTAACCGCATCGTATTTCTGCTGTTCCTCGCTCAGGCTCAACCTCAAATCTTCTAATTCTCTCGCAATCTCTTCTTCCCCCGTACTCTCTCTTATCCAGCGTTCAAAATCGCCTCTTTCCACATATACCCTTATAGTATCCTCTATCTCCTCCACTCTCCTATTCTTTAGATATTCACATAGCCCTTTCAAACTCCACACCTTCTCATCATCACGAAAAACGAAAGGATAATCAGCTCTTTTTATCTTCGCTCTTAACCGTGCATCGAAATCGTGAATAACGGAGAACAAAGTGATAAAGGCATCGTAAGGCTTCTCAAAATGGGAGAAATAACTGTGCACATCACCTGATGCGCCACCTACCGTGAACATATAATAAAGATGGTCACTTATGCCAAGGTAACGCCATATCTTCAGCAGCTCCCCATCTCCTGACTCTTTTACGTAAGGCTCAAGCCATCTCAAATATTCGTAACATGCCCACTGCATTGTGTTACCGATGAAGCAGGAAGTATCTTTCTCCACATCCGCCCACGAGGTCGTCTCTAAATTCCTCACGTCTATCGTCCCTATGGGCTTATACTTCTCTATTATCTCCGAAGGTGTTGAAAACTCCATCTTGTTCCTGTATTTCAATACCTGCGCGGGAAGCTCACGCAGAAACTCGAATATGCCCGTATCTTCCCAGTGATGCTCGCCAAAAGTTTCATAATCTAAAAAGATGTTTATGCATTGCCCTGGTGTAGCGTCAAGCCATGATGCGTATTTGGCAGCGCTCAGGGGATACTCTTTCCAGCTCTTTAACGAGAACCTGAATCCTATGTCGTCCGTTAATGGATAATTCCTCAGTATTACTTTCAGGTTCTTACAGCCCATGGGAGCATAAACGTAGTTTGGAGACCTCCCGTTCAATACCCTATCCACACCCTCGGCGAAGATACCACGATAGCCCATATCCTCCACGAGCTTCGCTATTCGGTTGTTATACAGCAGTTCGGTGTTTTCAAAAAATACTGGCTCGTAGCCAACTAAATCACGCATCAGTTCCCGATGCGCTTTCACCTGCTCGATGAATTCCCCCGCATCCTCATAAAGACTCACCAGCGAATGATAATACGTCTGGTCCAAGAACTCCACCTTTCTACTCGATGCAAGCTGTCTGAAGTCTTCCAGTATATCCTTACCATAGCCGTATCTCTCGCATTGCTCCACAAACACGCCAGAAACGCTATATGCTACCTTAAAGTCCTCAACTTCTTCTATCAGTCTCAATATTATCTCATTCGTGGGGCGATAGCATTTTCTCGCAACCTTCTCAAATACTTCACGGTCCTTTTCACCGAAGAAGTAATAGTCAAAGAGTTCTTCTGTCTTCACGCCTCTTCTGAACATCCGCTTGTTCCAGAAGAAGTCTTTCCTCAGCCTGAATGGCTGATGTACCTCGAAAGCGAGGCAGATACTCTTATTTGTCATTAGCTCTCCCACTCTATTTTCTCCCCGCTCCCATTATAACATCCTCGTATATCTTAACTATGTATTCTGCACTTTTATCCCAGGTAAAATACCTCTCCACCTGTCTATGTCTATTAATGTCAACTCCGTTTAATGCCTCTTGCGTCTTTAGCGTGCCGTCGTTCATTGTAAATACAGAGACATCGAGACCCTTATTTATCATCGCCTGACAGATACTCTCTACACAGGACCCCAAACCACTAACTACCCACGGCGGGTATTCCCATACGAAATAACCTATTCTCATGCTTTACTTCTTTCCTATCTCCTTTATAACGTCTTCATATATTCCGATTGTATATTCTGCGATTTTATCCCAGGTAAAATATTTTTCCGCTCGCCTTCTTCCCCTCTTACCCATCTCTCTCGCTCCTTCCATATCATCAAGCAGCGAATTTATCCCCCATGCTATATCTGCGGAATTGTTACCATCCACGTGAATGCCTGTCTGGTCATGTCCAGAAGGGATAACAAAATCACGGAATCCAATGATGCCTTTAGCACCAACCACAACAGGCTTCTCCATCGCCATCGCCTCCAGGGCAATAATGCCGAAAGGCTCGTACACGGAAGGGGCAACACATATATCTGCGGCACCGTAATGCAGTATCCTCTCCTCTTCTGTTACAAATTCAAATCTTGTCTTTACTTTATCACCTATGCCCAACCTGTTTATCAGGTCGGAAACTGTTCGCTCTAATTCCCCTCTGCCCAGAATAACCAGCTTTGCCTCCGGATGCTTGCTTATAACCGTTGGCATCGCCTTCACCAGATTCAAAATACCTTTCACTGCGGTCAGTCTACCAACGAAGAGTATCATCCTCTCTTCAGGACTAATCCCGTATCTGTTCCTCAATGCTGTGATATCCTCAGTTGCAAGCCTCTCTGGGTCATATCTATCTGTGTGAACACCATTCCAGCAGACCCTTATCTTCTCTGCTTCGATGCCATGCCTTATCAGGTCCTCTTCCATCGGATAGCTCACGGTTATTATCCTATCAGCTACATCAGCTGCGGTCTTCTCAATGTGAAGCACCGTCTCTGAGCCACCGCCGAGTGAACGGCCCCATTCGGTTGAATGGAAATGGAACACAAACGGTAGTCCAGTCTCTTGCTTTATCATTATCCCTGCCATAGCGCTCAACCAGTCATGAGCACAGATCATATCGAACTTATATCCCTCCTTCTTTACGAGATCATTAACGAATTTAGCAGCGCTGAGGATGTTGTATATAAACACATCATTGAAGAACTTTATTCCTGTGCCCCATCTTCTCAGGTCTTCTGTCAGGAAGAGAGGAAGTATGTTGCTCCCATCTATGAGCATTGGCCTATTGACGTCAATGCCTTTTACTATCTCTCGCGTCTTTAGCGTGCCATCGTTCACTGTAAATACGGAGATGTCATGCCCCAGGTCCAGTATCGCCGGGCAAATATTCGCTGCATAAGTGCCCAGGCCGCCAATTATCCTCGGTGGATATTCCCAGACGAAATAGCCTATCCTCATGTTTATCTGTTTTGCATTTCTATTATATAAGTTTTATCCTGTCTTCGGCTTCATCTTCGGTACTTCTGAAACTACTACTATAAAATTAAATCCTGAGGTGATTACGATGAGTGTGCCGAGCAAAGTTCATAATATCCAGTTGGTGAAAATCCAACCTGAGGAAAGGTTAGCCGCCACCTCAGAACTGAACCCTGCATCCAGTCTGGTAACAGGCTGTGGTGAAGCCAGGGGGA
>Ga0190315_1001055_pt1 | contig 11806 bp, 11 predicted proteins | sample 48701101_MG_FD_161673 | JGI IMG/M metagenome (GOLD analysis project Ga0190315, IMG submission 161673) | Hydrothermal vent sediment bacterial communities from Southern Trench, Guaymas Basin, Mexico - 4870-11-0-1_MG | ecosystem: Environmental > Aquatic > Marine > Hydrothermal vents > Sediment ...
GCATGGAAGACATACGCTGTTGTTTCGCGTGCTCTTTATCCGCGTCTCGGGTGCGTGCGGGTCAGGGTGGCAGATCGTGCATCCGGAGATGCCTTCGCCATGCGGGTCAGGGTGGCAGGTCCCGCAGTCGGGTCGGTATCCGTGCTGGATGTGGCAGAAGGTGCAGTTCAGGCGCGCATGTCCGCCACTCCCGTTCTCGATTGGCTGATACTGCACTGCGTGGCAGTCGATGCAATCGATGTTCGCAGACTCCGTATACGCGCGACCATCAGGCGGGGTCGGAGCGGGTTCGTCCTTCTCTGCCGGGTGGGTACAACCGCTAACGGCAAGCACACTTATGATCACGCAGATGAGTAGAATTGTCTGTTTTGTGTGCTTTTCCTGCTCTGCCATCGCGAATCCCTCCAGGCGCATCTTCGTCGGATGTTTTACGCGTCATTCGTTGCTGAACAATCCGCGATACCGCGCTCGTGACGTGGCTATTTCGTTATATCATGCCTCCCATTATTTTAACCCATTGATGTTCCGATAGCGGCTTTTCATTACTTTCCGGAAGATCGGTGTCTATCAGTGGCTGATATAAATTTTAGCCACAGTCTGCGAAGGCATGCGGCGCAGCCATTTACAAATTTCACTGATTGCGAAAGTCCAATCATGCCGATGTTTGCCGGGTCGGCGTCATGTTTTCAACCGACCGGAAGAAATTAAAACCCCTCTACAGCCTCTGTTGTAGTGGTTTTCCATATTCATTTTATATACCTCTACAATTCTATATTAACTTCGATGTAACTTTCCTGATGCTATAAAAGGATTTTGCGTGATGAAAAAATCGAGTGAAACACGTCTTGTGACAAATGCAAAAGGTTGTCCGGCGCAAACATAGGAGGATTTGACCCGGGTAACGAGGGGAAGACCGATGTTTCACTCGAGTAGCCCCACCCTGAACACCCTGCAACGGATTCATTATGCTCTGCGCGGGTCGCATCTCTGTACCGTCTCTGAGCGGGTTTCGAGTTCGGATGTTGTTTCGTTCATCGCAATCCACGTATAAATGTTATTTGTCTTAACTTAAAGTTTTCTGTATTCCTGGAGACCGGGTAAATTCAGAGCAACCAATTGCTACAAACGCTTGTCTTCCAGCAAAAATTGAATCATCGGGTGCATATGTCAGTACCATCCACCTGCTCCACAGAACAGACCGCTCACCAGACGTTATTACACACTGCCATACAGTGCTTGATCATACAGTACCTGAGGGTTCACCACAATATTCATAACGAAGCTACTTGCAGGTGAGAGACATGGCGATTCATCCAATCGAATACCGGTACGGAACCGCAGAGATGAAAGCGGTGTGGAGCGAGGATGCCCGCCTCCGCAAATTGCTCTCTGTTGAGAGCGCGCTCGCAAGGGCTGAAGCTGATGTGGGACTGATCCCGGCAGAGGATGCGGCAACAATTGCAGAGAACGTCCATTCCGTAACAAAGGAACGGGTGACCGAGATCGAGGACGAGATTCACCACGACGTGATGGCTCTCGTTCTTGCAATTGCAGAGCAGTGCGGCAGTGCTGGCAGATGGGTGCACTTCGGTGCAACATCAAACGACATCCTCGACACCGCAACAGCGCTCCAGATGAGCGACGCTATGGGGGTCATCGAAACGAAGTTGTACCGGCTGTTAGGCGCCCTCGTCAGGCGGGCGGAGGCGCACAGGGAGACGGTCTGCGCGGGTCGCACGCACGGGCAGATCGGAATTCCGACGACATACGGGCTCAGGTTTGCGATATGGGCGTGCGAGATCGACCGCCACATCGAGAGACTCAACCAGCTACGCCCGCGGGTCGTCGTGGGCAAGATCGGAGGCGCAGTCGGGACGCAGGCGTCGTTTGGAGAGAATGGTATTGCAGTTCAGAAGAAGACGATGGAGTATCTCGGAATTGGGTCTGTTGAGGTCGCAAACCAGATCGTTCAGCGTGACCGCCACTCCGAGTTCGTGATGTGGATGGCAAACACCGTAACGACGCTCGACAAGATCTGCGTTGCGGTCAGAAACCTCCAGCGAAGCGAGATCGCCGAGGTTGCGGAGGGGTTTGCGAAGAAGCAGGTCGGGTCGTCAACGATGCCGCACAAGCGCAACCCGATCAAGTCGGAGCAGGTCTGCGGGCTTGCGAGGATCGTTCGGGCAATGGTAGAGCCGGAACTTCTGAACAATACGCTCTGGGACGAGCGAGACCTCACAAATTCCTCCTGCGAGCGAATCGTCTTTCCTGAGGCGTGCGTGCTGACCGACCACCTGATCAACCTGACGACAAAGGTCATAGACGGTCTGGAATTTTATCCTGATCATATAAAGCGGAACCTCGATCTGCTCAAGGGTCTGAACATGGCGGAATCGGTCATGATCGCTCTTGCGGAGCATATCGGGCGTCAGGACGCGCATGAGATCGTCAGGGACGCGTCCATTGCGGCACGCGAGGGCGGGATGAACCTCATGGACGTGCTACTTGCGCGAGAGGACGTTACAGCACATCTTGGTGCGGATGAGATTAAGGCGGCGATGGATCCGCGCCGGTACATCGGAACCGCGGTCGAGCAGGTGGATCTGGTTGTTGCGAGGCTGCGGAGACGGGTTGCGGACGCGGGGTAGACGGGGGCGTGCTTCGCAGGATCCATGAATATGCAGTCATCGTCCTGACCACTTATTTATAAAGAGTTGGTCAGTCAACTGACCAAAGCTATATAAGTAAGAAGTCACACCATCTACCAGTATGGATCGTACAATTCCAATGCAGAATCCGTGGTGGAGAGATCCGTCTGAGATAGAAAATGATGATAAAATAAAGGAATTTGAAGCTGCAACGATTCAGTGGAAGCCCCGGATCAAATATTATATAAAATTTGATAAAGACAAGATATATACTCTCCGCGGTCCCAGACAGGTCGGAAAAACGACGTTGATCAAACTTCTGATAAAAGATTTGTTGACAGAAGCGACAGAAGTTAAGGACGCAAAAAGCATCTTTTATTACACCTGTGACATCATAGCCAATGAAAAAGAACTAACAGAAGTCATAAACGAATATCTGGACTGGTCCGGGGCATTTCAGCTGGGCAGAAAGTACCTATTTTTGGATGAGATCTCGTCTGTGAAGAACTGGGAAAAAGGATTGAAATATCTGGTCGATACAGGGACTTTAAGGAACACATCAGTCATCTTAACCGGGTCACACGCAATCGATATCAAACACAGTATTGAGAGACTGCCTGGGAGGCGGGGGGAAGGCAACGAAACATTAAATAAAATATTATTGCCTATGAAATTTGCTGAATTCGCAGAAACTGTCAACCCTGCAATTAAAAAGTTATTTGAGGAAAATCATCTCTTTCAAACCGAAAAAAGGCAGAACATCATCTCCGGATTGTTTGACAATGAGATAGATCCCGTACTAAATCTATTGCAAATTTATCAGGACGAACTGGATCGGTTATTTGAGCAATATCTTATCACAGGCGGAGTTCCCAGAGCGATCAATGATTTTTTTTCAAAAAATAGTATTGATAACAGCATATATGAACTGTATATTCGTTCACTGATCGGTGATCTGGCAAGATGGCAGTTTCAGGAGCCGTACATAAAGCAGATATTGCGAAGCATCGCGGGTAAGCTAACCACAAATGTAAGCTGGCAGAGCATTGTCAAAGATACGGATATCGGATCGCATAATACAGTATCGAGATATACGGGGAGTCTGGTGAATTCCTTCGTATTGAACATACTGTATTCGGTTGACATAGTGAAAAAAAATGCTTGTTTCAAAAAAGAAAAGAAGATATATTTTCAGGATCCTTTCATTTTCCATTCGTTGAGGTCATGGGTATCGGGACGGACAGATTATTTCAATTCGACTCAATCATATCTGGATAACCCCGAAGATAAGAGTAAATTGGTAGAGTCGGTCGTTGAAAACCATCTTATCCGGTTGATGTACAATACATTTCCAAGCGATGTGTTTGCCCCACACGAACGCATCTTTTACTGGAAGAAGAGCGGAGGTGGGAAAGAAGTGGATTTTGTATTGAGATCCAAAGAGGATGAATTGCTTCCGATTGAATTGAAATTTCAAAACAAAATACAGAAAAGTGATTACAAAGGTTTGGTTACCTTTCACGGAAGAAAGGGAATCCTGCTTTCAAAGAAGAGATTCGATGTGACCGGGAATTATGCGACCATTCCTGTTTCTTTATTTTTGTTAATCACATAACTACCATCATGCCAGCCATAATCCGACAACCATGACCCGAAGAAGAACCACCGGAATCGACGCAATCGCATCAGCGATCGACAGATGCAACGTCAGTAGCATCGCCTGCGTCCCCGGATACCCGACGACCGATCTGGCAGAGCGTCTGATATCGAAACCGGGAACAGGCGTGTCTGCGGAGTGGTGCATCAACGAGAAGGTCGCAATGGAGATCGCGCTCGGCGCATCAGCGTGCGGCGGCAGGTCGGTCGTGATCGTGAAGCACGTCGGGATGAACATCCTCGCAGACCCGCTCATAACGGCATGCACGCACAGAATCGGCGCAGGGGTCGTTGTTATCGCAGGGGACGACCCGATGGCGGTAGCGTCCCAGAACGAGCAGGACTCCAGATACTGGGGCTTGCTTGCGGAGGCGCCGGTGCTCGATCCGAACCCGGAAAACGCTTACGACGCAATTCTTGCGGCATACCGCATCTCTGAATTGGTGAGCACGCCGGCAATCGTCCGGGTGACCGGTGAACTGCTGCAATCCGAATGTTCGTACACGATTCCGCAAAAGGGTATTTGGGAACCAGCGGAAACTCATTCATTCGATAGATCGATCTGGGAATACTCAATAAGCGGCAAGCATCAACTGTTTCACAGGGACGCGTATCCGCTGATGGAGAGCCTCTCAGAAGCGTCGCATCTCAACCTCTGCACCACAGAAGTTACGGGTGCGGCGGAGACGGAGACCGGGGGCGCGGGGGCGCGGGCGTGTATCATCTCGTCGGGCTACGCGTCAGCGGTCGTTGAATCAGTTCTCCGCCGGAACAAGACCGAGACTGCGACGGGGAGAAAGCCCAAGATTCCACATCTCTCGCTAACGTTCGTGAATCCGCTGCCTGTGAACCTCATAACCGATTTTATCGGGGATCGGCGCGCGCTGATCGTTGAGGTGACCGAGCCTGTGATCGAATGCCAGTTGCAGCCGCAGTCCGGAAAGATTCTCGGAAAGCGGTCCGGGCATCTGCCGTATGGGGGTCTCTCTGAGGCTGACATCGAGTTTGCGATCGAGAACATCGATAACGATGAGATCGCTGCCGAAATAACCCCGGAAACACTCGAAAATCGTGGATTCTCCAGAAATATCTGCGACGACTGCCCGTTCGTGCCGGTGTACGAGGCTGTGAAGACAATAAAGAGTAACTTTGCCGGTACCGCCGGAAAAAGCCTACTTGTCGCTGGAGATATGGGCTGCTCGATACGGACAGCGACAACAGGGGTCGTGGACGTTGCTTACGCGCTCGGCGGTGCAATCGGTGCTGCAACGGGCGCAGGGTTGATCGGGAGGAGTATTGCCATCATTGGTGACTTTGGGCTACTACATTCAGGATTGCAGGCATTAATCGATGCGGAATCAAAAAACAGAGATCTTCTGGTGATCGTTCTGCAGAACCGGGTCTCGGCGATGACCGGCGGGCAGGAGGTGCTCGACCCGACAGCGATCATCCGTGCATGCTGCAGCGATGTTACTGTAATCAATGATCCCGCCCGCAGTCGGGAGGTTACGCAACTGATTACAGAGAAACTCGGGTGTCGCGGGGTGTCTGTGATCGTTGTGCGTGGTGAGTGCGTGGGTGCTGGTGCGGGTGCGGGCGTTGTCCGATAAATTTGGGCTTGCGATCCACGAATGTGGAGGGACGCCCCTCTAACCCCTCGACGAAAGAGTTAAGAACGTGTGGCGTCTTCACAATCTTGTATGTCTTATGTCCTGCCCCTCAAATCCGGTGACAAACTCGATTTCGCCACAGGGACCGGGTCGTCACAGGTGCACTGGGCTTGGGACATATAGGAAGCTGGCAGGGAGAAAATGAAATTAACATACATGATGCTTACGGTGCTGCTTCTGGCAGCGATCTTCTCCGGGTGCGTCGATAAGGACGGAGATGTCGTACCGACACCGGAACCAACGCCGACTCCGCAGCCGACGCCGACTGTAATTCCGACACCAACGCCGACTCCGCAGCCCACACCGGAACCAACGCCGACTGCGACTGTCAAACTGAATCCACCAAAGCCGATATACCTCCAGAAGTACGCAATGGCTCCGAAGACCCCGACGATTCGCGTGGGCGAGGCACTGAACTGGATCAATCTTCAGAGGTCTCCGATGGTGACCTACACACTGGTCAGTGAGGACGGTCTCTGGGAGAACCAGACGATCGGCTATGGCAAGAAGTTCAAATACACGTTCACAACGCCTGGCAACTATTCATATTACTGCCCTGGCTACGGCAACCCGATGCGTGGAACTGTTACCGTGACTGCTACATGAGTGATACGGATCGCGGATTTGGGTGGGCGCGTGAAAAGTGTTATGCGTACGAACCTGAAAAGGAAGGTAGAGGTGATTTGACTTATGGAGTGCAATCCAATACCCGGATCGACTATATTCAACGCACTAAAAGACAAAAACTGCATTGTTATGGCGTGCAACACCAGAATCATCCCCGGCGTCACGAAAGGGATCTTTCGGGCGGCAAAGGACCTTGATTCTGCAATCATGATCGAACTCGCGAAATCAGAGTGCAATCTGGAAGGCGGGTACACCGGACTTACCCCGGCAGAACTCTCGATGCGCAGTTGCGCGGTTGCTTGCGAGGTGGGTCACGATATCTGGGCGCTACATGCGGATCATATCGGCGTCAAAAAGGGAACGGTCGAAGAACTTGGCGCGGTCAGGGAATTGATCGCAGCGCAGATCAAAGCAGGTTTCACGAGCTTTGCGATCGACGCGTCGCATCTCTTCAACTTCGATGGCAGGACTCCGGAAGAGGAGCTTGCGCCGAACATCGATGCGACGATCGAACTCGCACGATTCATAGAATCAGAGATGGAGGGCGGGTTCGGGCTTGAGGCAGAGGTCGGCGAGATCGGGCGGACTGACGACTCTGGCATGGTTTTGACGACGCCTGATGAGGCTGTGGCGTTCATCACGTCGCTCAATTCGGCAGGTGTGCATCCGCAGGTGCTTGCGATCGCAAACGGTAGCACACACGGAAACATATTCGACGAGCAGGGCAACCCGATTGCGCAGGTCACAATCGACATTCCGCGTACCAGAGCGGTCGCAAAAGCACTCCGGGAGAACGATCTGGATGTGCGGATCGCACAGCACGGCATCACAGGAACGCCGCGGCACCTGATTGCAGAGCAGTTCCCGCACGGCGATATTATAAAGGGGAACGTCGGCACCTTCTGGATGAACCTTGTCTGGGATGTCCTGAAAGAAGAAGAGCCAGACCTGTACCAGCGGATCTGGGACTGGACGGTTACGAAGTATGCGGCAGAAGGGAAGCGGGATATCGAGGTCTTTGGCAAGAGCGGAAAGTTTGCGATAAAAGAGTTCTTTAAGGAGATTTATTCTCTCAGCGAGGAGACGGTGTCGGCGATCGAGGAGCGGGCATACGAAGAGGCGTCTTTGTTCATGAAAGCGTTCAAATCAGAAGGAACTGCCACGATCGTGCGGGAATATATGCGGGCGTGAAATCAGTAATCCTCTTCTCATCCGGACTCGACTCCACAGTCGCGTTCAAGCACGCGTACGACCGCTGCCCGGAAATCCTCGCGCTCACATTCGATTACGGGCAGCGGGCAGCGGCAAACGAGATCAAGCGCGCAAGTAAGATCTGCCGCAAGTTCGATGTGCCGCACGAGGTGATCGAACTGCCATGGGTCCGGCGGTTCGGGGGTGCGCTCACCGATTCCTCCGCGCTGCCAGAACTCGCTCCGCATGAACTGGACAGCGTTTCTGCTGTGGACTCAGCGAAACGTGTCTGGGTTCCGGCGAGGAATCTCCTCTTCCTATCGATTGCGGCAGGGTATGCAGAGGATCGCGGCTGCGATCTGATCACGGTTGGTTTTGATGCTGAGGAGGCGGCGACGTTTCCTGACAACACCCGCGAGTTTGTTGAGCGTTTCAACCGTGTGCTCGAGTATGGGACTCTCAAGCCGCCCAGAATCGATGCGCCGCTCATCAATCTCAATAAGACCGCAATCGTTCGTCTCGGCGTAGCAATCGATGCGCCGCTTGGGCTCTCGTGGTCGTGCTACAGATCAGGCGATCTTCCGTGCGGGGTCTGCGAGTCGTGTCTCAGGCGTGCGCGGGCGTTTGCCGCGGCTGGGATCGAGGATCCGGCGCAGCGCGGATTCCCTGAAAATTGATCGACACCAAAGCCCGCACGCATGCGGCAAACACTTTAAGACGACCACCCCATCATAAAGATTATGAACTATCTGCTATACGCATTTGCAATCGTATGGATCGTGCTCGGATTGTACATCGTACACCTGCTGCTCGCACGATCGCGATCATCAAGAAGAGGGGGGCGGCAGGACACTCATGGATAGGCGACTTAAGGTGCTCTCCGCGTCTGCCATCATAATCGCCGTCCTGGTGGTTGGGCTATGGGGCGTCGATTTTCAGAACACGATCACGGTATCAGATCTTACAGACGAGCATATCGGGAAGCGGGTGACTGTGGAGGGTGAAATCAAGCCGGGAACGCTCCGTTCGGAAGATAACGGCTCAACAGTACTGTTCACTCTGGCGGATGGAAATTACGAGGTTGATATCGTTTATGCGGAGCCGCAGCCTGTTAACCTGATGGAAGGTCAGTCTGCTACCGTTTCCGGGACTGTGCTACCGGATCGCACCATATCCGCCTACAAACTGGTGACCGCATGCCCATCAAAGTACAGCAGCCCAAACACAACACTTGAGCCGCAACACAACACTTAAATCCATTCATGAATAACCGAGAGCGAGGCATATCGATGATCACGGATTGGTACGAGTACCGGCTTGTCAATGGCGCAATTATCAGTATGGTGAACGATCTTGAGGGGTCAAGCCTGTCACGCGTTGTCCGCCACGTATTCGATTCGGGGGGCAAACGAATCCGCCCGATCATCCTCATCCTCTCTTCCGAACTCTTCGGCGGCGATGCGGACGAATGCATCAATGCCGCGCTTGCGATCGAACTGATCCACTCGGCTTCGCTGATACACGACGACATACTTGATAAGGGGCTCGTGCGTAGGGGCGCACCCAGCGTCTACAAGCAGTTCGGGCTCTTTGCCGCAATCCTCTGCGGGGATTTCCTGATCTCAAAGTCCATCGAACTGATCTCGGGATATGACCAGTCTGTGATCCGGGATTTCGGGCGTGCCGGCATGTCGATGGCTGAAGGCGAGGCGATCGACGTCAACAGTAACAGCAGCAAAAACGAGTTTTCTGAGACGGATTACTTCGAATGCATCGACAAGAAGACCGCGTCGCTCTTCGCTGCATCAGCGTGCATGGGGGGCAGGATCGGCGAGGCACCCATAGATTCGATTGAGATGTGCGCCGAATTTGGAGCGCACCTTGGTATGGCGTACCAGATCGTGGATGACGTCCTTGAATACAAGGAGCTTCAGCACGAGAAGAAGTCTCTTAATTCCGCAGTCACGCTCCCGCACATCTTAAAGCATGACGTGATGGAACAGTCGATTCAGGAGGTGCGGCGCCATGCCGATCGCTCGAAGCAGATCCTAAACTCGTTTGACAGGTCTGATGCCAGGGATAAGCTGCTCAAGGTCGTGGATTATATGACTTTTGACCTGATCGGCGTCTGACCGATCCCGTGATCGCGGCTCCTGATGGTCCGGCACCATTCACGGATGACATCAGGGAGTTTCGATATGTCAGGTATCAGTATGTCCGCGCTATCGCACAATTTTTGCATCTTGTCGGGACACTGTTGCAGCGTCAGAACACCAAGGTCTGCCGCCCGGATCGCACGGAGGTCGTTTATCTCATCGCCGACCATGACTACATAATCATACACTTTCTTCAGGTCATCGACGAGGCGATGTTTTACGGCGGGGGTTGCGACCGGAACCACATTCGCAGGCACAATTCCCAGATGCCGGGCAAGCCCGGATAGATTTCGCATACTGTCGCCGGATGCGATGTAGATCTCCGCGCAGTCCATGAGTTCTGCTATCGTAGATTTCGCGCCGTCAAAGAGCCTTCCGCCGGAGCAGACCACATACTGAACCTCTCCTGTGGGCACATCGATCACAAAACCGGTTCCGATGTAGTGAACGTCCTTGCACTTCTCTCGCACCGCGGTCACAACCTCCACAAGGTCAGAGACCCGGACGCCACCGGAATCGTGGTTCAGAACACTCCTGACGTCATCGGTCGTGATCTCATCGCTTGCGCACCCGATGTTGATCTCGACATCATTCTCATTGATAAACTGTTGCATCCCCATATCCTGCGGGCAGTTAAATAGCAGATCCGGGGGCGCGTCGATTGCAACGAGTGCCTGCGACCTGCGGATGAGGTGCAGGGAAACGACGTCGTGCAAAATCTCGTCTGTCCGGACGTCCTTTGCCACCCGGTACGTGTGCATGAGCGTGCCCGACGAGTCGAAAACGATCGCAAGAGAGTGTGTCATCCGGATTTACGATTTGACACGCCGTGTATTAACGGTTCCCTTGGGACGGTCAATAGTTGTTGTACTGCTGCGAGTTGCAACAGGATTAAAGTCAGGGAAGAAAAAGATCGCATCTAATCTATGATTACCGAAACCGATCCGATAAAACACAGAATCATGATCATGAGCGGCAAAGGCGGCGTCGGCAAGAGCACGGTCGCTGTCAACCTCGCGCTCGCGTTTGTAGGGAATGGGAAGAACGTGGGACTGCTCGACGCCGACATCACCGGACCGAATATACCAAAGATGCTTGGAATCGAAGATGAACTCCCATCCGCCGACGAAGAGCTTCTGGTACCCGTATACCTCCCTCTGGGCTGCGATCACGGGCTCAGCGTCATGTCAATGGCGTTTATGATCGAAAAGGACGCTGCTGTGCCGTGGCATGGTGCGCTCAGGACAGACTTCGTGCAGCGGTTCGTTGAGGATATGCGCTGGAACCAGTGGGGCGCGCTCGATTACCTGATCGTTGACCTGCCTCCCGGAACCGGTGACGAGACCCTCTGCATCGCAGAGTTCATGGATGTTGACGGCGCAATCATCGTAACAACGCCGCAGGACGTTGCGCTTCTCGACTGCAGGAAGGCTATAAACATGGCGAAGGGGATCGGAATTCCGATCATCGGGGTGATCGAGAATATGAGCGGGTTTGTCTGCCCGCACTGCGGTTATGCGATCGACCTGTTCGGAAAAGGTGGCGGAAAACGTGTTTCGGAGGAGATGTGCGTGCCGTTTCTCGGAAGCGTACCGCTCGATCCGCAAGTTGTGATCGCAGGCGACAGTGGAATTCCAGCGGTTCTGGAGATCAAGTCAGCTACCGCGGATTCGCTTGAGGCGATCGCAGAGCGGGTGAGCGAATTTACGAAATCTGCGGAGCCGGAGTCCGGGTGAGATGTGGATGTGAGAACCCAAGCTCCGACGTCTGTTTGAATATCAGATTCAGGTTATCAATCAGATCGATTCCGCGATCCTGACCATCATTTCCGCATCAAGCGAACCAGCCAGCGTATACT
>Ga0190315_1001056_pt1 | contig 11805 bp, 9 predicted proteins | sample 48701101_MG_FD_161673 | JGI IMG/M metagenome (GOLD analysis project Ga0190315, IMG submission 161673) | Hydrothermal vent sediment bacterial communities from Southern Trench, Guaymas Basin, Mexico - 4870-11-0-1_MG | ecosystem: Environmental > Aquatic > Marine > Hydrothermal vents > Sediment ...
CACAAACATCTCCATGGCTTGGGAAGTGAAGGTCTTCCCTCCCTTACCGCTCTTGAAAGAGATCTCACTCAGGAAATAGTCAGCCAACAGGGGAATATCCTCCTTCCTATCCCGGAGAGGAGGGAGATGAATTAAAACTTCACTTATGAAATAAAAGAGTTCAGGCCTCAACTTACCCTTGGTCACAAGGTCCTCGGGTTCCTCAACAGAAGTGGCTATGACCCGGAGACTTCTGTCTCCTCCCTCACCATTGGAAGCCCCTTCCTTTAGAGCCTCCAGAAATCTCACCTGAGAAGCAACATCTAGTTCATCTATGCGCTTCAAGAACACGGTCCCACCGGAAGCCAGCACAAGTTGTGATCTGATATCCTTCCAGTTAATGCCCTCGGCGCAGTTCACCGTGACTATAGGGAAACGGTTCCCCTTCCCATTGGCATGGATGGCATGAGCGAAGAGCCCTTTACCCGTCCCGGGTTCCCCAACGATCAGAACGTTCAGGTCATTGTTGGCTGCCTTCTTGGCCATTTGGATGGCTCTTCTGAACTTCCCCGAGACGCCTATGAGATTTTCAAACCTATACCTCTCCAACCTCAACCTAGAGAGCTCCTTTTGGTAGTCTTTCAACCTGTCCTCCAGCAATTTAACCCTTGCCAGGATATGTTCCATTTCCGTCACATCTTTGAAAATCATCTTCCCAAAGGCCCCCACCACTTCCCCATCCTGATAGATGGGGATGCGGGAACAGACAATCTTGTGGTTGCCTATTTTCTGCACGTCGTAATGCTCTGGAATCCCAGACCTGGCCACTATATGCATGCGGGTGTTTTCTATCACCTCGGTGACGTGTTTCCCCACGACCTCCTCGCTGGAGGAATAACCCAAAAATCTGGCGTACCTTTCGCTTATCATGGTGATAAAACCCTCTCTGTCTACCAGCACCGCCCCCTCAAAGGCGTGCTCCACAATGGTGCTTAAGATATTCATCATAACCCTGGTATCATGAAGCTCGCTGACCATCTTGCACAGTTCGGTTACATCCTGGAAGACAGCCACAGCGCCCACCCTCTTTCCATCTTCTTCGACGGGAGTCATGCTGACCATAAGAGTCGAGAACCCTACTCTAACCCTAGAGTTCAGCTTAGATTCACCCTTTTCCAGCACATCCCAGAGCTCAGCGAAGGGCTCCAGAATTCCGATGGGCCTACCCAGCATCTTCTCCTTTCTGAGCCCCAACATCCTCTCAGCAGCCTGATTAAAGATGTCTATCTTCCCTGAAAGGTTAATAGCCACTACACCGCTAGCAGAGGCCTCCAACACCTTGCTATGAAAGGAGCCCTTGCTCACCGCCCTGCCCCCCCTTTGCTCCATCTCCTCTTCGAAAAAGATATTCCAGAGGGTCACTCCGGAACAAGCCATCCGGAACAAATCCCAAAACAACCACTCTAAGACAAATTTCTCCCATCCTTAATACAGCCTTAATCCTGCCCGAGCTATCTTTAAAGCGACAGACAGAATCACCCCTTGAGGAGGTGCAACATGAAAAACCGAGGAAAGACTTCAGGGAAACTGCTGGCTTTGACCCTCCTGACCCTTGCTCTATTGGCCCCCTGGGGACCCACATCCAGGGTCCAGGCCAAAAAGAGCACGACCCTTTTAGGGGCAGGGGCCACCTTTCCCTATCCCCTGTACTCCAAATGGTTCCACACCTACTACCAGATGAGGGGAGTCAGGGTGAACTACCAAGCCATTGGCTCGGGGGGAGGCATCCGGCAGCTTCTGAGCCGAACGGTGGACTTCGGCGGCACCGACGCCTTCATGACCAAGAAAGAATTGGCCAAGGCACCCAGTAAGATCGTCCATATTCCCACCGCTCTGGGGGCCGTAGCAGTCACCTACAACCTGCCTGGCAAACCCCAGCTCCGCTTCACACCCCAGGTCCTGGCCGACATCTTTCTGGGCAGGATCACCAGATGGAACGACCCCAGACTGGTCAAAATCAACCCAGAGGTGAAACTCCCCAACATGAAAATCATTGTGGTCCATCGTTCCGACGGCTCGGGTACCACCAATATCTTCACCGACTACCTCTCCAAAGTGAGCAAAGAGTGGAGCCAAAGGGTGGGACAAGGCAAAAGCGTCAAATGGCCAGTGGGCCTGGGTGGCAAAGGAAATGCAGGCGTGGCAGGACTCATCACACAAATACCGGGGAGCATCGGTTATGTGGAGCTGGCCTACGCCGAACAGAACCACCTGCCCGTCTCCGCCATTCAAAACCGGGCGGGCAACTTCATTAAACCCACCCTGGAATCCATTTCCCTGTCGGCTAACGTTCCCCTGCCCCCTGACGCCCGAGTATCCCTCACCGATACAGACGCATCGGGTGGCTACCCCATCAGCGGCTTCACATGGATCATCCTGTACAAAGAGCAACACTACTCTGGCAGGAGCAAAACCAGAGCCAAGGCCCTGGTGGACCTACTGTGGTGGTGTATCCACCAGGCCCAGAGGTACAATGAGGGTCTCCTCTACGGCAAGCTGCCTCCCGCCGCTGTCAAAATAGGGGAAAGAATCCTCAAATCCATCACTTACAATGGGAAGCCCTTGCTGAAGCAGGGCTATTGAACTCTCAGGAGGTGAAAAATGAGAGGAGAACTTCACCGTTTGATGATCCTGTTGATCCTCGCCGTCCTTTTGCTCCCTTTGCCTGCTTGGGCCTTTAAAGTCGAGCTTCACGGAGATTTCAACAACAGATACGAATTCAACAACAAGTCCAACATGTTCTATGGGGAAAACATCATCACGGGGAGTAAGGCAAACTACATTAATTCTGAACGGGTGAATGCCGAGGATCTCGTTAAAGACGGCAAGGACCGAATGGACGACGACACCACCTTCTGGGGAGAGGCCAAGTACAGGATGTGGATCGGGGCCTCGGATGACGAAGAAAAAGGCAAAGGGGTATGGGCCATGGAAGTGGGCTCTTTAAAATACGGTGACACCCACAAGGGTTCTGTGGGAAAGAGCACTGGCGGCGGCTATTCTGGAGACGGAGTCAATATTGAGACAAGATGGCTCTACCTGGACTTCCAGAACCCATTTGTCAAGCAGAAAAACAGATTCCGGCTAGGGCTCCAGCCTGTAGGCCTCAACTACTTTGTCTGGAACGAGACAGCCATGGGCATCAAGATGTATGGGAACCTCTCTGACAAGGTGGACTACCAGCTGGCCTGGTTCAGGCCCCAGGACGATAGCGTAGCCACCGACGAGGAGAATGACGACGGAGGTTTTGTCAAGGTAGGGCTCAAGTTCCTCAATGGTTGGAAAGCCACACTTTACTCCCTCTATCTAAGAAAAGGAGGGGACGAAACCTATTTCAACCCCACCAAGCAAAAAAACGGACACTTTGATGATGACAGGTGGTATCTAGGAGCTGAGCTGAAGGGCAAAGAGGGCCCCTGGAAGCTGTGGCTCAACGCCATATATCTGACCGGCAGTGTGGACAGTGACATAAAGGACTTCTTCAATGGAGAAAGCCATCTCAGCAGGAAGGGTTACCTTCTCCACGCTGACTTGAGCTACAAGCTGGCCGAAAACCTGAAGCTAGCACTCACAGGCATGTACGCCTCTGGGGATGATAACGGCTCGGACGGAAATCTGGACAACTTCTCCTCCGTGGATGTGGATGTCTCTGGAAAGTACAGCGTCATATACTTCGAGGCCCTCACGGACGACAACTACCTCTCTGATGCTCCCTACTTCTGGGACAAAGGGCTCCAGAACTACCGGCTCAAGCTGGACTACACCACCAAACTACTGAACAGAAAGCTCAAGCTGGCCACGGCAGTTGGTTACCTGGGAACCGCGGAAGACGTAGAATGGTATGACTGGGATAAAGACAAACACGAAGACTCTTATATCGGCACAGAAGTAGATGGATACCTGAGTTATGAACTCTACAAGGGGTTGAGCTTCAACATCATGACGGGATACCTTTTTTCAGGGGACGTCATGAACATGTACAGTGAAGACAACGATGCTGACGACCTGTGCAGGTTCACTTTCAATGTCCGCTACAAGTTCTAAAGCTCATTACCTCCTACCTACCTCCTGCCCCCACCATATGAAAGGGGCAATTGAGCCATCGGGAGGGGGAAAACCCCTCCCCCTCTTAAACTCACAGGAGAAAGGAAGATGAAAAGGATGATGAGATACACCGCACTTGCATTATTCATAAGCTTGGCACCCTTCACCGTTCTGGGGACAGAAGTGGGTCCTCTGGACCAGCTGGTCCAGAGGCTTTCCCCCATAGAGGGAACCATAATAGGCAAGATCCAGGGGGTATTATTTGTCATTGACATTGGCAGAAGAAGGGGCGTCAAACCAGGAGACCTCTTTTCGGCCTACAAACCCATCAGACAACTGAAGTCCCCCACCACTGGCAAAAGCATAACCCTGTGGAGCAGGCCTCTATCATGCCTAGAAGCCTTTAGAGTGGAAGAAGAGTACTCCCTGGCAAAAGTGGTGAAAGGAGAGCAGGATCTAAAAGTTAACTGGAAGGTCTCCAGATTTAAAGGAATGAAGGCCTACTATAAAGGCACGGGAGAAGGCGAGAAGTTGGTTGGGAGTTATTTGAAGACCAGACTGTCACACATGGTCTGGTCGAAAGACCCCATCACTGGACCCTGCACCATCAAGATCAATAAATCCCGTGAGGCCATAGAGGTGCTTGCAGGGCCGGATAGGGTTCTGGCATACTATGTTTTGAGGAGTGCAACCTCCTCCAGAACAAAAGGTAACTCTCCCCCCAGTTCCATCTATACTGAGTCCACCGTGGAGAAAAAGGAGGCCTACGCCCCCTTTTATCGCTGCATCCTTTCCCTAAACGAGCCCATTTTCAGTATGGATCTGGGTGAAACAGCTTCCTTAGGAATCCCGGTTGTGGTCTATCACAACGGCAAGGAACTCGTCCTGGCGGTCATTCAGAAAGGCCAGTTCAACGTCCTCGATAGGTTCCCCTATCAGGGCATGGGAGAACTTCTAAATCTTTACGTGGGCGACTGCAACGGAGACGGCCTTCCCGAAGTGGCTGTAAACACCTTCATCAAGGATGAAGGACCAGACTCCTTCATACTACAAATAAAAAAAGACGGGAAGTTTGCACCTTTTCTGGATCACATACCCTACTTTCTTGCCATGGAAGATCAGGATGGAGATGGAGACAGGGAAACTCTCCTGGCCCAGGGCTATGAAGAGGAAAGCCTTTTTGCGGGCAGCGTATACAAAGTGGAGCTAAGGAGCCAGGGGTATCATCTGACAAAGGAGATACTCATTCCCCACAATTTCAGGATTCCTGCCTCCTTCATAGGTGACGTGGACGGAGACGGGGGCGACGAAACCATTTTCACCAGTTCCACCCACAAGCTTTTCATCTGTAAGGGCTCTAACAAGCTCTGGAGTTCTCGCCACGAAGTCGGAGGAAGTCTGATAACAGCGCAGGTCAGAGTGGGACAAGGAGAATTTTATTACGAAAAGCCCGTCTCCATAGATCCTCCCTTACTGATTTACGACGTGGATGACGACGGTGAGAAGGAGATCCTAGTGGTGAGGAACATTTCCCGTCTTGGCAACATCATAGGTGATTTGTCCCCTTTCTCAGGTGGAGAGGTAGTCATGGTGAAAAAGGAAAAAGTGGGATACGTCACAAGACCTTTCACGGGGGAACTGGACGGACCTATTCAGAGCATCTCTATTTACAAAGGTGAACTCTGGTGCACCATGATAAGAGGGGCGTACAAACACCCTAAGAGTTATATTCTAGCCTTTCCCCTCAGCACCTCAACCCCGACGGGCTTACCTTTCAGACAAACATGGAGGTAGAAAGCGTATGGTAAGAATCGTTCATGCATCAGACTTCCACTTCACAGGGCCCCACTTCCAGCCAGAACTCTGGGAACGCTTCAAAGAGTGGATCGGGAGAAACCGCCCTCATCTGTTGGTGGTGACAGGAGATGTCACTGACGACGGATATCCCCAGGAGTACCAGGTAGCCAAGGAGTATCTGGACTCCTTGGAAGTGGAGTATCTGGTGGTACCGGGCAATCATGACGCCCGAAACGTGGGATATGAAGTCTTCGAAGAGTACTTTGGGCCCAGATGGAAGGTGTGGCGCAGGGATAGAGTAGTGATTCTGGGGGGAGATTCTAGCGAACCTGATCTAGACGACGGCCATATCGGCCGGGAGAACTACCCACTCATGAGGGAGATCTTCCAGCAACATGCTGGAGACTTCACCATATTCGCTCTTCACCACCATCTATTGCCCATCCCAGGCACAGGCAGGGAGAGAAATATCCCTGTGGACTCGGGAGACGTGTTGAAGATTCTCACAGAAGACCAGGTGGACCTGGTCCTCTCGGGTCATAAACACGTGCCCTGGGCATGGCGTCTGGAAGGTACCCTTTTCATCAGTGCCGGGACAGCCACCACCGGTAGAATCAAAGGAAAGATGGGGCCATCCTTCATGCACCTGGGAATCAACGAAAAAGGGGCTCTGCTCACACTAGAAAAGGTGGAGCTCGCCGCTCCTCCATTCGGAAGCCCGCCCTTTCCTTATCCCCCCTCTACCCAAAAAGGTGAAACTCCCCAGGGCTGCGGTCAGGCAAGGCGAAAGGACCCTAGGATCCGTGACCTTCGACGGAAAACCTATAATCAAGTGATTCCCGGCCTGAGCAAGAGCTCAAGCCGGATGGAATAAAGCCCCTACTCTTACACACAGCTTGCCTCAAGGCAGAGCCCTTAAAGGAGCAAGTGCAGGGAGTGGCTATGAGGCACCGAGCCAAAAAAGGACTGCACAGAAAAGAATGCTGTTGACATCCTTTTTCATAGGTGACCACCAGACCCCTTTGCCCGACCACGAGGAAGCATCCCGGCTACCGATGGTGTTAAGGTGCGTCCATGGTTGGATTGTAGCGTTGATAATTGTTGCGGCCCTTCTGTTTGGCACGGTACATGGCTTTGTCGGCATTCCTCAACAAGGTATCGACATCTTCACCGTCGTCTGGGTATATGGCGATCCCTATGCTGGCTGTGATACAGAGCTCGCGTTCCTCAAGCGAAAAAGGAGCCTGAAAGGTCTTCATAATGTGTTGAGCAACCGTGGCAGCATCTTCGGCTCGAGCGATTTGTGGAAGCAAGAGCAAGAATTCATCACCCCCCATACGTGCAACAGTGTCGGTTTTCCGCAGAGATCCTTTCAGTCGATCGCCAACAGCTCGCAATAACTGATCTCCCACGCTATGACCCAGTGTATCATTGATCTGCTTGAAGGAATCCAGATCCAGCAACATCACGGTGAGTTTTTGCCGGTTGCGCTGTGCGTAAGCCAACGCAACCGTAAGGCGGTCATTGAATAGCATGCGATTGGGCAGGCCAGTCAGTGGGTCGTGGGTAGCCATAAAGGCAAGCTGTTGCTCTGTCCTTTTCCGCTCGGTAATGTCTTTTGAAATCACAGTCACAGCCATCGGACTTCCATCAGGCCCTTTAACAGGACTTAAGGTTCTGATGAAGTATCTCCCGTCTCTGCGACTCTTGTGCTCATAATGAAGGGACCTACCGGTTTCGAATACCTCTTTGATCTTCTCGGTGAATTCCTTTTCCTCCTCCGGCGAATGGAACTCGCCGTATGGCCTACCTATGACCTCCTCCATGGAAAGAGAAAGTCTTGACAGGTACTTTTTGTTTAGAAACAGATACCGGCAGTCTCTATCCACCAAATATACCGGATCTTCACTGGACTCCACCAGAGAACGGTACTTCTCCTGTGCATCCCGGAGGGCTTCCTCTGAACGTTTGATAGAGAGAAATATGGGAGCAATCCAAAGCTTCACCCTGGGTCCAGTAAGTCCAGTAATCTGAACACTTTCCTTAAGGAACCTAGCCCTTAAAAGCCCCTTTATCAAGCAAAGCCAAGCGGCAACACCTGGCAGCTCGCTAGTAGGCCCTTGCTGAAGTGATCTATGCTGGGTTGCCGCCTTGTGGCAACTCCTTAAAAAACTCTTAATCAAACCTTAACACACAGTCTCCTAAGTAACTCTCAGAGAATGCCAAAAAGGAAGGAGAAAGCATTGGAAGCTGCAAAAGGAGATCAGCTCTTCGAGATCCTATCCAGGCTCTTTGCTCTTCTAGTCCTGACCATCGCCCTGGGCGGCTTCGTCACCCTGACAGTCCTATCCTGGCCCTCCATCAAGACCTTTGGCCTTTCCTTTATGTGGACCAAGACCTGGGACCCTGTGGCTGGAAAGTTCGGAGCACTGCCCTTCGTAGTAGGCACCCTGGTCACCTCCTTTCTGGCCCTTCTCATATCCACCCCTTTCTCCCTGGGCACAGCCCTCTTCCTGGCAGAATATGCTCCCAAGAGTCTCAAGGGCATTATGGGTTTCACAGTAGAGCTCCTGGCAGCCATCCCTTCAGTCATTTACGGCCTGTGGGGCATCTTCTTCCTGGTGCCCCTGGTGAGGAAGATGGAAATAGCCCTCAGTCTCCCTCCTTACGGAGTGGGCGCTTTCACCGCCTCCCTCATCCTGGCCATCATGATCCTCCCTTATGCCACATCCGTCACCGAGGCTGTAGTCTCCCTCGTGCCCGAAGAACTCAAAGAAGGGGCCTACGCCCTAGGAGCCACCCGATGGGAAGTGACAAGATATATAATAATCCCTTACGCCCGTTCAGGCATCTTTGCGGGCACCATCCTGGCCCTGGGAAGGGCCCTGGGTGAAACCATGGCCGTCACCATGGTCATTGGAAACCGCAACGAGATCCTCAACAGCATCTTTGCCCCCACCAACACCATGGCCAGCGTCATCGCCAATGAGTTTACTGAGGCCACATCCAGGATCTACCTGGCCTCCCTGGTAGAGATAGGTCTTATTCTCTTCCTCATAACCCTAGTGGTGAACATCCTAGCCAGATGGATCACCGAGAGACTCAAGGTGCAACGGGGAGGAGTGTGATGGATAAAGGGGTCACCCGGCGCCTGTGGAAGGACAGGGTGGCTACCCTCCTTGTGACTATCTTGGCCCTGGTACCCCTCATTCCTCTGGCCCTGATCATCCTCCAGCTGGCGGTCAAGGGGATAACGTCTCTGAATCTCCAGTTCCTCACCTCTCTACCCCATCCTCCAGGCGAGGAGGGAGGAGGAGTCCTGAACGCCATAGTGGGAACCGCTGTCCTGCTGGCCCTGGCTTCGGCCCTTGCTGTGCCCACAGGGATCTTGGCAGGAATCTACCTTTCGGAATACAGGGACAGGACCCTGCCCCATGCCGTGAGAATGGCAGCAGATCTCCTCCAGGGGACCCCCTCCATCGTGATAGGCATCCTGGCCTACGCCTGGGTGGTGAGACCCATGCACCACTTCTCTGCCCTGGCAGGAGGCGTGGCTCTGGCCATCATCATGCTTCCCGTCATAGTGAGAACCACAGAAGAAGTGTTGGCCCTGGTGCCCAGAGACCTAAGAGAAGCTGCCCTAGCCCTGGGTGTGCCCCGCTGGAGGATGATACTCAAGGTGGTGCTACCCACAGGAATGGTGGGAGTGACCACAGGGGTCCTGCTCTCCATAGCCCGGGTGGCAGGCGAAACGGCTCCTCTCCTCTTTACTGCTTTCGGAAATCCTTTCCTCTCCCTGAAACCGACGGAACCCATAGACGCCCTTCCTCTGGTCATCTTCAACTATGCCACCAGTCCCTATGCCGATTGGTGGCGCCAGGCCTGGGCAGCCTCCCTGGTCCTCATTGTGCTGGTCATACTACTCAACGTGGCTGCCAGACTCCTGGCTAGAAGGATGAAAGGAGAGTAAAGATATGGAGAGTACCATTCTGAAGACGGAAGGCCTTAAGGCCTACTACGGGGAGACAGAGGTGCTAAGAGGCATAGATATAGACATACCCAGGAACCGGGTGACAGCCGTCATGGGTCCCTCGGGCTGCGGCAAAACCACCCTCATCAGATGCTTCAACCGCATGCACGAGATGGTCCCGGGAGCCCGGATAGAAGGGAAGATCCGGCTGGAAGGCCGGGACATCACGTCCATGAAACTTATCCAGGTGAGGAGGATGGTGGGCATGGTCTTCCAGAAGCCCAATCCCTTTCCCACCATGAGCATTTACGACAACGTGTTGGCGGGATATCGGCTCAGCGGGGTGAAACTGAGAAAAGAAGAAGCCCAGAGAATAGTAGAAGAGTCCCTTAAAAAAGCTGCACTATGGGAAGAAGTGAAGGACGCTCTCCATCGCAGGGGCACCTTCCTCTCCGGAGGACAACAGCAACGACTCTGCATCGCCAGGGCCCTGGCCGTGAATCCCCGTCTTCTCCTCATGGATGAACCCACCTCGGCCCTTGACCCAAAGGCCGCCCACAGGGTAGAAGAGCTTATCAGCCGGCTGAAGGAGACGGTGACCGTGGTGGTGGTCACCCACAATGTGGCCCAGGCGGGGAGAGTCGCAGATTACACCGCTTTCCTCTATCTGGGTGAACTGATTGAATTCGGCCCCACATCCCAGCTCTTCACCGCTCCCCAGGACCACAGGACGGAAGAATACCTCACGGGAAAGTTTGGATAAAAGGAGGCAACCTTGCTGGATAAATACCTCTTGGAGTTACAGGGCAAAATCAGACGGGCCGCTTTTCTGGCCGAGGCCATGGTGGGCAAGGCTGCTACCGCCCTTATAGAGAAACGAAGGGACCTGGCACTGGAAGTGATAGAGAAGGACGAAGAAGAGATGGACCACCTGGATCTGGAAATAGACGAGGCCATCATCACCATCTTGGCCCGATACCACCCTATAGCCAGGGACCTGAGACTGGTTCTCTCCTCCTTCAGCGTCAACAGACACCTGGAGAGGGTGGGAGACCACTCAGTGAACATTGCAGAGTACGTACTGGATCTCATTCCTCAGCCTCCTGTGAAGCCCCTCATAGACATCCCCCGCATGGCCACCATCTCCAGGGAGATGCTCAAAGACGCCATAGACTCCCTCATGGAGGAAGATGTTGACAAGGCGATGAAAGTTATCGACCGGGATGAGGAAGTGGACGATCTCTTGGAGCAGGTGAGGAGGGAACTCGTCACCTATATGATCAGCGACCCTAAAACCATAGACAGGGCCCTGAAGCTCACCTCCATTGCCCGGAACTTGGAAAGAATTGCCGATCTAGCCACCAACATAGCGGAAAATGCCGTATTTCTGGTAAAGGGCAAAATGATCAAGCACAGAAGACCGTGATGAAAAAAACCATAGCCATCGTGGAGGACGAAAGGGACATCGCCGAGTTGGTATCCTTTCATCTGGAGAGGGAGGGATTCAACACCATAATATTCCAAGACGGAGACTCCTTCCTCGCCTACATCGAGCGAAACATTTGCGATTTTCTCGTGCTTGATCTCATGCTTCCTTCGGTAAACGGCCTAGAGATTCTGAAAACCCTGAGGGCCATGGAAGCCACAGCCCATCTGCCTGTCCTCATCCTAACGGCCAGGTCCTCGGAGACCGATCGTGTCCTGGGACTGGAGCTGGGAGCCGACGACTACTTGGTGAAACCCTTCAGCCCTAGAGAACTGGTGGCCAGGGTGAAGGCCATCCTCAGGCGCCAGGGAAAGGAAGACCCATCCCTCATTCAACTGGGAGGCCTGGAGATCCACCGCAAGAGCAAGAGCGTAAAGGTTATGGGAGAGGAGATCACCCTCACCCACACCGAATATAGACTCTTGGAGACCCTGGCCCTGGCCCGGGGAGAGGTCTTCTCTCGAAAGGA
>Ga0190315_1001057_pt1 | contig 11803 bp, 14 predicted proteins | sample 48701101_MG_FD_161673 | JGI IMG/M metagenome (GOLD analysis project Ga0190315, IMG submission 161673) | Hydrothermal vent sediment bacterial communities from Southern Trench, Guaymas Basin, Mexico - 4870-11-0-1_MG | ecosystem: Environmental > Aquatic > Marine > Hydrothermal vents > Sediment ...
TAGACACCAATTCATATCCCCTTCTCCTGCTTACAATTATTATTGCAGCCTTTGACGGTTTCAATCCATGTGCCATGTGGGTATTGATTTTCTTGATTACATTACTTCTCGATATTAAGGAAAGTAAAAAAAGGTGGATATTAGGCTCTGTTTTTATATTTGTTTCAGGTCTTGTTTATTATGGCTTTCTTAATGCTTGGCTTAGCATCAACAAATACCTTGAATTTCTCAAGTGGCTACAGATACTAATTGGTATTATCGCAATATATAGTGGTATTACTAGCCTTAAAGACTATTTCAAAAATGAAATTTCATGTAAGGCTATGCCAACCAAACAAAAGAAATTCGTGTTTGGCAAATTAAAGAAATTTGTAAAACAGAAAAATTTTATACTGTCAATTATTGGCATTTCCCTGATGGCAATTATTGTTAATCTCGTCGAATTAGTGTGCTCTGCAGGTCTTCCAGCTATCTACACTAAAATATTATCGTTATCTGATCTCAGCAGACTTGAATACAATTTATTACTAGTGGTATACATTACAGTGTTTATGCTTGACGACATACTAGTCTTTGCAAGTGCAATGAAAACCCTGAAGATTGCAGGTACTAATGCAAAATATGAAAGACTTGCAAAGCTTATCGGTGGTTCCGTTATTCTTATACTCGGTATACTGTTAATAATAAAGCCAGAGTGGATTATGCTTAACTTTTAGAGACTTTCTTAAAACAACTTAACACATCATCCCAAAACCTATCAAGTAGAACACTCGTTTCATCAATTGTTACCCATTTTACTTGGTCTTGATCTTCAAGAGGCTTCGCCTTTCCTGATTTATAATCTAATAGAAATGACAATCCAATTTCATGTATACCACTAGGCCGAAGAAATGATCTACTTGAAAAATATCTAGGGTTTGATACCCTTATTCCTACTTTCTCCATAACCTCTCTTGCAAGGGCATGCTCAATAATATCATTATCTACTACCAATTCAATCTTACCTCCGGGGACAGTCCATTTCCCTGGAGCCTGACTATCTTTCTCAGACCTTTTAGTAAGTAAAAATCTGTCATCTTTCTTTATCCACGCCTCAACAAGAACAACGTGCACTGGAATATCGTTGTTAATAATAATTACTTCCCCATCTCGTAAAGTTTTAATATAGTACAATCTCTCTCGTATTGTGCCACAGTTTTGTCAGTCAAATGCGTCGCTTCAAGATCTGATTTGTAATGTGGGACAATTGAGTAATTAATAAGATTTAGTCCATCCCAAACCACTTCCTGTTGCTCAGGATACTGAAATATTGTTATATCATCCATTAAATCAATACCCCGAAGACTTGGGGTAAGAACACAGACCCCAACACTGTAACCTCCATACAAAAGATCATTCCTCTCGTTGGCAACTTTCTGTAACAGCTTGTCATATCCACTTGTCTTCATTGCTTGTCTTAAGACAAACACATTTCCGCCCTTTACCCAAATAACCCCAAATTCGTCAATCTTTTCGACTAATTTCCCAGACTTAGTAAAATAATCCCTAAGGTCAAGCTTTTCAACATCAAGACCAACTGCCACAAGTTGCTCAATATCCGATTTCTCACTTTGTCTTCTTCTTTTTAGATCATTTGAGAAGTCAAGTGTGTTAGAAATATATGCAGTTTTATTGTTTTGGGAAATCAAAGCTTTAAGTTGCTATACTTCTTTCTTACCACCCATTTTATACGAGGACAAATAGTATTTCATACCTATACCAACCAATTTATATTCATACATTTTAACATCTAAAGGAAATTACACCTAGGGCACAAATCAACAGCGCTACATTGACAATTATATTTAATGGGAAACTATAATCCTGACCAGATACAAATGAGTATCCCTAAATCGAACATGGACTATTCATCGCTTTCATAGTGTACTTTATAGAAAGCTTTCATCGCTCCTACTAAAATACTTTCTATAACTACATCTATTTCGTTCGTCGTAAGCAAATAGGAAGCCAACCTATCAAGTTTTGAGACAGATCTTAAGAAGCTCGGAAACGAAATAGAGAATGTTTCACTTCCCATAGTTACATCAGCACAAATTATCGGGTCTCCATCTACTTTCCTAGATTTAATACTAGTCTTATCAATTTCCACCCAGAAAACTCTGGCATTATTAATACCTGCTTATTTAAATTCAACAAAAGTTAACCAGTTAAATAGGTTTTTGTATAGTGGACATGCCATGCAGCTTATTATAGCACCTTCATCTCTCCATAACCCACCAACCAATGCAAATAAACCTTTAGTACCATATGGGAAACTTTCCCAAGACGTAAGAAGTGGAAATCTTAAAGCTGTTAGTATTGTAGTTGCTCTATTTGGATCAACAGTCATTCTCAACAACTCATTTAACGCAAAAAACCATCTCCCAATAGACCGGCAACATCGTCTGGAGGTAAAAGGTAATCTTTATAATAAACATTACTCAACTTGAATCTAAAAATAGTTCCGCCATCTTCAGAACCTGTTGCCTTCGATGATATATTCGGTTGTTAATTTGTTATGTCCCATCCCTATCTGCACCCTTAACCAAAGTTCATTCTTTCTTAGAGCAGATCACATCAATTCCATGCTTACCTCCACTTGTTGACCGAACGTGCTTAGCCCCAAATGTAATGGTATCATTTTTTTCATACTTGTAATATTTCCCAGTAAACCAAGGTGCCCTTCCTTCTACTAGTCTATTATCTACATATACAAATTCCTAGTAGGCTTGATCATACAATTTTGAATACCTTACGTACTCCAGCTTAATAACCTTGTAAACTCGTTCTCCTTCCTCTGTTCAAAGCGACATTACCACGTTCTTATCATCATCACGATAAAATCGAAGTGCTTCAGTAGCAACCGTAACAACTAATCCTGACACATCTTCCACACTTAAACCCGGTGTTTCAGGACACATTTTTCGTTTGAATTACCTTAAGTATTAAACACCCATATTAGAACAGAACCTCGAGAATTTGTCGCTATAGGCTTAAACTCAACCTCAAATATAGGTCAAAACCCAAACATGTTTGGGAATTGTATGTAACAAACTTCTATCCGTACATGAAATGTATAAATCCAAAAGTAATACAGACCAAACAATAACGTAAAGCTTCTCACGTTCATCTTACGTTGGACAAATCTGTACAAACATACTAAATATAACTAGTGTTATCCCAGGAAGTTATTTTACCAAACACATAAAAGCTAGCTCAGATTTCACATTATTGAATGCAAACAGAGTGCCTTGAGTTATAAGTACACAAAATATTTACAACTTGTGGTACTCATTTTTTTATACCCTACTTCACACAAAATAATTTTACGTTTTCTACTTTATAGCAAATGATAAACAATATCACCTTAAAACATTACTCATTGGTACAAGGGGTGTGAAAGAATATAGAGCATCCATACCATACTACATTTCCCAAATGGATAAAGTACTTGAAATTAGGTTGTGAATGGGGAACAACCTCAGTAATACTTACTGAACACAATAATACTATATTGGCAACGGATATTAGCAAGGTATGCATTAAAAAAACAATAGAAATGTATAAAGGCATCCAATCTGAAACACTTGATGTATACGATATTAAAAAAGCTCTAGGCTTTAAGGTTAACTTCAATAAGATGTACATTGACGTTTCTGGTCTTTCTGGATACAGATCGCTTCTAGACGTCATCCCACTTACCAATACATATACTTCAGTTTTCAATTTGGAGATAATAGTCATAAAAAGCGGTGCCCTTAATTATTTCGCCAATAGATGCAAAGCATGGAATAGACAGTAAAGAAATGTAGTGAGAGCACGTACTTACACAAGACTTCTACTTTTTTACTCTATGAGCTTGTGTTCCTTTTTTATTAAAGAAATCCAGGGCGACAGCCAGCTCCTTCTGACCTTTAGCAAACTTGTCCAATGGTATATCTTCTTTCCATGCTTCATAGGCCTGTAAGACGGCCATAGCCCCCGCCTTTGTCCCCATAGGATGTGAATGCACACCACCACCCATGGTCGTGATAAAATCAATGGTTCCAAATGTATCAAGTAACTCTGGCAATAGGACAGGATTCAGTCCACCAGAAACAATTGGAGCAGATTTTTTAATAATTCTCCAAGAATCTTTCCTGATATTCTCATAATATTCACGAGTTCTAGAGCTCATACTTTTTTTGAAATCAGCACTCCACTCTAACTTCTCTTGCTCAATAAGATTAACAATGTCCAAATCATTACTCTGAATTTCAGACCATACCTGATCAAAATAATGCCCTTTCGAGCTAAGTTTAAGTGCATGTCTTGCTGCCACTAAATCCTTATCAACCGATCCTGCCATTTTACCAACACCCGCAGTACCAGTATGTATTCCTGAGGCACCAGAAAGTCTTGCCATCTTCGTAAGAACTGGAACGGTAAAGCCAAAAGGGCTTTCATCTCTTGTATAGGCCGCATGACCTGCACGATGAAAATGTAAAAAGACATTCGGGTATCTTCGCCTTATTGTTTGCACGGAGGTCCATCCAGAAGTAAGACCATCTATCAAAAAGGCATAACTACCTGACTTCATTACGGAGCTCACATAGTCTGCCCTCTTAATCATTGTGTCAAAATCAGAAGCAGAAATATTAAATGAATGAACTTTAGTTTTATTAGTTTCCTTTTCAATCCTATCCATTACCTGCCTCACATCATCCACCATTTTGTCAAACGGACAGAAGTCTTGATCGGCTTGTGGCTCATCATTCTTCACAAAATCTCCTCCACCAGACCAGAAATCGTAACAAAGCTCCGAATATTCAGACGACGTTAACCCAATTTTAGGTTTAATTATTGTCCCAAGTATTGGACGATCATATATTTTCAAGTACAACCTCATATCATCCAAAGTGTAGCTCGGACCATCATATTGAACAAGCATTTGAGGAGGAAAATATATGTCAAGCAACTTACAAACCTTCAAGCTACTCATTCCAAACACATTTCCAGCAATAAATGTCATTATATTTTGCACGTTGCCCCCTCTATCAAATATTCTCCAAGGATAAGCAATGTATACAAGCTTCTTTTTTTTGTCAATTTTGTAAACGATAGCATTTAGACTTCTTGAGAAGGCTGTTGAAGACCCCACTTTCAAGTTTGAACCAGTAGAAGATTCAGCTGCGACTTCACTAGCCACATCAAGAATCCCAATTCCACCATATGCTTCAAGCTTGAAAACGGTCAGTAGGTATTGCCCATTATTAACTTCCTTGTTCCCCAACGATACATATTCTTTTTGCATATACTTTTGATAATGAAAATTTAAATAGTTAGTATTTACTCACAAGTTCTTCTTACGATTGCATCTAACCTTCCCCAATAGTTTTTTTGAAACGAGTACTAGCCATGCCCCAATAATAATACCCAAAAGATTAATTGTTATCACCATGAAATTTGCCCCCAATCTTATAGAATCATCAAACACCAAACTAGCAGAAATATTGATAAGAGGTTGTAAAAGAGCAATTGAAAACAGAAACCCAATAATAATATCTGCTTGGGATTTTCTACACCATAGAAACATCCCTATCATACCGACAACAAGCGAAATAAGCATTATTACCTCTTTCGTAACTATCAGCTCAGAGGGTGACGGAGGAAATTTGTATTCATTCTTCAACATCATGAACACTATCAAACCGACCACAAGCATTACAACTGAAATAACAGAAATCACCTTACATCCAGTCAGCACAAGTCTATAGTGCTTTGCCTTGAAAAGATAGATTGTTGATAACAAGGGGTTAGCAAATGGCGAAAGTAGCAGAGAACCCAAAAACAGATAACTACTTCCAAAGTATATTCCTATGGATGCCAATAACGCAGAGGCAATAGCAAGTAACACTAAATTAGCATCAAGAATTGTTCCTTTTGTTGCTTTTCTTATAAGCCTTATATTTAGGTCCTTCAATATATATTAAACTACAAAGTTAACACCCAGATAATACCAAATAAATCATAATAAATAAATACTGACAAACAAGTCACCTGTTCAATAGAACAGGCATATTACTGAATAATATACCCCACCCCATCTGTAATTATGAATCTGACAAACTCCAAATGACCTGTGAATTTCTTACCGTACATTGTTACCAATTTGTCGTGAAAATCAATATAACAAGAATTCTTAACAAGGGCCAACGTAGTAACATTAAATCCACCACCCATATTTCTATATCCTAACACACCGTCAAAATTCGCCCCCATTTCGCAAAGACATGTCAATTCTGGAGTTTGCCCATCCAAATCATACAAATTTAGTGCACTCTTCCCAGATTGCGTTAGCAACTTACCGACCTCATCAATTCTATTAATTTTCAATAATTCCATAAAATCAAGCACTCTCTTATTTTCATAAAGGACGTGCACCACCCGTCTTCGCATTGTACTATTTAGGAGGTCCAGTTCGTCTTTATAACTTTCATAATGCTTGATAGTTACAAATCTCAAACTTCTGACTTATTTCCCAAGCTTTTCTTCCCAAAAAATCAGACTATCCACACACGTCTTTCTTCTCGAAGGATAGCCAGAACTTTCCAATTCCCGCTTTACATTCTTGTCAGCAATAATTACAAAAGACATATCTGACAAAGAAAGATCTGATCACTGTCATTCCTCATAAAATCAAACAGTACCATTTTTCCAGATTCACCAAATACTATTGACCATTGATCCAGAAAACCGCAAGGACTATTAACATATTCATGTTCGGCAATCTGACAAAGGTTAGCAATATCAATTTTCGCAGAGGATTCCTAATACAATCCAAGAAGGGAATATGCAACCGCTTGTTCAAAGACCGCCAAAGAAGAAACACCAGTAGCTGGTAATTTACTATCGACATAGATATCGGCACCTCCAATTTTATATCTTCCTCTCCATAGATTTTCTACCACACCTCCAGCATAATTTGACCAGGTATTAGTTATACTTCTAGGGATCTTGGAAGAGATTTTAAAAGTCTCTTTCATCCCACTGGAGAAAGTTTTTTGTGCCTTCTTTGCTCTTTCTTCTAAATCTGATTCCAACAACAGACAACGCTCCGTATAGTTATTCATTCTTTTACATTAAATTAATTTACAATGGTTCGATAATTGTAGTAATGCTAAATGTTCTTGAACCTTTAGGATTAATCCATCATACATAATTATTACTTATTGCTTCCGCCAGATCATCATACATGGTGTTGGCTAGCCCCAAGCCTAGGTTATATTGATCGTGCCATCCACCTTTAGTATGCCAATATCCAAGATGTTTCAGCTCCTTGGATAAATGTGTTAATTTCATTCTTTTAGATTTATATTCCGCCTGATAAAATCCAGCAGACGAGTCTAATTTTGCAAAAACCTTATCCGCATTCCATGCCTGACAAGGGGCCAATCTACAGATTCGCTTTTACTACCAAGAATATTCTTATAGGAATACTCAATTAATAAACGATTCACAAGCTTAAATCTATTATAGTCCAATTCTGCAGTCCCTCTTTGATCTAAAAGTAAAGTATGGTCAGAAAAAGTAAGAAGTTCCTCATTTACCAGATTGTTTCCCAGAGAAACCAGCTTTGCACCCTAGGATCTTATAGTCCCAGAAATTTGAGAATTACCCAAAGTAACCATAAATCGACAGGCTTGCAATCAATCTTACTAAGGCTTATATATTTTAGCATATTAAGTCAACACAATACCTAACTCATTTGGAAGATAATAATTTCGTTAACGCATAATTTGAGTTTTAGAAGGAGGTGGCAGAGTGGCATGTGTAACAAAGAAAGCATGACTAGGATTGTTTTCACGTGACGACCATATAAGTACCTTACCATTTCTCAACCCTCTTCAGGTCATCTTGGTTACGAACCACATATCTCAACCTTTTGTCGGAAAAAATTAGATCTGTAGTCTCATCACACATAGTCAGTACTCGGGACAAGTTCCATATTACGTCAGTATAAAGTCTAGAGGAAATAGAGTCAGGTTCAATCTCATTTCCCAAGTATAAATCCAAAAGACATCCATTAACAGCCATGTGACGTATCTTTATTTCAGAAAGTAAAGCTCTTTTATCATCATCGGTCATATCGACATCATAAAAGGCATCAGTTAGACAAGAGATAACTCTACGACAATCTGAACCTCTGTTCTCCCGAAAAAACCTTGATAGCAAAACCCAACCCGATGCAGAACACTTAGTTATTCCAACGAAGACTCTACCTGGAGAAGAGTCTTTCTCATAGTAAGACACTTGACCATATTTATTGCAACTCAATTTACCAGCATATATTATACCACAACGGCAACCCAATTGCAATCATACAAAACACTTTATGGAACCTGTCACAAAAAATCCAAGAGCCATTTTAAACAAAACAACCTTACATTTCACTTTCAATCTTTTCAAGAACAGAAATATACTCTTCAATTTCTTTTTGTAAGGCTTCTTCTTTTGAGACGTCAGAGTTACTTTCAAACGCATTACCAACTCTGAAATATTTTCCTCCAAAGATAAATGTGGGAACATAACCACCACTGTAGGTACTGTATAAGGTAGTATAATTTGTTGGCAAATCGTCCAAAACTGTCCCTGTAATAGTATCCAACAGCGTTGACGAACCATCATCGTTATAAGACCATTCCCAATGATGGATAGTATATTTATCACTATTTTCTTTTGCCCAATTATCAAACGTTTCCTTAATCCACAAACAATGGGGGCAAGAACTTGTTGATATCAGAGCAACGCTAATTTTTCCATCTTCTGTTAATATTGTTGCATCGGGATCGTAGTTAAATGTATTAAATGTCTCATATTCTGAATCCTCAATATCTATACTGTCATTGGGATCATCTTTCTCAACATCATCAGATACCAAAGAAGATTTAGGCGTCTGTTCCGACATCATACACGGAGACATATTTTCTATACTTGCTTTCACTTTTTCTGTTGAGTAGATTATGGCTGCTACTATTAGAATTGACGCTATTAGTATCGCCAGGGGTAAAAGAAGTTGTATGGAATCATCACTTATCGAGAATTCAAATACTCGATCTTTTGGTGTAGTAATAGTTTTTTTTATTTTTGCCATATTAGTTTTCTATTAATTAATTTCAAGGTTCTTCATTGTAAATGAAATTTTGCCTTCCATTTTTGAATGGACTACTTTAACCTTAACAACATCACCTACTTTTACAATTTCTTTAGGGTCCCGCACGAATTTATTGGCCATCTCAGATTTGTGTACTAAACCGGAAACACCCTTTTTTACTTCAACAAAAGCACCAAAATCTGTAACATTTACAACCGTTCCCGTATATACTTTTCCTTCCTCAAGCTCCCCAACCAAATCATCTATTTCATCTATCGTTTTCTTTATTTTGTCATCATCTAAAGCAAATATTCTCACATTTCCATCCTCTGAGATGTCTATCTGTGCACCAGTTGATTCAATTATAGCTTTAATATTCTTACCTCCAGGCCCAATTAACTCGCCTACTTTTTCTGGGTTAATTTTATGGTCAGTAACTCTCGGTGCAAATTTTGATAAATTTTCTCTTGGCTTAGCAATCACTTCACTCATTTTATCCAAAACAAAAATTCTACCACGTTCAGCTAAATTTAATGATTCTTTAAGAATGTTAAGCGGGATACTTATAATTTTATTATCCATTTGAATTGCAGTAATTCCGTCCCTGGTACCAGTAACCTTAAAATCCATCTGCCCATAGAAATCTTCTCCTTCAGCCGCATCCAGAAGAAGTGTATAATCACTAAAATCATGTTCTGCAATAAGTCCAACGGCAATACCTGCAACAGGATTTTTTATTGGAACGCCAACATCCATTAATGCCAGAGTCGATGCACATGTAGACGCCATAGAAGTTGAACCAGCCGACATCAATATTTCACTAACAACACGAATTACATACGGAAAGGATTCTGAAGATGGCAACATTGGTACTAAGGCTTTTTCCGCTAACGCACCATGCCCTATTGCTCGGCGACTTGGATAATATCTTAATGATTCAGCCTGACCAAAACAAAATGGGGAATCATTATAAAAATGCATATACGTCTTCATGCTCTCACCCTCAATGCTATTCAATGTTTGGGCTTTACTCTCTGATGCAATTGTTGCAATACTCATTACCTGAGTTCCACCTCTTTTAAATAATGCGGAACCATGAGTCCTTGGTAACACACCAACACTAATTTCCAGCTTTCTAACTTCATCAAAAGCTCTTCCGTCAATTCGTTTCCCATCCTTTAGTACAAGCTTTTTAACGGCCTTTTTAATCAGAATGGTTATTGTGTCCGAAACGTTTGATTTGGAAAACTTACCGTTATATCCCTCAGTTATTTCGTCTATAAGTCTGCTTAGACTCTCTTCCCTAGTCCGTTTGTCACGCATCTGAACAATTTTACTTATTGTACTTCCATGACTCTTCGTCATTTCATCAAGAAGCTTAACTGGTGGTGCAGTACTTACATATTCTTGCTTTACGATCTTTAGTTCCTTTGCCAACGCTTGTTGATATTCAACAAACTCTCTTCCATCCCGGATTATCATTTCACACGAGCCTAGCACATCCTCCTTTGATATTTCCATCATATCTGCATCAATCATTGTGATTCCTTTTGAATCTGTACCTGCCACAATATTTAGATGTTCTTTGGGATAGTTTTCATTATCAATAGATACAACCTTAAACGACGTTTTAAGCTCATCATTTTCCTTGATTACTCGCAATCCCGCAATCGGGGTAATAAACGGAGCCTTCGATATCACAAACGCCAAAGACACAGTATTTAACGCAAGGATCATCGGATCAAACTCCTTGTCATAAGACAAGACTTCAATCGTTAAATACACTGGATTTTTATAGTCATCAGGAAAAAGTGGTCTAATAGCTCTATCAATCATTCTAGCCTTTAATACTGCGTCGGGCGAGGGAAAACCCTCCCTTTTAACAAACCGTGAACCTGAAATAATTCCACTTGCATAATCCCTCTCAAGATAATCAACCTTTAGGGGAAAATAACTCAGGGTATCATCTTTCTTCCCAATCATTATTGTAACAAGTATTGCTGACCCACCCATCGTAGCAAGAATACTCACATCTGACAACTGAGCAAGGGAGTTTATTTCAAATTTAATCTCATTACCCAGAATTGTTGTTTTCTTTACCATGTATACATCGTCCAAATAAAATTATTTTAAAGGTTTCCTGAAATCATCCATTCTAAGCACCAAATACTAAGACATTACAAATATCCTACTACTTGGTCCCTAAACTTAGCAGAAGGGACGCTTTCAGACAACACACGATGGAAGTATACTATACTTGTATAAAATATCCAACCATGATAACAAAAAGGAGAACACTACTTTAACTTTAGTGCCTTCGTAAGTTTCTTATGCCTTTTTTTATCTATCTTCTGTAAATATGAAAGCATCCTTCTTCTTTTCCCAACAAGCTGAAATAATCCTCGACGTGAATGATTATCCTTCTTGTGCTTTTTTAAGTGCTTAGTAAGCTGTGTTATTCTTTCAGTAAAAATTGCAACCTGGACCTCGGGAGAACCAGTGTCACTTTCATTAAGACTAAAGTTCTTGATTATTTTGTTCTTTTTTGCTCTCAGTAAGGCCATAAGCTTCAACCACTATTAATATTAACTAGTAAAGATTATATCCAGCTTAACACATCTATCTATAGAA
>Ga0190315_1001058_pt1 | contig 11797 bp, 12 predicted proteins | sample 48701101_MG_FD_161673 | JGI IMG/M metagenome (GOLD analysis project Ga0190315, IMG submission 161673) | Hydrothermal vent sediment bacterial communities from Southern Trench, Guaymas Basin, Mexico - 4870-11-0-1_MG | ecosystem: Environmental > Aquatic > Marine > Hydrothermal vents > Sediment ...
TCTCAAATTCTTCTCGACTAATATCGCTGGGGTAAATTTTTCTCATAAGTTATTCCTTAATTATTGATTATTTTAGTCTATTTTTTGATTTTAACACATATAAAAGATTTTGAACAGGTTCTAAGAAGCGCATGAACTTCCCATTTAAATAGGGAAGCATATGTCGATCAAATATATGCCTTTGTTTTTCCAAATCATTGATTTGAAATAATTCGACAAGAGCCTCCTTGTCCTTTTTTTTCATCCAATCTGCCAAGATAGGAAGAGAACCGCTCAAAGAGCGGTAATAAAGTCCTTTCTTAATCCAACCACGACGGAAAAAGTTGATGTTACTGTCCCAGAATACCGTAGATATGGGAAGTAGACGATCTCTCAAGTGTTCACGATAAATTGATTTGATGCGAGGATGAATTCCTGTTGAGAATAACTGCCATAAATCGCTATGGTTGCTGGATTTTATGACCGTGAACTTGAGATTGGCCAATGCAATTTGACAAGGGTTGAAATCAATACAGTCGATTCTGGCAGGGTTATCCAAAAGATAATGCAGTGCATTACATCCTGCACTACATAACATGCAAATCCTCGAATCTGAATTCATTTGCATCAATTCCAAATCCACCCGTGGGTCTTCATTACATGCATTGTATATAATATATTTAGTGGATAAACGATTATAGAATGTTTTTTTCAAATCAATCATTATGTAACCTGTAATTGTACGATAAAAGCACAAAACGTTTATAGCTGATTTTCCGCTATTTCAAAAAGCGTTAATTCAAAAAGCGTTAATTTGGCTTGTCAATCGTCTTTCAGTGTAAGCAAAAAATGCGGCCTTCTTGGAGTGCAAAATTTATTTTGCATGGATTAATGCAATTTTGAATGTTTTATTAACTATTCTCTTAATAACTCTTCCTTAATTTCCCTTAAAGGAAGCCGTGCATTTCTGATACTAAGCGTAACAAAAATCATAGTGATCAAAAGCGAAGTCATAATATTAAAATGTAAAAAGAATGCACTACTCAGACTGGTTATACCGGGTGCCAGCGTCAATCCTAAACTCTTTTGCAGATTGGCTTCCAATCTTTTGGAAATGTCAAAAAGCTGAGATAACTGAGAGAGCGTACCATCCATTAAAACGATTTCAGCTGTATCCGTCGCAATCGAAGTTGCACCTTGTAAAGAAATCGATACATTCGCTGTTTTCATGGCAATTGTATCATTAATACCATCCCCAATAAAACAAACAGATTTACCCTCCTTTTGTAATTGTTCAACGATATCGGCTTTGTGTTGGGGAAGTACATCATAGAAATAACTATCCAATTTTTGCACTCCAATCAGACGCAAAATAAATTTTGCACTCCAATCAAACGCAAAATTTATGAATTTCTGCCTAATTTTAGTTACAAATTTATTTTGCATCGGCCTAATTGGAGTGCAAAATTTATTTTGCATTGGCCTATATTAGGAGTGCAAAATTTATTTTGCTTTCTGCCAAAATTGATAATGACCCTTTTTTTGGGAATGCACCCAATGAGCAAGTCTGTTTTAGTCGTGACTAAAAACAGGTTTTCACTTAAGAAGTTTTGCGCGCTTTCGCAAAAAAAATAAACGCGCTTTGACGCTAAAGACGCTAAAGACGCAAAAGGTAAGTAGGGACACATAAATCTTTGAACCGTGTGGTGTACGTCAATTCATGGGTTGTTATGTCTCTAAAACTTGTAATTTTACCAACAACAACTCAAATAAAGCCGCATAAGTGCCAAGCTTGTTGTAGATTTCCTCAGCCAAGTCATCGTTATAGGTATGTGTTGTTAGGTTACGTTTTTGGACGATTTCAGCAAAGGTTTCTTCATCAGTAATCCAACCTTGCTCAAAGGCTTGTTTAAAACACGCCTTAGGGGATTTGCAAACTTCCAAACCCTCAGTTCTCAGCGCTTCTTGAATTGATTTCCAAGCTAACTCATAAGACAGTTCATAGCGTTTGATTGCGGCATCACGTACCGTTGGTGTTTTATCTTCTTTCAGAATGGACTTCAAATTTTCCATCGCTTTGATAAAACTGCTCAATTTAGGTTTGCTGTTCATAACCGTTTACCATATTGTCCTATTTCTTGTTTTAATAAGTCATTTGCTTTTTCTAGTTCGACTAAATCAATGCTATAAAGCGTGGGAAATTCATCTAGCCAATCTCTAAAAGCCACTATTTCTTTTTCAGTTAATTTGCCATGATGTTCTATGGCTAAATCAATATCTGATTGTTGATAAGCAGTACCTTTTACCCAAGAACCAAACCATATCAGATTGGCCTTATCAGCAAAACGATGGTAAAACTCTTGTGCAATGCTATTAACAATGGCTTGAACGCGTTCTAAAATCATGTCATATTCTCGATGGATCGTGCTGCAATGTGCGTGCGGATATTCAATACCATGTCATTCTCTTCCGATAAAGGGTTCTTTTTTCATTGTTTTCTCCGTTGTCAGGTATCAAATGAGCGAGTCTGTTTTGGTAGATTATGGTGTTGGAGTGTTGGAGTTCGCAAGCTCACTCCAACCTACATTTGTGGTATTTTATTTTTTGGGACTTACCTTATTATGATTTAAAACCGGATTGAGGTTGGTCGATTATAGGTGTACTTCAAAAATTGTCAATAGCATTTTTTTTAATTCACGCATTGGAGATAAGCCCAAGATAGGTCGATCGTGGACACATTTAATAGCGGGTTTTATGAAACTAAGTCATTGATTTTTATCTCGTTATAGTTCTTCATTTCAAGGGGTGACGGGGATGAAGGGACAAGTCTAATCTTAAAGCCGATATACCAATCCGGGGATGAAGTCAATCCATTGTACTATGATTGTATTCTTTCCCCCATTCAAGAAAATCAGTCTTTTCCATCGGGGCGGCGTATAAATAGCCTTGAGCGATATCGCAGCCATGATCGCGTAAAAACTCACGTTGTTCAAGGGTTTCAACGCCTTGTGCAATGACGGTTAAACCCAACGCATGTGCCATGTCTATAGTCGCAACCGTTATCGTGGCATCCGCTGGCGATGACATGATGCCATGAATAAAAGACTTATCAATTTTTAAGCAATCAGCAGGAATCTGCCTAAGGTAATTCAATGAACCATAACCCGTTCCAAAAGCATCAATCGTGACACGAATACCGATTTCTTTAAATCGTTCCAAAATTTTGATCGCTGAATGAATATCCTCTAACACCAAATTTTCAGTTAATTCTAATTCCAAACATTTCGGCTCTAAACCCGAATTTTCTATAGCCTCCGCTATGATATTCACTAAACGTTTACTGCGAAATTGATAAGGGGATAAATTGACAGCAATACGGTTTATCAACAACTCGGCATCCCACCAAGCCTTTAACTGCTGACAAGCCGTTTGTAAAACCCATTCTCCAATCGGGATAATAATCCCCGTATCCTCAAGCACAGGCACAAAATCAATGGCTGAAATCAAGCCATTTTGTGGATGACGATAGCGAATTAAAGATTCTGTGCCCACGATTTGATCCGAAGATAACTCGATTTGGGGTTGGAAAAATAGAAGGAAATCTTTTTTTTTAAAAGCTTGATGTAACTCCGTTTCAATTCTCAAACGCGAAATAGCATAATGATGCATCCCCTCACGAAACACAGCATAACCCGATTTACCCATCGCTTTAGCACGATACATAGCCGCATCCGCATCGCGTAGCAACTCCATAGCATCTTGTTGCTTGCTATAATAAGCAATACCAATACTGCATGATGTCACCACCTCATACCCATCCAGCAAAAATGATTCAGCCAACACCTCATTAATCGTCACTGCCAAGCGAGTTGCTTCAGCCATATCGACTATCTCATCCAGCAAAATCATAAAGCCATCACCATCTGCTCGCGCCAACGTCGCGTTCGGCGTTAAAAACCCCTGCAAACGTCTGGTAATTTCCATTAATAACCAATCACCCATATCATGCCCTAAACTGGCATTGATCACCCTAAATCTATCCAAATCAAGCAATAATACCGCAATCCGATAGACTTTACGCTGATGAACACGAACGATAGCCTGTTCCAAATATTCCATAAATAAATAACGATTAGGTAATCCAGTCACTTGATCATGCAACGTGCTATGATTCAGTTGCTGTTCTAAATCATGGCGCTCACACAAATCACGCCCTTCAATCAATATCCAGATAATTTCTTTTTGAATATTAATAATTGGCGTTAATAAAAAATTCAAGGTAGCCGCTTGCCCATTCTGTTTTTGCGCCTCAATTTCACAATGCGCAAACTCACCCTTCGCCGCTGTAGCAATAGCGGTTTTAAAATGCGCTTGCGTTTTTTGAGCCTGTTTTAGCCAAGGCAGCTTCCAAAAAGGCTGGCCTATCACCTGCTCATGTTGACAACCCATTAAAGTCAAAGCCGCCTGATTGATTTCATGTAAAATACCATTAGGTTTAAGCAAACCCATAAACTCAAACGCCTTATTAAAAATAGCTTCAAATTTATGTTCTTGTTTTTGTAAAACGATCAAATTAGTAAGATAACGCACAATGCGTTCAAGCAACGGCCAACTTAATTGCTCTTTATTTAAAGCATCTGTCCAATATCTATCCAACAACACCGTATCGACAGACTCATCGTGTTTCGTCAATAAAATTGTTGGAATGCTTGTAAACTGATACAACCAAGCCAAAAACTTTTGCTGCTGCGCTTTTTGCGCCTCGTAGCCAATTAAATAAACATCATAACGATTTTTTTTAATTTGCTTTAAAGCAATATCATAATTAGGTGCCCAATCAATATTCAGTTGACTGCTTTGATCATCCAACAATTGCCGCGCTTTCAAATAATCACGGGCATTTTCTTCAACAAATAAAATACGCATATCAGTTATCAGTTATCAATTATCATATTACAAATTTTGCCACGGAAAAACACGGAAAAACACGGAAAAATTCATTGAGTGCATTGAAGTGTCATTCCGTGGCTTTTAATCATCCCAATTCACAATTAAAATGTTACCTTTATTAAAACCACGTTATTGGCTGTTATGGCTTGGAATAGGCTTCCTATGGAGCTTAACCCGTTTACCTCACCGCTGGCGATTGGCTGCGGGCCGACACATCGGCCATCTTGGCTATCGATTCGCCCACCGCCGCCGCAAAATTGCTGATATTAACCTAAAGTTATGTTTTCCTGAACTCAACGAGACACAACGACAAAACCTATTACAGCGACATTTTGAATCATTAGGCATGGGATTGCTAGAAATGCTTGCTGCATGGTGGTTGCCAGATAGCACTTTAAAACCATTAGGCGATATCGAAGGCCTTGAACATTTGCACACAGCCCTAGCAGAAGGGAAAGGCGTGATTTTGCTCGGTGCCCATTTTACATCAATAGAAATCGGCACCCGCTTTTTAACGATGCACACTGCAATTCATGCCACCTATCGCCAACACGAAAACCCATTAATAGAACATTTTATGAAAACAAGCCGAGAAAGCCATGCAGAAAAGGCCATTCCTCGCCATGCTGTCCGAGACATGCTACGCAGTCTCAAACAAAACAAGGCTTTATGGCTGGCAACCGACCAAAATTTTGAACACGGCGTATTTACCCCCTTTTTTGGCATTGCCGCAGCCACCAACACCGCGGCCTCGCGCCTTGCCCACATCAGCAAGGCAAAAGTTGTACCCTTTTTTATGCAACGCATAGCCGATCAAGGATACAAAGTCATATTACAACCCGCACTAGAAAATTTTCCCAGTGGCGACAACGTGCAAGATGCCTTACGCATGAATCAACTGATTGAAGAACAAGTCAGAAAAGCCCCAGAACAATACTTATGGGTACATCGGCGATTTAAAACGAGGCCAGAAGGGGAGGCATCTATATATCAATGAGCAATTATCAATGATGTCAATGTGACTCCATTTTTTTTCAACATTCGAGGTTCACAGAGAAGCACAGAGTTTCACAGAGAGGTTAAATTAAACCTCTGTGGTATTCGATGAAACGAAGTATCTCTGTGTTGAAAAGACAAAATACCATTTATCACTCATTATTAACCACTTATCCTCAATGAGACTTTGCATAATGTAAATATAAAGTCTAAACTCATAAAGTGATTCAGCCATTTAGCGGGCCCTACAGTTTGGAAATTGTGATGTGATCATTGATCATTGATACATTGAAAAAAACTATCTTTTCTTTGTAGTCTATAGTAAAATCGCTTCCTACTTTTTAGGGCTGTTAAAGGTAGGCTGGGGACAGGATTTAGGCAAATACTACGTCAAAGTTTTGCTTTGAAAGGACATCACTCATAACCTGAGTAGTTCAAAACCATTTTCTACATTTATACTTACTATTAAGAGGTATTAATACATGTCAAATACGACTACCAAAAAAGCCATCAAAAAAGCACTGATTGGCGCAACCGTTTTAGCTTCAGCACCGGCGTTTGCCAAAAGCGGTGGGGGTTCAACAGAAGGAAAAAGCCAACTGGGTGTCAATCACCTGTCTTTGGATCTTACCCCAGGGCGCGGTGTTACTGCTTGTGCCAGCGATGCTCAAGTCGCTACAAAGACTGGTAGTAACCTCACCCCTAATGACCTGATCCTAGCTGTCGATCCTTTTGCCAGCACCTACATCGAAGTCGGGTTTCATGTACGTGATATCATCGCATCCAAAGATGATCACGTCTTGTTATTGGTTTACAGCCCCACAACATCGCCTTCTCCGCAAATTCCCACGCCAAAATCAGAGAATAAGTTACAACTTGACGTGTCCGCTTTGGAAATTCTCGCGATCTATAACCTCCCGAAACAAGCGATGCTCTCCCAACCCAGCACACGTTTAGGCGCGGCTAACCCAGCACCGCATTCAGAAGTCAGCTTCAGCGTCAACTTAGACACTTCTACCCTGCCGGTATTCATGCAGAACAATGAAAAGGCGCATCTCCAAGCCGCGTTGTTAACCAAATCCGCTTTTGAGGCAGGGCAGTATGATAGGATGATTTTGTCTGAGCTGGATACCATTGCGTTTGTGAAGATGACTTGTCCAACAGCCGATCCTGTTACCAATGAACCCACTGAATATGCAGAGGTTAAGGTAGATGATGCTGGAACCATGACGGTATCTGATAAAACGGGCCATGTCACCAAGACGACGATGACGGGCAGTATGTCAATGGGAGCTACCGTTATTACCAAGTAAGTGTATTGGCTTTTGTCGTACATAACACCCTTACCCTAATCCACTTATTTATTCACGGAAACAAGACGTTTTTGTCCTAGAGAGTAAGGGCGCATAATAACGAACTATTTATTATTAATTAGAAGGGGGGTCGGTTATACGATCCCCTTTTTTTTTGCATTATTGATTGAGTACAGCGGATCAGGGGATTAAACGGATTGGGGCACAACTTATCCTACTTTGAACAATGTAGGGTGGGCAAGCGGGCTGCCATGAATCCAAAAACACCCAAAATATTCTTGCCAGCGAGGAAGTCAAAAACACCAAAAATCGTTTTGCCCGCTTGCCCACCATTGAAATCAAAGAGAAACACGTTAGCTAAGCCATACTCCAATCCGTTTAATCCCCTGATCCGTTGTACTCAACCATACCCTACAAAACCCGATAGATAAATTATGATACTCACTAATCACGGCAAATCATTACAATTGCGTCAAACGAAACCCGAAGACGCGCCCATTTTATTACGCGCTTACCAAGACGATTCCTTCATTCGTCTATATCGTTCAAATAATGCCGAATTAACCGAAGAAGAACTCGCCAAAATGTTGGCAGAACGTTTAGAACATCAGCCAACCGAACTCGGTTATATAGAATTGATGATAGAGCATAAACAACACGGGCCTATCGGCGTCGCCGTACTCGGCGACTACACCCCCCTCCATCGACGCGCCGAATATCTCATCGGACTATTTGAAGCAGAACGCCGCTCAATCGGACATGGCACCGAAGCCACCCTCTTAGTGCTCGATTTAGCCTTCAACCACTACAAACTGCACAAAATCTATACCTATGTTTATGAATACAATGAAGACTCAGAAACCAGCACCGTAAAATTTGGTTTTAAACAAGAAGGGATATTAGAAGATCATCACTACCTGATGAAAGAAAAACGGTTTGTCAACTTATACATCAACGGCATGACAGAAGAACGTTTTCGCAACACAGAACAAATTCGCCGCTACTCCCAACGCCTATTAGGCAGAGATGTCACACAAGCCCCTCAAGTGATCAAACTGACAGAAGAGAATGAATTACCATTAGAAGCTGGGAAAAAGTTTTTAGAAGGGTGGTTAGCCAGTGCTAATCAATAGAAAGACGAAACCTGACCGTTTTTGGAAACCTGTCAGGTTTTCTTAAACAAAATTGGCAAATTGAAACAAATAGAGACTCACACAATGAAACAAGTTGCTCCTTTACGTTACGATGTGATTTTCAAAAAAGCCTTCAGTCATCCAGCCCTTTTCACCGCCTTAGTCAAAGATTTTATTGGCATCGAATTGGAAATTGATGAAGTCGAGCATGACAAAGCTTTTATTCCAGCAGTGGGCAAAGTGGCCATCAAATTTGATTTATTTGCCCAAGACAAAAAGAATCGAGTGATTGTCGAAGTGCAACATGCCCATTATTCAGACACTTACGAACGTTTCTTATACTATCAATGTAGTGCCATGGTAGAAACCATTGCCAGTTCAAGCAATTACCGTTTTCCCATGACAGTAATCACCTTAGTCTTCTTTACCGGAAAAAAAACACCCAGTCCAGACAGCGGCATTATAGTACATGACTTTGAACCCAGAGATTTGGTGACGGGTAAATTGCTCAATGAGATTTATCCGGGAAAACATAAACTGATTTTTGTCTTCACCAATGACGCAACGCATACCAAAACACCAAAGCCCTATCGCGAATGGATGCAAGCGATTTATGATAGCCTAGATGAACAAGTGGATGAGACTTTGTATACCAATCCTTCGATTCAAACGCTTTTTCAAGTGATTGAACAAGATCACATTACGCCAGAAGAACGCGCCCGTATGAAGGAAGAACACAATGTTGAGGAGGGCAATACACAGGCCTTTAAAGAGGGTGAAGAGAAAGGGCTGAAGAAGGGTGAAGAGAAAGGGCTGAAGAAGGGTGAAGAGAAAGGAATCAAGAAAGGCGAAGAAAAAACCGCTCGCAATCTGAAGGCCCTTGGCACCTTGACAGAAAAACAAATCGCCAGCGTAACCGGCTTAACTGTAAAAGCGGTCAAAGCCTTGTAAAAAGGGTGCCATAAAACAATTACGGAATTTATTTAAAGAGAGACTCACACAATGAAACAAGTTGCTCCTTTACGTTACGATGTGATTTTCAAAAAAGCCTTCAGTCATCCAGCCCTTTTCACCGCCTTAGTCAAAGATTTTATTGGCATCGAATTGGAAATTGATGAAGTCGAGCATGACAAAGCTTTTATTCCAGCAGTGGGCAAAGTGGCCATCAAATTTGATTTATTTGCCCAAGACAAAAAGAATCGAGTGATTGTCGAAGTGCAACATGCCCATTATTCAGACACTTACGAACGTTTCTTATACTATCAATGTAGTGCCATGGTAGAAACCATTGCCAGTTCAAGCAATTACCGTTTTCCCATGACAGTAATCACCTTAGTCTTCTTTACCGGAAAAAAAACACCCAGTCCAGACAGCGGCATTATAGTACATGACTTTGAACCCAGAGATTTGGTGACGGGTAAATTGCTCAATGAGATTTATCCGGGAAAACATAAACTGATTTTTGTCTTCACCAATGACGCAACGCATACCAAAACACCAAAGCCCTATCGCGAATGGATGCAAGCGATTTATGATAGCCTAGATGAACAAGTGGATGAGACTTTGTATACCAATCCTTCGATTCAAACGCTTTTTCAAGTGATTGAACAAGATCACATTACGCCAGAAGAACGCGCCCGTATGAAAGAAGAACACAATGTTGAGGAGGCCAATACACAAGCGTTTAAAGAGGGTGAAGCAGCCAATCAACAAAAAACCGCTCGCAATCTGAAGGCCCTTGGCAGCTTGACAGAAGAAAAAATAGCCAACGTAACCGGTTTGACTGTAGAAGCGGTCAAAGCATTGTAAAAAGGGAATGATCTGTCATTTCGACGAGACAGATAAATAATTTGAGGGCGAACCTTTGTTATCGCCCTTTTGCCATCATTATCTGAACCCAATCTGGATGACATTGATAACTGAAAACTGATGATTCTTTCCAACCACGGCCGCTCATTACACCTGCGCCAAACCCGCCCAGAAGACGCACCGCTCTTGCAACGCGCCTACGAAGACGATGCCTTTATCAGTCTTTACCGCTCCAACCATGCCAAGCAAACCGAAGAGCAACTGCGTCAAACCCTTGCCAAACGAAAACAACATGCAGCAACACAAATAGGCTACATCGAATTTATGCTAGAACATCAACAACATGGGCCTATCGGTGTTGCCGCACTTGGCGACTACTCCCCCCTTCATCAACGGGCAGAATACCTCGTCGGCCTATTTGACGAACAACACCGTTACGCCGGTAATGGCATCGAAGCCACCCTGCTCGTACTTGATCTCGCATTTAATAGCTACCATCTCAACAAAGTCTACTCTTATGTTTATGAATACAACGACTTTTCCCATAAAAACATGCTCAATCTCGGCTTCAAACATGAAGGCACATTAGAACAACACCATTATTCAGTCCGGCTAGATCAATTTATCACCCTCTACCTCAACGGCATGACAGTCAAGCAATTTAGAGAAAATCAAAAAATCCAGAGACTCTCCTTACGTTTAGTAGGGCGAGATGTCACTCAACCCCCTCAAGTCTTTGAAATATCATCAGAAAATAAACTACCAACAGAAGCCAACCAACAATTTCTTGAACGACTCAAGTTAATGTCTCGGTCTACGTAGGTCTACGTTCCAACTTTAGTTTGCCATTAGTTTGCTAGATTTAATCACTTACCAAGGAATCATCATGTCACATTTGAAAAAAACGATTTATTTAGGAATACTGATTTTACTCGCCAGTGCTGTAATCGGAGGCTGGTTCTTCTTCTACGGCGGTTATTTATGGCAAGAACCCACCAGCACCCTCAAACCGGACAACATCGAAGAGATCAAAGAAGAAAGAATATTGGCTAAAAAAATGTTTCGTTCGATACTCACACAACTACCCAACGGCATGATAAACGCCGTACTTCACCGTCAATATGGGAGATTATACTTAGTCGTCAACCAATCTGACAAAAACCTGCATGAACTCTGTGAAACACAAGAAACCTGTGTTGGCGGCTTTTATACCAGCGTCATGAACCAGAAAGGCAAAGGCGGCGAAATTTTGCATCGAATCTACAAAGGCAAAGAGATACAAATCGCCTGCGCCTGGCTAGAATCATACCCCACCGAATTTGGCACCATGAACGAACAACAGCAACAAGAAGTCATAGGCCGAGCCTGGCATTGGGTAAAAGTTTGTTTTGATCAATGAACAATTGAGTTTGTTTGCAAACTAAAGTTGGAACGTAAACCTCCAACCCAAACTAAAGTTTGCTGGAGTTCAAACTTTAGTTTAGTTAGAGTGCAAAATTTATTTGGGTGCAGTCACTTTACTACGACATAAAAATTGAGAAATTATGGACAGATATGATCTTTTTAGATTAGAATGTTCTATAAAATTTTCTATACTTTAAAAAAGTTAAGTGATTA
>Ga0190315_1001059_pt1 | contig 11790 bp, 7 predicted proteins | sample 48701101_MG_FD_161673 | JGI IMG/M metagenome (GOLD analysis project Ga0190315, IMG submission 161673) | Hydrothermal vent sediment bacterial communities from Southern Trench, Guaymas Basin, Mexico - 4870-11-0-1_MG | ecosystem: Environmental > Aquatic > Marine > Hydrothermal vents > Sediment ...
TTCATGGAATTCAAATATCAGTTTTCAGTTGGAAATGCGAGTTAAGGGTTGAAAAATCCATTGAAACCTGGGGCGATAAAACCTGGGGCGATAAAACCTAGGGCGATAAAACCAAGGGCGATAAAACCAAGGGCGATAAAACCAAGGGCGATAAAACCAAGGGCGATAAAACCTGGGGCGATAAAACCTGGGGCGATAAAACCTGGGGCGATGCCCCCAATGCCATTAAGTTAAGGGCAACCACAAGGGATTGCCCCTACAAACCGTTATGTAATGTAGGGGCAATCCTTTATGGTTGCCCTCACCCAAAAGCTTAACTTAATGGCATTGGGGCGATGCCCCAGGCTTTAATAATACTTACCGAAGGGGCTAAAGCTTCTTTGGTACGAATATCGATCTGAAAATGAAATGGGGGCCATAAAACGTTTTGAATGTTTTTAAATCAAATCATGGCCCACTTTAATAAAACCTGGGGCGATGCCCTTTAATAAAACCTGGGGCGATGCCCCAGGCTTTAATAATACTTACCGAAGGGGCTAAAGCTTCTTTGGTACGAATATCGATCTGAAAATGAAATGGGGGCCATAAAACGTTTTGAATGTTTTCAAATCAAATCATGGCCCACAAAATTGTCAAAAATTTATCAAGTGCTCTCACTGAGTCGGGACTCGAAATGACAGTCGAAAATTTTTTTAATAGAAATCATTTGTAATTCAAATTTATTATCACTTATGAAAAATGGTTTACCTTTAAAATAAAGATACAATTCTATAATTAAAATTGTTGCTTATGGCATTAAACCATTGCATAAATATTAAAATTTATTATAATCTCTCACAATTTTTTTCCACATCTTGTCTATACAAAGGGTGTAATTAAAAGTGATAGAAATTTCCAAACAGCCGAGAGGGATCGCATCGCACAATGAGTACAACGAATATCGAGGTAAACGAATGCGGAAATAAGCGAAGGAGGGATTGAGAAGGGTGCCCTTTTTTAAATTGTTTCCTTAATTCGTTGTACTCAACTGTGCAAGACTTTCCTTCAGCGACTATTGCACCCCAATCAAACCAAAGCGGTGAATCGCACACAAGGGAAACTATTGTGACAACAAATGCAACTGAAGTATTAAGGCAAACAGTGGCAGTGTTTTCTAAAAATTATCTGCCAATCAATCAAATCAACATCAAGCGAGCGATTATTCTCCTCGTAACGGGGAAAGCGGAGCCTATCGATTTTGGCAACGATGGCAAAACCGTATCGGTGCATTCGCCCACGATGGTGTTCCTCGTGCCACAACAGATTCGCTTGACGGTTAACCACAAAGAAAGAGCGTGGCGAGTGCCGGCGGTAAATCGGCGGGAAGTTTTGCGACGAGACAAGCACACTTGTCAATATTGTGGCAATACCAAACACTTGACGCTTGATCATCTGATTCCCGTTTCAAAAGGTGGAAAACACACTTGGGACAATATCGTAACCGCTTGTGAGATATGCAATAATCGTAAAGGTGATCGCACACCCCAACAAGCGGACATGACGCTACGTACTCCGCCCAAGGCACCGGTACATCCCATCGTCGCTTTCGCCGAGCAATTTTGGCGCGCGCATAAAGTACAGCTTGAGGAGCTTGAGAATTGATGGAAGTCACTTGTGCTTTGTTGGCAAGGCAAGCCTTACACTTTCAATATTTATATGTAAGTGGTAAGGTTTTCAAGCCGGTAAAAACCCAGTTTTTAAACTGGGTTTTTTTTTGTATAATGATGCCAACAATTTGACATTTATAAAATAGCAGCCTAAACTTAATTAAACATGACATCAAATCTACAATCCTTAATTGATAGCGGTAAAACCCCGTTTTTAAACTGGGTTTGGTGATGTAATGCTGTCAACAATTTGACATTTATAAAATAGACGGAACGTACTTCAAAAGGGTGAAAATGAATTGCTGCTTGAGTTAAATATTGAGAAGCTCACTAAATAAGCATATTCATTCGTTTACGTCACAATTCACCATTCACAATTCACCATTCATCATTCACCATTCATCATTCATCATTCACCATTCACCATTCATCATTCATCATTCATCATTCACCATTCATCATTCATCATTCACAATTCACAATTAAAATCCTTAATTGATAGACTTAGCATTATTAGACAGTTTAACAATTTTAGGGTATTTTTTATCACAGGGGCGGTAGAGTTGTGAATAGTGCCTTTCACTGTCGCCTTCTTCCTCGACGCAAGGCGAGGTATCCCGTTGTCCGTTTTTTGTAAAGACTTCAAATAGATATCTGAAAAAAGGCTTAATCGGTAAGACAACAAAACTCAACATAAAAAGTAGCCAGAAGGCAAATTCTGCATCAGTCATTTTAAGTTATCCTCTAAATTAAGACTTGTCACTTATGTGGATTTTTTCTCATTAATCATTGCAAATTGCGATTAAAATTGCGACTGAACTGTTCACTACTCGCCATTTGCGCTTTGCCATTTTTTGAGCTAGGCTGTAAATATAATTCAGGTTGCGAATGAGCCGTTCAATTCACAATTCATCATTCACCATTCATCATTCACCATTCATCATTCAAGTTGCGAATGAGCCGTTCACTACTCGCCATTTGCGCTTTGCCATTTTTTGAGCTAGGCTGTAAATATAATGAAGAATTAAAAATAAACAAAGGATTACGAATTCATTTTGGCTTGAGATAAGTCACTGATTTTACTTAACTCACCAAAAATCGGTCGCATGACAATTTTTCGGCAACGTCTTTTCCCTGTTTGTCACCTATCACTGTTCTAAAAAAGAGTGGTAACTTGGGCGAATGAATACTTAGATGGCATACATATTGCTTATAAAAAGAACATTCCTCCTTACTGTTTAGCCCCTCGGCGTTTGAGGGGCCTTTTTTGCCAATTTGTGATCCAGATCAACTAAGCTGGTACATATATTGCTATAGTTTTTGACATCTCCTTATGTGTGGTTGGGCCTCTCGCTGTTGGTTTTGGCGGGAGGCTTTTTTTTGTTTTTTTTTGCATTAAACACGGGGACATGTAGGGTTTCTTAAGCCCCTTGGCGTTCGAGGGGCCTTTTTTGGCAATATGTGATCCAGATCAACTCAGATGGTATATATATTGCTATAATAGTTTTTTGACATCTCCTTATGTGTGGTTGGGCCTCTCGCTGTTGGTTTTGGCGAGAGGCTTTTTTTTTGTTTTTTTTGCATTAAACACGGGGACATGTAGGGGGCCGTAATCCACTCCAGATGACAACGAATTGGTTTTTAAAACTTCCAATATTTTGAAAACCTTAGAAGTTTGTTGAAGATGCAAATTAAGACTTAAATTGAATCTTATAAAATCAATAACTTATAAAAACCTCTTCATTGACAGTTATTTTATAAGTCTTTGTTCATTAGACATTTTTCATTTTAAATTCTTAATTCGCATTGAAAGCCCACCAATGTTAGGGGGATTTACAATGTGGTTTTTTCCCACTCGCCTGAGCTTGCTGATACAGTTTCATAGCACGATCCATCGCTTGATTTAAACGAACCATGCGGGTTTCATGCGAAGGGTGGGTAGAGAAAAATTCTAAGGGTTGTTCGCCACCGCTCTGACTCATGTTCTGCCATAATTTGACACTTTCTCTGGGGTCAAAACCGGCTTTAGCCATTAAATAGAGGCCCTTCTCATCCGCTTCACTTTCATGTTCGCGGCTATAAGGCAACGTAATGCCCACCTGTACCCCCAAGCCCAACAAACCCATCAACATTTGACCGGTTTGTGACTGTGGATTGCCCAAGGCTTGAGCCAACCCCAAACCTTGTTGCACGGCAAACTCTTGAGAAACCCGCTCATTACTGTGGTTTTCAAGCACATGAGCGATTTCGTGTCCAACAACTGCGGCTAGTTGATGTTGATTTTCGGCAACATCTAATAAACCCGTATGTACGCCAACCTTGCCACCCGGTAACGCAAAAGCATTGGCAGTGTCATCACGAAATATCACAATTTCCCATTGCATGGGACTATCACTGACTTTAAGAATGGCGTTAGCAACACAAGTCACATAGCGATTAACGTCATCGCTTGCCTCTGTCGGTGTTTGCTGCTTGATTTGCTTAAACGCCTCGTTTCCCATGGCATCCATTTGTTCTGCGGGCATCAGTATTAATTGTTTACGTCCCAACGACGAAGTGCCGCAACTGACTAATACCAAGACAGTTACGCCGGTAATGATGAGCTTTTTTAACATGATTGTTTTCCTTGAACGTTAAGGATTAAATTTGGTAATTTTGCCGTTTGTAGTCGTTTGTAGTAGGCGATTTATCGCCTCCCTATCAGACAATTATATTATTATACTAAGATAGTGTAAAATACCCCACTTTGTTTACCGTTTGTAGTGTTTGTAGTGTTTGTAGTAGGCGATTTATCGCCTCCCTGTCAGCGATAAAGGAGATAAAGGAAATTAATAACATGTCAAATCAATCTACACAGAAAACAACTCACAAAACCAGACATTCGGCCTCTGTTCCCGTTATATGGGCCATCTCAACACTGCTCGCTGGCTCTCTCTTCACAGCAGGGTGCAGTCAAGACGACGCTACCTCCCAAAAGACTGAGTCAAGTGCCGTCGATGCCGCTACCTCCCAAAAGGCTGAGTCAAGCACAGTCGATGCCGCTACCTCCCAAAAAACCGATTCAAGTGCCGTCGAGGGTGTCGCAACGACCACTAAGGTGTCGAGCAAAAATACCCCTCAAATCAATTTAAGCGGCTTCGATTTAGCCAAAGGGGAGCAAGTTTACAACAGCCTGTGCATGGCATGCCATCTGGCGGCAGTGGCGGGTGCGCCGAAATTTGGGGACAAGGAAGCTTGGGCACCTCGTATTACACAAGGTATGGACACTTTATTTAGCCACAGCTTGAGCGGCTTCAATGCCATGCCACCCAAGGGTGGAAATATCAGTTTACCGGACGAAGATGTCAAAAATGCGGTAGCTTTTATGGTGTCAAAGGCTCAGTAGATTGGCTGGTGATCGTTCTGCAAAGAATACCCATTCTTGACTGAATACCCTTTTTTGAAAATAGTAGGGTGGATATTGCCCAGCAATCCACCCTACCATTTTTTTTGGGTAATTCTTTTGGGGTGGATTAAGCTCGCGCTAATTTACCCTACAATTCTTTTGGGGTGGATTAGGCTTGCGCTAACCTGCCCCACAATTCCTTTAGGGTGGATATTGCCCAGCAATCCACCTACTTTTTTTATAACAATTCCTTTGGGCTAAAAACGCCTCCAAGCTGAACTTCCACCCAAGTCTGTACGTACCCTCCCTCATCAATGCCATTAAGTGTAGGGGCAATCCCTTGTGGTTGCCCTACAAACCGTTATGTAATGTAGGGGCAATCCTTTATGGTTGCCCTCACCCAAAAGCTTAACTTAATGGCATTGACCCTCCCTCATACGCTTACCCATTCTTATTAAGAAAAATAACTCGAGCCTCTTGCTTTCATTAAGAGCGTGTTTTAAAAGCATTCGGTATCAACCTTCATGATTGATAAAATTGTTTTCCACAGATATCGTCCCTTTGAGACATAACGAGCGGTTTGTGAGTCGCTAAAGCGACTACTACAAAACGGTCGGGATAATACATGACAAAAAGGCTCATTTGTTCAGTATATGTTCGCCCCTACCAAATAGTTTTGGTATCCCATTGATATTTAACCTAATAATGTAGGGGATATCTTAAGCGTTCGCCCTCTTCCCAAAATCCGTTACAATCAGCGTATACTTAGCACGGGCATAATCTGCACTTTTGTCATGTCTCACCGAGCGAGAAATCTGGTCTGCGTTAAAAGATTTCTCGCCTACTCGTGCCGGACAGAAAAGTTTAATTTGTAACCTTGTTCAGTATAAGTCCTGTAGGATATAGACAACTACATGCAAGCAAAACTACTAAAATCATTGTTCAGCGAACAAAAAACAGGTTATGTCATTGCAAATCATCACTTAACCGTGTTTGAACATGGTGGCGATCCGACAATCTTTCTTGATATCCAAGACTTGCCGACACCATTACCACTTTTGGAATTTATTCCAGAATTAAACGGTTGTGAAGACATACTACAAGACATCCTCAGTGGCGTGTTACCGACTTTTCAACTGGAAAGCCTTAATCGGACAAGGCCAAATGGTGAACTTTATTACCTCAACTTGACCCTATTGCACCATACGCCAGAAGAGTCTGACAATACACCGCCACAACTGTTAGTCATATTAGCCGATACTTCTGCTTGGGTGCAAACCCAACACGCTTTAACTCAACAACGTAATGAATTAAGGTTATTGCAATATAACCTAGACAAGGCCAATAAAGAGCTAAAAAAAGCCAACCAATTTATTCGCAAGACTTTCGGCCGCTATCTTTCTGATGAAGTTGTCGATACGATTTTAGAATCGCCAGACGGTTTGTCTCTGGGCGGAGAAAAACGTCTGGTGTCCATTATGATGAGCGATTTGCGCGGCTTTACTTCCCTCGGTGAGCAATTGCCAGCCGAAAGTGTGGTAGGAATAATTAATATTTACCTCGACATGATGACAGAAATCATCCTAAAGTATCAGGGCACCATTGATGAGTTTATCGGTGATGCCATCCTAGCCGTTTTTGGTGCGCCCACGCAACGCGAAAATGATGCCCAACGAACCGTCGCCTGTGCGCTAGAAATGCAACTGGCAATGGAAGAAGTCAACAAACGCAACCGCGCAGCGGGTTATCCTGACGTCGCTATAGGCATAGGCATCAACACCGGCATAGCAGTGATTGGCAATATCGGCTCTCACAAACGCACCAAATACGGGGTAATTGGCCGCCATCTGAACCTGACTTCACGCATAGAATCTTATACGGTGGGTGGACAAATATTCGTTTCTGAAAGCACTCTGGAAGCTTGTGGCCCCATTTTGCGTATAGACGATCAATTTGAAGTCATGCCCAAAGGAGTTAAGCAGTCTATTATCATCAGTGATATCGGAGGAATAGGTGGAGATTTTAATATTTTTCTGCCGGAAAAAGAACCGCCTGAATTGTTGGCACTGCAACAACCATTGGCTATTAAGTTTAACATTTTGTCAGGGAAACATGCGAGTCAACAACAGTATGAAGGCAAGGTATTAAAACTGTTAATGAACATGGCTGAGATTCAGGCCGATATCGCTGTGGAGAAATTGACGAATTTGAAAGTCACCCTGCTTGACGAAGTCGGTCATGAAATCACGAAGGATTTATATACCAAGGTTGTAGAAAATATTTCAGATTCTCCGGCCCTATTCAGGGTGACATCGACTTCCATTCCGCCAGAGGCGAAACACTTTTTAGATAAGCTCTTGGCTTCACAGCCAAAAGGATAACCGCATGAATTATAGGTGTCGGCTCCGCTTTTACTACACCAGATTATTATCAAGCCAATATATTGATTACTGCACGCACTGGTAAAAAGCTGCTACTCGATTGCGGCAGTGATGCGCGTTTTGCCCTCGCTGAATGCAATATCAATGGCTACAACGTCGGTGAAGCCATTGATGCCGTTTACATTTCCCATTGACATGCTGACCATATTGGTGGAATGGAATGGCTGGCTTTTAGCACTTATTTTAATCCGCTGCACCTGAAACCAACACTTTTTATGGAAGAAAAACAGATGCAAAATATGTGGGAACACAGCCTCAAAGGTGGACTTGAATGTGTTGAAGGTAAAATCATGCATCTAACTGATTTTTTTGACTGCCACCCACTTGCCGAAGATGGCACTTTCAATTGGGAATGCATCCAAGCGACACTGGTTAAAATGCCACATGTTATAACCGGTTATAGTAATCACTACAGTTATGGGCTGTTGTTAAAGGAAGATGACGGCCCAAGCGTATTTATTACTACGGACACACAGTTCCAACTGGGGCAATGCCATTAAGTTAAGCTTTTCGGTGAGGGCAACCATAAAGGATTGCCCCTACGCGACATGACGGTTTGTAGGGCAACCACAAGGGATTGCCCCTACACTAATGGCATTGGCTTTAAGCCTGGGGATTTATCCCCAGGCGATATCTTGCACTAATCTTCATTCTTCATTCTTCATTTTTCATTTTTCATTACTATACCCACGCCTCACGCGGAGCCATCACACGCTCATAAATCGCCAACAAAGCTGGCACCGCCAGCAACACCAACACCGTAGAAAACATCAAACCAAAAGCAATAGAAGTCGCCATCGGAATCAAAAACTGTGCTTGCAACGACGTTTCAAACAGTAACGGTGTCAAGCCAAAAATCGTCGTCAACGACGTCAGCAACACCGCCCGTAAACGCTGACAAGAAGCCTCAACCAGCGCTTCTTGGACAGGCACACCGTCTTCGCGTAAATGCCTATAAAAGGTCACCAAGACAATAGAATCATTAACCACAATACCTGACAACCCAAAAAAACCAAACAGCGATAAAATGGTCAAATCAAGCTCCATCACCCAATGCCCAAAAATCGCCCCTACCAAGCCAAACGGAATAATACTCATCACCACCAGCGGCCAACCATAAGAAGCAAATTGCCAAGCCAATATCAAATACATCAAGCAAATGGCAAGCACCAAACCCCGTTTCATATCACCCAACGTTTCGGCCTGATCGGCCGAGCGTCCTTCTAAGGAATATTCCACCCCATAACGGGCACTCAAATCAGGCAAAAAACTTTCGCTCAAATTCGCCAAAATCTTATTGCTGTTATTAACCGCTTTATCCACATCGGCCGACACTTGCGCTGCCAAAAGGCCTTCGGCATGGCGTATAGCTTCAAAACCGCGCTGTGTTGTCACCTGCACCGCCGTAGAAAACGGCACACTCGCACCATTGGGTAATTGCAGCGTAAAATTCTCCAAAGTCGCCAAACTATAACGCTCGTTATCCGGCAACATCACACGCACTTCAATTTCATCATCACCCACCTGGAAAATTTGCGTTAAATGCCCATCAAACGCCGCACGTAATTGCTGCCCAACAGACTCTATGGTTAAACCTAATGCCATCCCATGCGGTGTCAACGAATACACCCATTGTTCTCGCCCATAAGGCATATCATCTTCAATCCCCGTGACACCCGGAAACGTTTTTAGCACATTTGCCAATTCAAGAGCGGCCGCTTTCACCTTATCTGCATCATTGCCATTGAGACGAATATCAACATCTCGTCCCGGCGGCCCAGCTTTGGGTTCCATAATGATGAGATTTTCTAATCCAGCGGGGCGATGAACTTTCGTTTGCCACGCCTTAATAAACGGTTTATTATGTACAGCGCGACTATCAGGCGAAATCAATTCAACCATCAAAGAACCAAATTGATCGCCCTTTCTAAAAGTACCACCACCTGCCATCGCACTACCATGCCGCAACACCGCTACCTTAACAATATTGCCACCAAATTCTTTATCGGTGGCGTACAAAGTTTCCTCCAGGTGTTCTAAAAACGCATCAACCCGCTCCGGTGACGTGCCGGCCACAAAATTGGCATTTCCAACAATGATTATGCCCTCTGGCGCCGGAAAAAAGGTAAAATTCAATCGTCCACCCGCCAATAAACCTATTGCCAACATCATAGCCGCCAGCATCATCGCTAACACGCTCCAGCGGAAATCAATGATGGCGGTGACAAGGGGACGAAAATAGAAATCACGTATGTGATTAAAGCCCTTTTCAATGCCCTGCCGTATTCGATTGGGTTTCTCATGGTGAAGCTTATAAAAGCTATGCCGCAAATGGCCGGGCAATACCAAAAAGCATTCAATCAATGAAGCCACTAACACGCAAACCATCACCATTGGAATAGCAAACAAGATATTTCCCATCCTGCCACCAATCAGCATCAGTGGCAAAAAAGCCGAAATAGTCGTCAACGACGAGGCGATAACGGGCGCTAACATCCTTTGTGCCCCGCCTTCGGCCGCCAACAGCGGTTGCTCACCAATTTGGAAATGGGCAAAGCTATCTTCACCAACAATAATCGCATCATCAACAACAACGCCCAACGCCATAATCATGGCAAATAAACTCACCATGTTAATGCTGCCGCCCACCGTATATAACACCGCCAACATGCCCATCAGCGAAATAGGAATGCCGGCCGCCACCCAAAAAGCAACCCGCATATTGAAAAATATAAATAAGGTAGCCACAACCAATATTAATCCACCACCGCCATTTCTTAATAACAGAAAAATGCGCTGTTCAATCAATTCCCACGCTTGGTTATAAACCTGTAATTCGACACCGGGCGGCAATTTTGGGCGCGTTTCCTTCAACCAAGTTTGTAATATTTTCGCGGATTTCAAGGAATCAGATTGTTCCGTCCGCATCAACGTAAACTCAACGGCCGGTTTACCTTGATAAGTAATACGGACTTCGTTATGTTGGGGACGGCGCGTAATCGTAGCAACATCATCCAGTTTAACATAACGGCCTGATTTATCAGTAATTAATGGCAAGTTTGCAAAGGCCAATTCATCGCGGCGCTGATCTAAACTACGCAATTGCCGTGCGACATCATCGCGCCCAATAGAGCCGGCGGGAATATCACGACTAAAATTAGTGATCTGATTAGCCACTTGGGGCAGTGTGAGGCCCAACTCCTCCAACTGTTCGCTAGGAATTTGTATCGCAATTTCCTCTTCGGGCAAGCCATCAATATCAATTTTACTAATGCCACGCGCCAACAAGTCACGCTCCATGCGCTGCGCCAAATAGCGCAACTCATTGGCATCTGATGGCCCTGTAATCAGCAAACGGGCAATCTGTTCATAACGGAGGACGCGACTGATTTCTGGCTTCTCCGCGGTGCTAGGCAAATTACGCAATAATGCGACTTTCTCCTTCACCTGATCGAGCGCCCAACCCATATCAGTGCCATCTTCATATTCTAAGACAATCGTTGAAAAGCCATTAGCAGAAGTCGAATTCATCTTATCGACACCGTCAAGGGTGCGTAATTCCTGTTCAATGGGAACAGTGATAGACGATTCCACATCTTCAGCCGTTGCCCCCGTCCAAACGACCATGACAGTAATGATATCCAACGCAAAATTGGGAAGGAATTGAGTATTGAGTTTACTCAACGCCCAAACACCCGCCAGAATCATCATCAGCATTAAGAGATTAGCGGCCACTTTGTGCTGGGCAAAGAGGCCGACTAAATTTTGTTGATGTTTAAAGGCTTGCATACTCAGTGATCAGTTATCAGTTATCAGTGGCAGGAGTCCAAACTTTAGTTTGGCAACGCCCCTGGCAAGCCCCAAAGGGGCGAATTAATGATTAATGATTAATGATTAATGATTAATGATTAGCCCCAAAGGGGCGACATTAATACAGCCAGGGGCACCGCCCCTGGCAAGCCCCAAAGGGGCGAATTAATGATTAATGATTAATGATTAATGATTAATGATTAGCCCCAAAGGGGCGAATTAATAAAGCCAGGGGCACCGCCCCTGGATCCCCCCTGGCAAGCCCCCCAAAGGGGCGACATTAATACAGCCAGGGGCACCGCCCCTGGCATTAATATTTAATCAGTACTGTTTTTGGTTGTTTGTCCAACCGGCCGCAGATAATAAGCTAATCCCATCAATACGCCCCCTGCTAGAATCATGGGCAAAGTCAACAATTGCCCCATCGTTATCCAATCAAAAGCGACAAAACCTAAGTGTTTATCGGGTTCGCGGACAAATTCTATTAAAAAGCGAAAGGTGCCATATC
>Ga0190315_1001062_pt1 | contig 11772 bp, 17 predicted proteins | sample 48701101_MG_FD_161673 | JGI IMG/M metagenome (GOLD analysis project Ga0190315, IMG submission 161673) | Hydrothermal vent sediment bacterial communities from Southern Trench, Guaymas Basin, Mexico - 4870-11-0-1_MG | ecosystem: Environmental > Aquatic > Marine > Hydrothermal vents > Sediment ...
ATGTAAAAAACATCAGCGTAGTCCAACTGTACTACGAAGGGCTTTAGTTTTAAAAGCTTATATAATTAAACAAATAAAGGGACACTAATTAAAGTGCCCCTTTTTTTATGCTTAAGAATTAGCGATACTAGTATTCATTAGAACCATATAGTATACTCTTTGCTACCTTATCTCTATAATCTTTAGACTTTAAAAACACAGAGAAAGCCATACTGGATTGTGCAATACATTGCTCCGTTTGAGATACTGTGTATCCTTCAGGGAGTTTAGTATCAGTAGAGTTATCTACCGGTATTTCTGTATTATAAAGCATTGACCTTTCAAGTTCTTCAGAATATTTCCGAAAATCTTTTTTAGTCATTGCACCAGAGTAAGTTATATTTTGGCCAGGATTATTAATCTGACTAAGTATACCAGCACCACATTGAATCTCCTCAGTGCTATGAAGAGAGGGTTTCCCCCCTCTTGACACAGCAGTTTTGGATTTTCTACGAGTACGTCTTGTACACTTATTCTTGTCTTAGTATCTATTATCTACAGCTTCTTCAATTCCATCAGAGATGTAATCTACAACTTTCAATAACGTGTCAAACTTCTTCTTGTCATCCTTCTCTTCCATTGCTTTCATCAAATTCAGAGCGAAACGACCGTCAGTAGTACTAGCTTTAGGACCGTATTTAGTAAGAAGTTCTTTCTTGTCTTTAACTTCTTTACGTTTCTTAGCTTCATACTTCTTAGTATCTTCTATTTGTTTGGCTTCTTCTTCAAGCATTGTTTCAAACACAAATTCTTCGAAAGCTTTTGTATCTGTAATCACATAAAGGTCCTCTAATTTTGTGGTATAAGACGAATGCCAGTAATGACCTTCACTAATAAGAGCATTTTCAGGTGATATAAGAGTATTATACAATGTTAAATACATGTTTTCAAACTTAGTACCTTCTTTACTGTCCTTAAGAGTGATAGAATAGTTACGTTTACCTTTACTTACTGAAGCATAACGCAATTTTTCAGGTGTTTCATAAATTGCTAAAATAGCAGAATCACCAATTACTTCGTTTATTGCTTCAGAGTACATATTTATGTCAAATTCTGGTAGAATTTTCTTATACTCTTTTTTCAGTAAATCAATCATTGGAGTTAGAAATTTAAAGTCTTTCTTCTGTCCTTTATTTTTCTTTAAGTCTTTAAGTGTAAGTTTCATAATTTTTAAATATTAGATGTGTTTGTAGTATTATGTATTTTAATGTAAAAAGGGACAGCCTTTCGACCATCCCTATTACTAACTAATTAACCCCACTACAGGCTAATTTTGTGAGAATGCGTGTTTCATAGCTTCAATAAAAGCACTTTCGCTTTTAACTTCTCCCACGGATTCAAGTTTTTCAATTATTTTACCATGTTCGTCTTCAAAGGACACTTCTTTAACTTTATCGTCATCCCCTACTACCTCTTCTTTAACAACCTCTGAGTCTACGACTGTAGATTTCATAGGTAAAGGTGCAGGTTTTATATCAGTTTCTAATGAAACTAGATAATCAATAATGCTAAATCTTAAGTGATCAATAGTCTTAATCTCACCGACTATAGCTCGACGGACTAATTCCTTTTTAACTTTTAGGTTTTCTTTATAACTTTCCGGTGTTAAAACTTCAACTAACTGGCCAAGCACTTCTTCTGTATTAAATACAAAATCATAGATCTTTTCAAATCTACCTGGTCTATTAATTAAATAATCTGGAAAGTCTTCTAGTGAGTTTACTGTCGCAATAAGGATGACATTTTCGCGGGATTTTGCACCGTCTAAAAATGCTAAGAAATCTGAATCTGTAAGTCGCCAATTTGGGTTCTTTTCCAATTCGTCGAGTACAAATACAATCATCCTATCTCCATCGTTAATACGTAAATTATCAACCAATTCGTCAAATTTAACATGGCCAATTTTATTAACAATAATGCCAATACCGTCAGTACGGTCAACAATTTCTTTCGCTACAGTAGCTGCTAAGTGAGTTTTGCCTGTTCCTGGATCTCCTTTGAGTAAGATATTCATCTTATTCATCATACCCATTTCCTTTCGTAAACGAATACGAGAATCATTAAAGAAACTGTTCATATAATCATAAACATCTTTAAAGATACCTACCTTAGCCACTGTTGAATTATCGTAACGAGCCATAGGCTCTACAAAGAATTCGTAGCCAAACATAGTCTCTTCTTCTACAAGGTTGTATAGTCGAGAATCAAGCGAGGAAAATATATTATCTTTCTTTTCCCCTAGTATTTTAAATTTAGTATCAGATTTTTTGGTAAACATTGTTTTAAATTTTTGCTAGCTATTTGCTATAATTATTACGTTATCTTTTTTACCTAAGATGATACCAAAGCTTTCAATAATATGTTTAGCCTCAGTTTCACTGGTCTTTTCAAAGAGTAGGTTACTGTCGGTGTACATTTTAAATACATCGCCAACCATAACATCTTCGAAGTTCGTGTTCGGATATTCCATAATTAAAAAGGTATTTCGTCCTCTAAGAACATTCTGTCAAAGTGATCTAGTTCATTATAATAATAACTTAAAAAGTCTTTCCTAACTAGGTTATAAGGCCTATCTAGAAGATAGTCTACAAAGCTCATATGGAACTCTGCTTCTATAAACTTTTTAAAACTATCCATTGTAATAAATAAGTACTTACCAGGCGTAAGCTCGGTAACCCACTTCTGTACGAGGTGTCCATTAAATTTATTTCTTATCCTACTTCGAGTTATCCCGTTACTTTCGAGATTTTGGATACTTCTAAGAATAGTAGTACCAAAGTGCTTATCAACAGTCATAGCAGCATAGCCAGGTACATATACTTTTTTATATATACTTACGGGCTTTCTCTGCCGAATGACATTCAAGAACTGTTTATAGTTTTCATCCGGGTATTTTAGAGTGTTAAAAGGTCTTATAGTAAAGTATTTAGAATTTGCTACAGCACAATACACATCCTCTACATCAGTAGGATCAGGTGTATACGGCATATCGAGAAAATCTAATAGCAGATTCTTACCTTCTTCAGTTATCAAGTCTGTTACTACAAAATCTACACTTCCAAATTTTAACTTATGACGATAAAATAATCTATCCCCTATAATTTCTAAATTAAAAGCTGATAACAACTCATTAAGTACCATTACTAATAAGGTCTTCATATCGTGTTTGTATAAATGTTTCTTTAATAGTGTCTGGTGGTAACCATATATTCTTTTTATGGTAAAGCAATCCTTTACTTACAGTATTAAAACTTTCTTGTAAATGATCTGCTGGGAACAGTATACTGTGTAACTTACTTCCTTTAGCAAGTTTCCAGAATGACAGTATTACTTGTTTTTCAGAGTATTCAAATTGGCTATATTTACCAGCAGTGAATCTCTTATAAGTTTTAGGGCTAATAGTCGCATAATAATAATAGTAGCCATTTTTATTTATCCCTATTAACTTAAGATGTGGTTGTTCTTTCTTATATATTAATACTATTGTATTTTCAAAAATAGCTAAACTTTTAGTATACAAAAAAGCATTTACAAAATCTTCATTAATTACTTGTTCTTTATCAAATCCCAGTAAAGGTAATAAAAATCTTGTTGTATCTGTGTTAGTCCTAGAGTAATTCATCATAACCTCCGCTTAAATAATACTCCATAGAGTAATCCCATTTCTTATTATCGAAATGCCATTTAGTTTTGGAAAGTAATTCTTTAATTTCTGATAGGGCTGTGTTTGCTGTTTCTTTTTTTATTGGAAAGACCCTGATTTCTGCAGTGCCTTTATCGATCGCTACTATTAAGAACTCTAATTCATAGTCCTCAAGTTCCTCCTTAGTAATATCTGCTATCTCTTCTATATTAGCATACAACGCTAAAGAATAGAATGCTAGTTGTCTCGCATAGCCGTATTTCTTAAAAGATTCTTTAAATTCTGCTATGTTAAAAGTGGTCTTTAAATCCACTATAGATATCTTCTTATTCTCTTTATCTATTAGTACTCTATCTAACATGCTTTTACATTTTACACCCTTCCATTCCCATAGGATTTGTAACTCATTAAACCTGAGTATATCATCACCTACGATAGAGGGGTCTAGGAGCAATTTAGAAGCCATCTGATGGACTTTAACCTCATTCTTGATATCTTCTATGTTTGACCTGATTTTAGTGCTTATAACAAGCTTATTTTGGCTCGTCACCAAATACTTGATATACGGTTTTAACTCTTTATATAATGTTTCAGCTTTAGGAACCCATTTATCCTCATCTGCATAGGTGAGGTAGTTGTTCTTATAAGCTTCTAAGTAAGAATCTTTTACCTTCTTCTTATTCCTCCTAAATTCAATAAAATCCTCACAGAATTGCTTCTGTTTTGGTGACTTAGGAGTAGAGTAATCCATAACCACAACGTCAGTCTTGTACCTTTCTGCCTCTAAAAGAGCCATATGGATAACAGTACCTTCATCATGATAAGATTTAGTTTTTTCTTTATACTCGCCGTTGACATATTTCTTGAATAGTCTTACAGACTTCCTTAAAATATTTAAACTCGAGTTTGAGACATAACCTGTTAAACTATGATAATCTATCATACTCTTCACGTTTTTTAAGTATATCTACTATTGCAGCGTCTACTTCTTTTTTATTACGTAGTAAATAGAGTTTGTAGTGTATCTTGTTCATATATAGGAAGTATTTAAATGTCTTCCAACGCAAAGGAAAGGCATCATTTGCCCAACCCTTGCATTCTATAACAAAATCATCACCAACAAAGTCTGGTGTGTATGTCATTGCTCTTACCTTCTCTTCATCATATTGAAAAGGTTCTATAATTGTAAACTTTATGGGCTCATAGTTTGCTTCTATTTTAAATTTTGTGAGTTGTTGGTAAGTATAGACTTCCAGTTTACTTTTGAAAGGGATTCCGTCATATTCGAGAGGCGTAGCATTTCTGATTTTTGCGTTTTTGCTCTTACCTTTCATTTCTCTTTCTAAGTTTTATAACAAGTCTCTAATAGAGTTTGTGCAGTATCTTCCCATTGAGACACACCATCGGGTATTAAGCCTAGGTTTATTAGTGCCTGTCCAGGACGTTGATTGAAATTCTGTCTCCAATACTGTTTGAATTCATCTGTTTCAAATCGGTTAGGTAACGTTTTAATAATACCCCATCTTTCTAATACTTTAGACCAGTCTACTGTATTGACAAAATAGTCAATATTTGATTTTTTACCATCCATGGTATTAACTGTTAAGTTTAAGTATTTTTGTTATAGTAGCAGTACTATTGCCCGGTAAGAACAATGTTTCACATAGGATTTTAGTTCCTATTAGATTTTCCTGCTGCTCTGATAAATAACCTCTTAGCATTAATGGTTCATCTGAAAGATTATACGTTAACTCGGTTTCCCCAAACCTGATTAATACTTCATCTGCCATTACCAAGGTTTTACCAGGTAAATACTTTAAACTTGTGTTTACGCGTTGTACTACACCCCATAATTCTTCAGTAGGGTTTACTACTATTGCGTTAGATTCTTTAAAACTAACTCCACCTTCCGTGTAGTTACCGTTTTTGTTTAGCAACAATATTCCTTCTACTCCTTTTACTTTAGTTAATAAGAAGTCTACGACATCTGTTAATTTGCCTCTAGAAGAAACTTCGGTATACATGGCCGGCTTTATATTAGGTAAGAAAGAATTAGTACTCTTTCCTATATACCCTTTTACAAGTTCTACCATATCTTTAAACGGAGTATGCTTAGCATTGGATTCGTATAATGCTAAAGTGACATATATCTCAGTATTTTTAGGTAATAAAACAGTAGGGTCTAAAAGGATAGAATCCATTTTAGTATTGCTTATACCCTTACAAGTAACTGTAGCATGTACAGTAAAGTGTTTGTCACTAGTTAGTTTTAATAGACTTTTAAATCTTGTTCGAAATTGTGTATTAAGTACCATATAAGGATACTTTAATGTAAACACATGTCCTTCTCTTATTACTATTTCAGACCCTACTTTACTAGGGGTGATAAGTAATGGAAAAGCTTCGTTCAAAACATTTTCAATTCCAAATCTTCCCTTAATTATCGGGATTCTCATTGGATTGTAACTGAGGTCGATGTTTGAAATGGTTTTCATAAGATTTATTTAATTTGCTTTCCAATAATTCTTTAGCTTCTTTTTCACCTACTCTAGCATGATAATCTGTGATATCTTTAGCATGCTTATTGCTAGTAAATATAAAACCGAATTCTGGATTTTCTTTTAGGAGTTTTTTTGTTCCGCATATACCTGCACTATCAAAGTCATAAAAAACTATGATGTGTTTGAAATTTTCTTTTAATATATTTAAAGCTTTTTCAGGTATCTTGTGCCCTTCTCCATTTGGGGCAATTGCAGTGTATCCTAGTTCATATAGGTACATAACGTCTTTCATAGATTTTGTTATAATAACAGTATCTTTACTATAGTCTAACTGAGCCCAACCTTGTATGTACGAACTTGTACAGTTAGTATAAAATCGTTTAGCTTTATAGTAGGGACGATATATTTTATCCTTATCGAATATTTCAAAATGAAACATAGGACTTTTCTCTGAGGCATATCCTTTAACAACACCATTAACCCAGTATTTACTGACTTGTGTTACGTTAAAATGCTTCAATGTTTCTATAGAGATACTATACTGTGACCAGAAAGCTAAACCAGCTTCTGTCCAAGGTATCTTCTCTACATAAATTACTTTTTCGCCTGATTTGACTTCAGGTATGTTGATTGTTTTGATAGGTTTTATCGATGTGTATTCTTTGTAAAGGTGTTCTATCACCTCTTGGGTGTTCATACCCTCAATCAGCTTAGCAAATTTAATTGCATCGCCAGATTCTCCAGTTCCTAAGTCCTTAAACATTAAAGTACCGTTTCTACCACGAAATACTCCAAATGAAGGATTTAAGTCTTTTCGAAAGGGTGATATATAAACATTACCTACTATAGGGCTATACCCTAAATAAGTTCTGTAAATATCATACGCAGGAATTAGTTTGTATACGTCTTCCTTGGTATGCTTATAAACTGCAGCTGTGTTGTACATATTACCAATTTATCTTTAAAAGTGTTTCAATTATACATTTACCATTCAATTTTTATTACTGTCTCATATTTACCGTTCATAGTAACATCACCTTTTCTTGCTACTTCGAACCCTGCTTGCTCAATGGTTTTTCTCATACCGTGATAATCCTGCAAAGGAACGTTAGTGAATACTGTGTTGTTACCTTTCTCAGCGGAGTGTAAGATATCATTTTGAACTTCTGATAATCTTTCGTAAAAATTTGTGATAGCCCTGGCTTTAGTAGCCATAAATTTTAGTTCCATGATAATAGTATTGTTAGTTAATAATAAAAAGTAAGATAGGGCCCAGGCCGAAGCCTGAGCTGAATAAGATTATTAAACCTTAACCGTATCTTACAAATATATTTAAAAGGGTAAGTCACTTTTAGTTGTTTTAGCAGAGGCGTTTGCATTACCATCTAAAAGAGGATTCTTGTCGCGTTGTTCGTTAGCTTGTTTAGGTCTAACAACCAAGTCTCTACCTTCGATAATCTGTATTTTAGAGTTATCGGCAGATACCTTGTCAATGCGTTCGATCCAAGGCATACTTTCATATGTATAAGTAGGGGTGGTTACCCAACCATTCTTATCATACGTAGCCTTGATTCTCAATTTAATCCCTTTCGTCTTACCTTCGATTTTCTGTTTTACGAATCCACAGAAGTCAGAAAAAGTAGAAAATGATTTATCTTTAAACTCGTCCTCTGATACATACAGGGTAGCGACCTTTAAAATCCTTTTCATTTGTTGTTCCATGACAATGTCATAACCTTTTTTCTTTTCTTCTGGTAGACTGTCGAAATTAGGGGGTAAATTTACCTCCCATTCAGTCTTAGAGAGTTTTTGTCCATCACTATTTACATAGTAATAAGCAAAGAACACTTTATTATTCTTTGACTTATCCAGGACAATTTCTGAGAGCTCAACTTCATGTATCCCTACACCTATATATGAAGGAGCGTTATTGTTTAATACGGAGTCTGTTATTTTATACATAACTATTGTTTTTCATACTCCTTGTATTTCTCGATAACATTCTGTAAATTATTTGGGATACGAGTTTCTGTAAATAGTCCTAGTGGAGATCTACAAGTATTTTTACCATTATTTTGTGTTAAAAAGTAATATTCGGGTTTACCGTCTTTCATCACCACATCAGTGAATAACACCATGTGAAAATAAGATTCAGGTACAATCTTCTCTTTTACTAATTTCCCCCCTATTACTTTAAAAGAGGATTTTAGTTCGCCATCTATGTCATAAGCGTCCTCAGTATGAGCCATAATGACTACAGTGAGGTCTTCTCGTAGTTTCCTAACGAGTTTAATTATGTCATAGGTATCTTTAGCGAAATCGCCAAATTTACCAAAGCCACCTTCTTTGAGTCTTGTCATGAACTCATTTGTCATAACACTAGTGATAGTGTCTAGAACGATGGTCTTGATGTCAGTTCTTTTAGCCGATATGGCTTTGAGAAGTTCCAGGATATGTGCTGGGTTGTTTGTTTCGAAATAGTTACTTTTTTCAATGTCTAGTTTACCGTCGTTTTTTAAAACAGTTTTATAATTGGTCTTTGACCCAGGCAATCCTAAAGGTTTCTCGTCAGCATGAATAACAAATGTTTCAGCTGGATCTAGGTCTCTAATACTAGCAGTTTTGCCAGTACCAGGAGAACCCATAACAAGAATAGGTGTTGCCATTAATTACAATTCTATATTAGTTAATATTATATTACGGTTACGGACTTCAAGTTATAAGAAGTTCGAGTAGGCTCGTTAAAAGAGTTCATTATCTCATCAATAATATACTCAGGATACTCAACACGACTGTTATTTACAACAGGCGAATCATTAGTAACACGAATAAAATTAGAATGATGACGAACACTAAAGCATACTTTTGTTGGTCTTTTTACGAAATGCGCTTTAATAAAAGCTTTAATCTTTTTAATGATTAATTCATAATGCTCTGTGAGCGAAAGAATAGGCACAGTATAAAGATTACAAGCCTTACTTAATGTAAGATCTTCAAGAGATTCAAAAGAAATAGCATACTTACTGCTAATTCCTACAGCAATTACGTCGCGGGTTTTAGATTCATACTCACCTATCTCTACATAAGAGTCATCGGTGCGCATTTCAATAAGAGGTTTCTTGGTTTCAATTTTAGAAATACGTTTCTCAGTATTGATACCTTCTACTTTAAAAGCAGGGTATACCTTAGAGACTTGAGTTAAAAAGTCGAAAAAGAGAACTTGCTGGATAGATGTTTCTTCTCTAGAAAAACGAATTGCAAAAGCGTATTTGGGATATTTAATTTTTAACATAAGGCAATGTGTTATTATTAAGTGTTTAATTTTAGTACTGGTGCAGCAGGGTCACCCCGTGGGGCTTCCTCGATGCGGTTGTATTTTAGATTATTTTCAAATTGTAGGACCTTAACTTCTCCATCTCGATTCTTTAGAAAGTGTAAGTATACCTTATTCTTAGTAGGTAAACCTTTCTTTCCGTAGTTGTGTTGCTGGATACCCAGAATTTCTGGTCTGTGTATAACTATTACATAGTCAGAAGCCTGGAATAAGCTATCTCCTCCAAAAATATCCTTCCTCATTGGAAAGTGTAATGCAGGGTTGGTAATCCTAGTATTATCCTCAATATCTCTATTCATTTGAGACAATTGAATAATTGTAGTAATACCTACTTTTTTCTGTTGCATAAACATTTTCTGTAAATCAGAAAGTACTTTTCTTTCAGAGTCGCCCATTTGACCCCTAGTTAGAAGGGCATGGTCCAACATTATGACAAGCCATTTATCTTTTGCCTTGGTTCTACGGAAATCGTTAATCGTGTTATCGATCTCCTCCACATTGCCTGGCATATCTACATAATAGATGTCATAATTATTTATTTTTTTTACCTCTTCTTTTATTAACTGCAAGTCTGTAGAACTTAAACGGGCGCTAGGGTCGCCACTGTATAATTCTCTTGTAGTCTTATTCAGTCTACTAGATAATTTTCTACCTACTTGTCGAGATGAGATCATTTCGAAGTTAAATGAGAGTACGACAAAGTCGATGTCGGGGTTCAGTTCAAATAAGTCAGTCTCTAAACTATTTGCGAATGAAGATTTACCACTACCAGAAATTCCAGCAATAGTATATATTACGTTAGGTTCTATACCACCCATGGCTAAATTATTAAATTTATGCCAACGAGTTTTAAGAGATTTAACCTTACCATAGCGCCTATCGGAAATATAAGATTCTATTTCTGCAGAAGCTTTGGAGATATGTTTATAGTACAGTTTATGTTTATTCAACACCTGTTCCATAATCATCCTCCTCTCCAAAAATATCAGTTATTTCTTCATCCTTCATCCTTTGATTCCAGTTCTCCCACTCATTTGAGGAGAGCCAGTTAGGGATCTTTTTCATCCACATCATATTATTATTGTTTCGTCTTTCTTTCAATTCGAAACTAAGACATGTTAAGATATGTTCATGTATATCCTTACGGCCTCTAGTAATACGTTTATAGACTTTTTCAGCTCTTGTTTTATCAGTTCTTAAATAGTCTTTAGTTCCGTCTTTACGAATGACAGATACTGGAAACATCTCTAACAACTCCGCAAACTGATTTTTCCCTTCAATTAATGCTTTACCCTCTTCAGTTAAAACCGAAGTAGTATATAGTTCACCTTCTACTAATTTCCTGGTAGTTAGCCTACCAAAATCATATATAAAAGGATCCTCCATCAGCTTTTTACTTAACTGACGTAATTCTTTACGTTTATTATCTTTAATATACGTTAGAACCAGCATTTGATTAGGACTGATATTATTCTCAATTAAGAATTTATTATCAAATTTTAATTCCATATACAAAGTCTTTTTATGAGCAAGACTTCTGTAACTTTGAGAATTTGTAACCTTTTGCTCTAGGTTATAAAATAAAAGCAAGGGGCAGAGAGAGTAGGGATCGCTGGTCCATACTATAAAGTAATCTCCTGCATTTAGGACGCTACTCCATACCCGTTGCTTTATGGATTAATGCTTCCAATGGTTACCTATGTCAGGTTTAGCTGTCATTGCAATGTCTTGAACAAAGAATGAGCCTGCTTTTTCCATACCTTCCTTAAGTATATTGGCTGCTATATGTTGTTTTTCAGTATCGGCTTCCATGAGTATCTCATCGTGGACTACATTAACTAGCATAATACTAGCCTTAAGAGTAGGTCTAATGCCTAAACTTAATAGTTTATCACGTATGAGTATTAAGGCTGTCTTAGTCATATCGCCTGCAGTACCCTGTATTATGGTATTCTGCCCTTTACGGCCTATTCTGCCTTTTAGACTTGCATATCTGCTACGTTGTGGCTTTGTAAGATCATTATAATCTTTAGCCTTTAATTTCATATATTCTTCCCATTCTGGAATCCACCTTATTCTATTAGTAATATCATTAGTATGTATATACCCATGTTTTACTGCGAATTGGTTGTTTATTTGAAATAACCTTTTTAAAGTAGGAAATCCTTTATAAAATGAATTGATTAGTTCTTCAGCCTCTTCAACAGGCATATTTAAAGTCTTAGCTAATGCAAAAGCACTACCTCCAAAGGAGA
>Ga0190315_1001064_pt1 | contig 11763 bp, 8 predicted proteins | sample 48701101_MG_FD_161673 | JGI IMG/M metagenome (GOLD analysis project Ga0190315, IMG submission 161673) | Hydrothermal vent sediment bacterial communities from Southern Trench, Guaymas Basin, Mexico - 4870-11-0-1_MG | ecosystem: Environmental > Aquatic > Marine > Hydrothermal vents > Sediment ...
ATATGGAAAACCAAAAGAAGGTTATTTTATATTTGTCAAGAAGCAGATAAAATATCCTATTATTACTTGCGTAACCATTAATTCCAAAAAGATAAAACAGGAAATGCAGAACATAGTGATAATTGATAAAAATTTGAAAATTTCCATAAATGGAACTTGTGGTTCATTAAAGAAAGGTTTGGATGGGGTGCATTACGCAAGAGGCAAGATAATCCTGAAGGAAGGCGCTAATCTTAAATACAATCATCTGCACTCATGGAATGATGGAGATGAGGTAAATTCGGATTATGAATTTTATTTAGAGAAAAACTCCAGATTGGATTATAATTACAATACTGTTTCATCACCAAAAAATTTATCACTTATAACAAAAGTTGTGTGTTTGAAAAAGTCTGTTGCAAATCTGAAGATAAGCGGGATCTGCAAGAATTCTAAGATGAAAATAAAAGAGAATTTAATATTGAAAGAAAATAATTCCTCCGGCATACTGAAATTGAGATTTGTTGGAAAAGAGAACAGTAAAATTTTATCGCACTCGTCAATTACGGCGGAAGCAGAGAGCAAAGGTCATTTGGATTGTCAAGGTCTGCTTATTGATAAAACTTCAAAAATTTCATTAATTCCAGAATTGGTGTGCAAAGATAACAGATCTCAGATAACTCACGAAGCATCAATTGGAAAAATCTCCGAGGAAGAAATGCATTATCTCAGAACAAGAGGTTTGAATGAACAGGAGGCAATAGATTTGATAGTCAATGGTTTTTTGGAAATATAATTATTAAGTAAAACTCAACTATTTCATTATTTTTTCTATCAACGGCTTTGGTTTTTTTATTTTCCCGCTGAAATTAAATTCTGCTGAATCAATCCATCTTATTTTCCTAAAATCCAAGTTTAAAAAATCAAAAACCATCTCTGAGAAATTTGGTACAATTGGATAAAGCAAGATTGCCAAATTTTTAACCAAATTTCCAGAATAAAAACAAATCTCTTTTTTTTCTTCTCCTTCTTTTTTCCATGGCTCTTTGTTGTTAAAATAGGCATTTGAAATTTTGCAGTAATGTATAATATTTTTCAGAGCTTCTCTAAACTTGCATTCTTCAAAATTTTTTGTAATTGTTTTAAAAATATTCTTTAATTCTTTTATTTCTTCTGGTACTGGATAAAATAAAGAATCCATGTTAGGTTTTGGAATTTCTTTAAAATTAGAATAACAAAAAGAAAGAACTCTGTGAACAAAGTTTCCAATAATGTCTGCAAATTCATTGTTTATAGTTTCCTTAAAAATTTTAATTGAGAAGACAGAATCATTCTGTTCAGGATATAAGGAAACTAAAACAAATCTCCAATAATCTGCTGGATATTTTTTAAGTGCTTCTTCTGTTGTGAGACCTTTTCCTCTGCTCTTTGAGAATTTTATTCCTTCTGTTTTGAGCCATCCGGAGGAAATCAATCTATCTGCAAGTTTCCAATTCTCTCTGCAGCCAAGCAACATTGCAGGGAAAATTATTGAATGAAAAATTGTGTTATCCTTTCCCATGAATTGCACAAGTTTTGTTTTTTCATTTTTCCACCATTCTTCAAATTTCTGATCGTTTTTTAGACACCATTCTTTTGTAAAGGAAAGATAACCAATTGGGGCATCAAACCAGACATAGAAGACTTTGTTTTCATAGTTTTTTTTTGGAACTTTAAACCCCCAACTTGCATCTCTTGTAATTGCTCTTGGTTTTAATCCATGTTTTAGAAACCCAAGAGTTTCTTTCTTTGCAAGTTTGCTCCATCCTCTGCTATTTTTAACAAAATCAAATAATTTTGATTCAAATTTCGGCAAATCCAAAAATAAGTGTCTTGTTTTTTTAAAAGTAACTTCTCCATTGCAGAGAACACAGTGGGGATCTATTATTTCTTTTATATTCATCAATTTTCCGCAATCATCACATTGGTCTCCCCTTGTTAAACCTCCGCAAAACGGACATTTCCCTTCAATAAATCTGTCTGGCAAAAATCTGTTGCATCTCTCACAATAAGCGCTCTCAACTTCTTTTTCTTTAATATAACCATTTTCATCTAATTTTCTAAAAATGTGATAAGTGAATTCTCTGTTTATATCTGAATCAGTAATCCCGTAATAATCAAAGCTTAATTTAAATTTCTCAAAAATTTCCATCACTTTCTTGTGATTTTCATAAGCAAGTTTTTTTGGAGTTGTGTTTCTTCTCTCTGCAGCAATTTCAAACATTGTGCCGTGTGAATCAGAACCGCAGATAAACAAAACCTCCTCGCCCCTTAATCTGCAAAATCTTGCATAGACATCTGCTGGAAGAACAGAACCAATTATATTTCCTAAATGTGGGACTCCATGAACATAGGGTAAAGCAGAGGTAATCAATTTTTTCATAACTAATTTTTTAAAAATGATTAATTTATCTCTACTCTTTAAATATATTAAATAAAAACTTAAATTATGAGAAAAAATTATTTATCTCCACGGATGCGCTATTTGTTTAATTTTCTCATAATTGTTTTATTGCTTTTTTGTTTTACTTCTAAAGCTTTTGGAATTGAAAAAATAAATATTACAAAGTCAACTTCTAAGGAAATAAATTTTGAAATAAAGAATAACAACTCAGACCCGCTTAGATACACAATTTATTCTGTTGGATGGCATCCATGGATTTTATTTTCTTATTCTCAAATATTTCTAAAACCTGGAGAAACAAAAAATGTTACAGTATTCTTGGTGCCGGACAAATATACTAAGGAAGGGTCTTATAATATAACTTTGGTTGCTGCATCTTCTCTTGACAAGTTAACAAAAGAAATAGAGGTAACAATTTTTAAAAAAGAAATTAAAGAGGAGAAAAAGTTAGAGATTAAAGAATTTTTGTTTGATAACAAGAAATTAACTCTTATTCTAAACTCTAAGGAAGAACTTAACTTAAAATTGGAAATATATAAGGAGAACAATTTATTAAATCTGACAGAAGAAAAAATTTTTCCGGGAGAAAACAAGGTTATTAAATATTTTGATTTTGAACCAGGAAATTATTTGGCAAGAGTGAGTATTTACAAAGATAAAGAACTTATATATAGTGCAAACAAATCATATTTTATTCCTGAAATTAAAGGAATTGTTAAAGGAGAATATAAATGGAATTACTTGATTGTTTCTGGATCAAGAATAGTCTTTGAAAATAAAGGAGTGAAAGCAGAAAAAGCTAATTACTCTGTTTTTGTAAAAAAATCATTGGACTCTTTCTTCATTGCCAAAGATTATAAAGAGAAAGTAGAAGAAGGAGATAAATACAAATATTTGTGGGAATTTGTTTTGTTACCAAATCAAAAATATATCCTTTCTTATTCTTACAATTACTCAGTTATTTTAATCCTTCTCTTAATTGTAATCTTCTTTTTTACATTGTTTTATTTGTCAAACAGAAAAGAAATAAAAATAAGAAAGTTATTCACAAAAAAAGTTCACTTTATTAAAGAAGAAAAAGAAATAAAGATTTGTTTAGAAATAATAAACAGGACATCTCAAGAGTTGCATAGCATTGTTGTTGAAGATTTTGTTCAACCAATCTTTAAACTGAAAAAAGAATTCCAAGGATTAAGACCGAGCAAAATTGTAAAAATAGACTCTGAAAAGAAATTGGTCTGGGAAATTCCAAAATTAGAACCAAAGGAAACAAGAATTTTAATGTACAAAATTGTTCCAAAGATTGGCATTAGTGAAAAATATTCATTTTCCTTAGCAAAAGTCAAATACAAAAAAGATAAATTAATTAAGGTTGTTTTTTCAAACAAATTAGAAACTGATGGGAAGTAAAAGTGTACTTTGTAAAGACATAGGTAACATCTCTATAAAAATACTAAAATAAAAAACTTTAAATAATATGGTTTTGTTATCTTATACTTGTTCAAAACTATGTGACTCATTGCTTACAAATTATACTAAGCATATTTCTTTGATCATACTTTTTAAGGTTGAAATAAACTTATAAATTTGAAACATATTTTGTTCCACATAATTTTTTTCTATACATACCCTTATATATATTTCATCTTTGCCAGTATAATATCTCGTCTTAAACAAATATAATTTAGTAATGTGTTTTAAAATTTCTGGAAATTGTTGTTTTATTATTATATTTATATGGCTATCTTCAATTTTTTTAAGTATGAAAGATTTGTCTATTACATCTTCTAAGGGCAATATCTTTTTTTTCTGGATATTGCCGAGATCAAGTAATACATCAAATGCATATACCCCAAGTTTTCCATATAAACTTTCCACTCTTTTAACACCATATGTCCCAGTACCGGCACCTGCTATAAGATTTAAATCTCCACTTACCGCGCCCAGCACTGCTAAATGTTTTGGCTTAAAAAACATTTTCTCCCTCATTGTAACCCACGCACTAAATTTTTTTGTTTTTATAGCTACTGAATCAAAAAATAAGTACAAAGAAGAATCAATCTCCTTAAATTCTTCGCCTAGTTGTTCAAAAATTTTTCTTATTTTGGAAATACATTTTTGGAAATAAAGAAAAAGAAAATAAAACAAAAAACCTAATGAACCTGAAGTTGCAATAAACCCGTTAATTAAACCCATGTTATTAGAAACTTTATAGGTATATTTGTTTTTCTAACTTGTTTTAAATAAGTTATTATGATGGAAAGATACCAATAGACCATAAAAAATGTACCGGTCCAGCCAAGAACATGCCATACAGATCCAAAAACTTCAAGAGATGGAAACAAGATATTCAAAATTAGAGAAAGTAAAAAACAATACAAGATTATTTTGTTGGTATTTTTCATCCCTTTTACTGTACTTTGTAAAGACATAAGCAATACCTCTATAAAAATACTAAGATAAAAAACTTTAAATAGTTTTAAGTAATCCTATCTAACTATCTTCAAATCTAGAATTAACAAGGTTATAGGAATTTGACACAAACTGTTTTCTGTTATCTGTTAAAAGTGCTTCTGGTTTTCCATATTTCTTTACCGCTACTCATATCTCTTATACTTTCTCTTTTTCTTCTTCTAGTAAATTCATTTCTCTCTAAGATGTTATAAACTGTTTTCTCGCAGAGTTTATCTCTTAACTTCAAGTAAATTTCTTCTATAGAGTATCCCTGTCTGAAGAGAGAACAGACTTCTTCTTCTAATTCTTTTGGCTTCTTATATATTATATCTGAAACCTATTATATTAGTGGGTAACATTTTTTTCGCCCATAAAGATGTTACCCATGTGCTTACAAAATACATAAAGTGTTAGGTAAATTTTGCTGCACAAATTTTGCAAATACCTCTTTTAAAATCATAACATTCTGAGCAAACCAATCTTCCGCAGAGTTTGCATGAATGCATTACTCCTGGTTTTCCACAGATAGAGCAAATACCTTCTCTTTCCATATTAATAACCAAAAAAATATAATTTGACAATAAAAGGAATATTATTTCCCCTCAACCCAGAATAAAAATGCATGCAGTAATCTCTTTTCTCTGGGATTTTTTTATTGAAAATGAAATAATGTTCTCCGGAGGCCCAAATAATTCCTGCTTTTAAAAGCAAATTTAAGTCATCTTTGTTTTTATCATAATCATAAATCCAAAAAACTCTTGGTTCATTTTCATAAGAGTTTGAATAATTTTTTAGCACTCTTGCATTTGCTCCAGAATTTGTTCCTGATGAAAGAATTGTATAATTATTTTTTTCTACTGTTTTTGGAAAATTATCTCTGAATATGTAATTTCTTTTATTTGTGTTATAAGATGCAATTTTTATATCAATCCAGTCCTTAGATAATGGGTCTATCTGATAAAGAGTAATATTGGCAACTCCACTAATTGTACATGTTTCTCCTTCGCTTATTGTCTTAGAACAATTTGTAATATTTACAAAATTTCCAGAAATATTTACATCATAAGTTTTGTTTTTCAAATGAAGTTTTCCTGTTCCGCCAGTTGTGTTAATCCTGATTAAATTATTTATAAATCTTTTTGCAATTCCTGCTGTTCTTTTATTTGATAAATTATTAAAAGTTAAATCTTCCTCTGAAGATAAGCCAGGAGAATAATTAATACCAAACAACTCCTTAGTAAAACTATCTGGTTCGGAAGAGAAATTTCTAATCAAAACAAAACCTTTCCCTTTCTTTAGTAGCGAAGTAATATTTGATTTGTAAAGAGAAAGATTTTCATCACCAAAAATAATAAACAGATCACATGTGGAGGAAAGATTATTTAAACTTACTCTAAGAAGATTAAATTCAATTGTTGGATAACTTGGGGTTAAAATTGAATTGTTTAGCCATGCTATTTGATCAGGGGTGCAGTTGCAACCAATAGAAATATTATAGGGAGCAACATTTTTTATTTCATATTCAAAATCAACAAAAACTGGAAAAACTTTTTCTGTTATATTGTATAGCAAACCAATATCTTTTTCATGTTCTTCCATAAGATGCTCGCCATCAGTAAAAGGGTCTGTTATTAAAACATCATTTAAAGTTCCATTTCTTTCAATTGAATAAAGCAAGTCATTACATAAAAGCAAACTGTTCACTTTACTCCAATCATTTATATCAGAATAATGAAAAAAGGTTGGCATTAATAGGACAAATAAAATAAAAGAGAAAATTATAACCTCTATAACCCTGATAAATCCCTTAGTTAACATAAACAATCACCTCCACAAAATTTTTATTTAAAGTTGCAATTCTCTTTACTTCAACTTCTTTTCCAATTTTTCTTCCTGCAGGCTCGCATTTCATCACATTTGTGTCATTTAAATAATTAATTTCAACAACAAAATTATAATTACCTAATCCAAAAGAATCTCTAAGTTTTTGAATTTTTGTTAAGTTTGTAGAATTACATATTTTTTCAAATTCTATAATTTTTGTTGAGTTTAAAGAGTAAGGTTCAGAAGCGAGTCCAATTCTTTCAAAATTATTTTCATTCCAGTTTTCTGGATAACCTTTATCCTTTATCAATAATTCAGAGATTGAATAAGCTTTGCTATACAAAATATCTGATTTTATATTTTTGCTGTGTGTTGGATAGAAGTCTATAATAAGATAGACCAAATAAATTGACAGAGAAACAAATAACACAGTACTGATTATAAAATGGATGTTTACTTGCCCTTTCATCATTTTAGAATAGACCGACAAAATTCGCCATAATTATAATAAATAATCCTAATAAAACCATAATTAAACCATGTTTTGCTCCTTCTATCCAACTCTTTGCAGAGATTTGTCCGGCAATAATCCCAGTAAAAAATCCTTGAATAAGAATCATTGTAAAAAACAAGGATTTGTAATATACAGAGAGTGAATTTGGCTCTCCAAAACCAAACATATTCCCAATAGTGTTATAATAACCGCAGAGACTATAGCAGAATGGGTCATAACAGGCAAGGCAGGGAGAGTTTGCCTTTAATTGAACACTGCCAATTCCAGTTTCAGTCCCTCCAATATTTGAAATCATTGGAATTAAAAAATTTCCCAAGGCAATTATTAATCCAATAAACATGAAGAAAATACCATACATCATAAATACATGTTGTTGCATTATTGATTTTCTGTATTTTTCACTCTCCATTATTTTGAGCAAAGAATTTATTAAAGTTTCTAAAATATTTTCTATATTTCCTCCAGACCTGTAAGTCTCTAATAAAGTTGAAATTGACCTTGATAAAATTCTACTCTCGCTCAGACTCTTTTGCATGTGTTTTAAAGCAGAATCTATATTAATCCCCCAACTAATATCTTTTTTTAATTTCTCTACATATTTATTTAATTTTCCATAATCTCCCTTACAACTTCTAATTGCTTCTGGAAAAGAAATTCCGCTTTTTTTTGCTTCTTTTAAATCACCTAAAAATATAGGAAGATATTTTTCGCAATCTTTTATTTCTAAAAAATGTATGTATCTATAAAGAAAGAATGGTAAAACAAAGACAAAAATTGCAAAAATAAAAGAGTTTAATAGAATATTAAAGTTTTCAAATAATAGAGAAAGAATTAGTCCAAATAAGATAATAGCAAGAGCTATAATTGCAGAATAAAATAAAATCTCTTGTTCTTTTGTTAGTTTTCCAAAAAGGAATTTTTTTAGGTTCATGGTGAAGCAATACTGATATAGAAAGCAAGAGCTACAGATATTGCAGGCATTAATATGAAAGAAATTAGTACCTGCATTGCAAGTATATTTTCAACTCCGCCCATCATACCCATTACACTTGACAAAATTGTGAAAAATATTGGACCAACAATCATTACTGTAATGTACATTTCTATAATCATAGATAGAAGGTCGGCATAAGATTTAATTTTTCTCTGATAATCATTAAATAAAGAGATTGATTTGTTGTTTAAAAAAAGAGTTAAATCCGCGCCAGAACTTATTGTTGCTTCCATTCCTAAAAGCAAGTCTTTGAATTCTTTGCTTGGAGTTCTCTTTGCTTCTCTTCTCAAAGCACTTAAAATATCCATTCCAAGACCCTCAACATCTCTTATTAAATTCTGCGCTTGTTCCTTTAATTCTGGATATTCATCCAATTTTGTAATTGATTTAAAAACTGAGATAGGTGGAGCATCTGAACTGGCTGCAGCTGTCATATAACTAACAGAAAAAGGCAAACCTTTGTCTATTTTTGAGGCTAAATCACTTACTTGTGCTTTTGGATAAGTTGTAAAGAGAAAAAAAATGAGTGAGGCTCCTATTCCAGAAAAAATAAAGGAAAGCGGGATAGCCAAGACAACATGAATAAAAAAGGATAAAATTAATGTTATAATTGGTATCTCAACAACAAAAACAATTAATGAGATAAATATTGCAAGTGAGAGATATTCTTCTAATGTATATTTCATTCCGCTCTTTTTTAAATCTTCTTCCACATATTTAAAATTTGGAGCAATTTTTGATGCAATTTCACCATAGGACAAATAGGCTCTCTTAATATATTCCTCAAGCATAATAATTTAATTTTCTAAATTATAATTGATATCCTTTTATTTAAAAAAGATTTTATTTATGGGAATTGTAAGTTTTCGGTTTAAAAAAATTAGAGGCGATGTTGGAGAACCAGCAGGAGGAGAATTGAGAATAACTTCTTCACTACCAAAAATAAAGGATATTTTTGAGAAAGAAGTTGGAATAGTTGGAAATAAAACAAAAGTTATTGCAATCAATTTTGAATATAAAACAATTTATGAACCAATAAAAGCAAAAATAGATATTGAAGGAGAGATTTTGTACACGGATGAAAAACAAAAAGAAATTCTTAAAAAATGGGAAAAAGAGAAAAAAATTGATGAAAGGGTTAGTTTGCCTCTTTTGAATTATATTTTCAAAAGATGCGCTATTCAGAGCATTAAAATTGCTGATGATTTGCAGTTACCTCCTCCAGTAAGATTGCCTGAGTTTGTGAAAAAAGAAGGTCAATAAGTTTATTTATTCAAAACTACTAAAGCCTCTGCTATGTGTTTATTTTAATTTAAAATATTGTCTTTATTATGAAACCAGTTCTTTTCTTTTCAGAAATAAGAAATAAAGATGTTAAACTTGTTGGAGGCAAGAATGCAAGTCTTGGTGAGATGTATTCTAAATTAAAAGATAAAGGAATTAAAGTTACAAATGGTTTTGCAATAACAAGCGAATCTTATGATTATTTTATTAGAGAAAATAATCTTGACAAAAAAATCAAGGCAATTTTAAAAGATTTGGATATAAGGAACATTAAGGAGTTGAGGGAAAAAGGAAAAAGAATTAGAAAATTAATTTTAAATTCAAAAATTCCGGAGAAACTTAAGAAAGAGATTTCGGAAAGTTATAAAAAACTTTGCATGGAATATGGGAGGGAAGTGGAGGTTGCTGTTAGAAGTTCTGCAACAGCGGAGGATTTGCCAGAGGCGAGTTTTGCTGGGGCCCAAGAAACTTATCTAAATATAAAAGGGGAAAAAGAATTATTAAAGAGTGTTGTAAGATGTTATTCTTCTTTGTTTACTGACAGGGCAATATCTTACAGAGAAGAAAAAGGTTTTGATCAATTTGCTGTAAAGTTGTCAGTAGGGGTCCAGAAAATGGTCAGGAGTGATTTGGCATGCTCAGGAGTTATGTTTACTTTAGACCCAAATACAGGATTCAGAAATGTTGTTTGCATAGAAGCAAGTTATGGTCTTGGAGAATACATTGTAAAAGGTGTTGTAAATCCCGATTCCTTTTTTGTGTTTAAACCAACAAAAAGAATTATTAAAAAAGAACTTGGAAGCAAGGATGTTAAATTAGTTTTTTCAAAGACAGGAACAAAACAGAAAAAAGTTGCATTAAAAGAGAAAATCAAATTTAGTTTAAGTGACAAAGAAGTTTTAGAACTTGCAGATTATGCAATGAAAATTGAAAATCATTACAAAAGACCAATGGATATTGAATTTGCAAAAGATGGTATTGATAAAAAATTGTATATCTTGCAGGCAAGACCAGAGACTGTTCATGCAAAGAAAAAAGAAATTGAAAAATATATCCTATTAGGAAAAAGCAGCAAATTATTGGAAGGCATTGCTATTGGAAGGAAAATTAGTTCTGGAAGAGTTCACATAATTGATGATATTAAAAAAATTGAAGAATTTAAACCAAAAGAAATTCTAATTGCGAAACAAACAAATCCTGATTGGGAGCCAATAATGAAGATTGCCTCTGGAATAATAACCGAAAGGGGTGGAAGTACGAGCCATGCATCAATTGTATCAAGAGAACTAGGAATCCCATGCATTGTTGGAGCAAAAGATGCAATGAAAAAATTAAGAAACGGGCAGGAGGTTACAATAGATTGTACCAGTTCTAAAGGGATTGTTTGGAAAGGAAAATTAAATTATAAAATAAAGAAAATTAGTATTGAAAAATTGCCAAAAACAAGGACAAAAATAATGTTAATTCTTGGTACACCTGAAGAAGCTTTTGATTTATCATTTCTGCATCCGGATGGAATTGGGTTGGCAAGAATAGAATATATTATAAGTAACTGGATAAAAATTCATCCTCTTTATGCAATAGAAAAAGGAAAACAAGAATTTTATATTCAAAAACTTGCTGAAGGAATTTCAATGCTTGCAGCTTCTGTTTATCCTAATCAAATTATTGTTAGATTTTCTGATTTTAAAACAAATGAATACAGAAATTTGCTTGGTGGAGAAAAATATGAACAAGAAGAAAACAATCCTATGCTTGGTTTTAGAGGAGCATCAAGATATATCGATAAAAAATTCAAACCAGCATTTTTATTGGAATGTGAAGCAGTAAGAAAAGTTATAGAAGAGATGGGTCTAAAAAATGTTGATGTAATGATTCCTTTCTGCAGAACAATTAAGGAGGCAAAAGAAGTTCTGAAAATTCTGAAAGAGATTGATCTTAGAAAAAAGTTGAAGGTTTATGTAATGGCAGAAATTCCTTCAAACATTATCCTGGCAGATGAGTTTGCAAAATTATTTGATGGTTTCTCTATTGGTTCAAATGATTTGACACAACTAACTTTGGGGATTGATAGAGACAACCCAACTCTTAATTTTGATGAAAGAAATGAAGGTGTTAAAAAATTAATTTCAAGATTAATCAAAGTTGCTCATAAGTATAGAAAGCCTGTTGGAATTTGCGGACAGGCTCCATCAAAGTATCCAGAATATGCAAAATTTTTGTTAGAGAATAAAATAGATTCAATTTCTGTAAATCCGGATGTTTTTTTGG
>Ga0190315_1001066_pt1 | contig 11739 bp, 7 predicted proteins | sample 48701101_MG_FD_161673 | JGI IMG/M metagenome (GOLD analysis project Ga0190315, IMG submission 161673) | Hydrothermal vent sediment bacterial communities from Southern Trench, Guaymas Basin, Mexico - 4870-11-0-1_MG | ecosystem: Environmental > Aquatic > Marine > Hydrothermal vents > Sediment ...
CCATCTGGACATTTGACATCGTATACAATTGGGTTGTTTAGTCCAGGTCTTGAAAGCGTATCCCAATAGAAGCGGCCAATTGTGTCAACTTCTCTGTACCTCTTGAGGTACTGTTCATCGTAAGGAATTCGCCATTTCTTTGTGTGAACTGCCTTGTTTTTCACATAGATTAGAATATAATCGTGATCTACAGCGACAAATGTTGAGTCATTTCCGCCGCCTTTGCGTTTCTGCCATATCAAGGTTGAGACTAGGTTCTCTGGTCCGAATATTTCATCACATACCAAACGGAGGTTCGCTACCTCTGCATCCCCTATGTTCACAAAGATCGCTCCATCATCTCGCAGAAGGTTCCGCGCGAGCTTCAGCCTCGGGTACATCATATTCAGCCAGTCGGTGTGGTAGCGGCCGGAGGTTTCGGCGTTGGTGGACAGCCGCCGCCCTTCGCCGTCTGTCTGGCCAGTGAGCTCGAGATAGTTTTTAATATTGTCACGGAAATCGTCCGGGTAGATAAAATCCTTACCCGTGTTGTACGGTGGATCGATATAGATCATCTTGACCTTTTTGTGATAGCTCTTTTGCAGGAGCTTCAGCACTTCCAGATTGTCGCCTTCGATGAAGAGATTCTGCGTGGTGTCCCAGTTGACCGACTCTTCAGGGCATGGCCGTAACGTGCCCGTCGAAGGCGTCTGGGCGATGCGGCGGGCGCGGGCCTTACCGTTCCAGGTGAAACTGTAGCGCTCCTGGTTGTCCTCGACGTAATTGCCCAGGATTTCCCTTAATGCGTCAAAATCTACCTTCCAGCGCGCACCGTCTTCGTCAGAGCCTTCGGTAAAAGCATCGGGAAACAACTCTCGGAGTTTCTCGATATTCTGCTCGACGATGTCGGTCGTTGCACCGTCTGTTTGTGGGTCCAGCTTTTCCATTCGCGTTATCCTCCAGCCTAAAGTCCGGCAGCTTTTTTCCGCAGTTGCTTCTCCAGCACCTTGATCTTCGTGTTCAGTTCCACCTGCCGGTTGAACTGCGTTTCCTTCCTGATGGCCGCCTTGTACTCGGCAATCTTTGTTTCCAATTCATGACAGGCAGTCAGCCGCTTGCTCCGGGCCGTGCGCTTGGCCGCTGTCGGTTCCAGGCGGTACTCACCGGTCAGCCGGGCGCAATCTAATGCGACGAGCCGGTCCACCAGGGCCGAGTAAAACGCGAAAAAATGCGTATGCGGCAAGGCGGACACGGTAAGACTTGCGAGAAAACCCTTCTGGATAGACGTCGGGGTCGAAAGGTCGATCCAGTCGGTGATGATGAAATCCTCGGCGACGACGGCTCCTTTTTCCGCCTGGCTGAACCGCTTGTGCGCCACGCTCAGAGCGCACACCGGCTCGAGGGCGAATACGATAACCAGCGGGTACGGAATCGCCCGGTGCACGATCTCCGCGATCCGGCTGGTGCGCCTCAGTGTCTTCAGGTTCACCTGGAGAACGGCCACCTCCAGGTACTCGCGATGTTTGTCCTCGTAGGCCTGTATCGGAATCGTGCTCGGCTTCAGTGTGTACTGCCAGGTGATGGTATCGATATCCTCGCGAAACGCCTTCTTGTCCGTCACGCCGAGCTTGGCGTTCTCGTGGAACAGCTTCTTGAACACACGCTTGCCGAGTTGGCAAGCCTCGGGGATGGCCATGCTGTCGTAGAGGACTTGGATCATGTTTCCACCTCCAAGCCTTCCAGCACACGCCAGACCTTCTGGTACACTTTGCCCTCACGCTCACCGAGTGCTTGCCGCCATCCCGCTTCATCCATCTCGCGCAGGCGTCGTCTTACAGTGGGCAACGGCTCGTCGAGTACCCTGCCTATATTTCCAGCAAGTCTCGTCGCAGCAGCCCTCGGCACTCCGAGTAACCGAAGGGCGATTGCCTCGTCATCGTTTACGCCGTAGTACACACGAGAAGGAAGATTGCTCAAAGACCGGAGCTGTTCTTCCGGCAAAGCGCTTCCAGTGATGGACAATAAGGCTCCGAGCCCCCATGCTGCGGTCTGCGTCAACTTGCCGAAGAGGTTTTGCCCGCATCTGGTCATCGCCTTTGTGACGTCACCGCCCTCGTCCATGAAATAGCGACTGGCGATATCGGGAACGGAAACTCCATTCACCCAATCCTTGACGATCAACGCCAGTTTGTTTCCGTCCGGTATTCTTCCGCCCGTCACAGCCTTCAGATTCTCGCGCAATTCGGGGACCCTAAGTAAAACGCCCATCATGCCCTGGAGGTCGCTGTTCTCCTGGCTGAACAACGACTCGGCGTTCCATGTGTCGCCCCTGATGCCTTCATTACCAGCGGCACTCAAAACCGTGCGAATGCTCTGCAGAGAGAATCCCGTGCTATCCACGAGTTTCAGAGGTTGGCCAGGCTCTTGGAGATATTGGGTGTATGAGCGGATGCCATCAAGAAGGCGATTGGCTAGAGTCGAATCTTGTCTCCGCAGTTTCTCGAAGCCAAACGTGCCCCGGAGAACCTGTTCTATCTCATCGGCAAAACCTTCGGGCTGCCCCATTTGTCGATATGTATGCGTGAGGTATTGGACAAACGTGGACCATTCGGGGTGGCGGTAAACGATTTGCCCAAGATCGCTCAGAAGATCGCTGGCTTCCTGTGCTAATGCCATAAGAGCGGAGTTCAGATCACCTGCTTGGTTATTGATGAAATCTCGTAGGGAGTCTGAGCGTGACTGATCATTCGCAACCAAGACGACAACCCCCATACTGCCTTGGGCGATTCGTCCAGCGCGGCCCGCAATATTCCAGAAGTCCTCCGGTGGCATATCGACCCGGAATGGAGAACTGCTCAACGGATACTGATGGGATGCCATCACTACGCCGGAAACGGGGAAGTTCACGCCTTGAGCAATCGTTGTGGTTGCAACCAGAAAGTTCAGGTCATTCGCCTCAAACAACCACTCCATCAGCGCACGTACGTCATCTGAAAGGCCAGCGTGGTGGACTCCAATCCCAAAAGACATTAGATCAATGAGTGGGAAAGATGATCCAAACTCCATCCTCAAGAAATCTTGAACAAGCTCGATTCTTTGCGTCGGCACATTTTGGTTACTCTCTATTTTCAATCTCTCGGCAAGTGTCCACACCCAATCTGGCCGCGCGTGCATCACGATCACAGGACCGCGTTCTTGCAGGCATTGGGCCGTAACGGCGGCCAGCGTACTGGGATCAGATGCTTTGCTATACGTAGAAGCGATTTCTGCGTTCTTCGGCAAAGAGAGCAATTCATCAACAACGAGGGTGTCTCGGGTGGTATGTACCGTTTCCATACGAAGCTGGTAATCATAGCTTCGGCTGTTAATTGCTTCTCCGCGTTCTGCCTGGACAATTCCTATGACGCGGTCATTTGGCTGCCAATCAAGTGCCAAACTGACATCCTCAGAACTCGGGCCACCAAGCCACCGTGCAACTTCGCGAGCGTTATCAATGAAAGGGGTGAGCAATAGAAACTGAGCTCGCTGGCATTCGCTGTTGATCGTTGCAAGTAGAAGTTCAAGTTTTAGCCCTCGGCGGACATTCTGGATATTGTGGGCTTCATCCACGACAACAAGAGTCAAAGGGCGACCGATTTTCTCTTCCCAGCCCTGCCTGAGCATTAAGTCCAGTTTTTCCGGTGTCGTAACGAGCACCCTGAATTCTTGCGCAGGGTCACTTTGATACAGTAATTTGGCTTCGATATTGTCTACTTCCAGGGCCGGGCTCACTTGTTCGACGATGATATCGAGCGGCTCGAAATCTCTCCGCAGTTGCCGTGCAATCTGATTTACGAGGGTGCGCGTGGGAGCCAAGTAAGCGACCCATCCGCGTTCCTGGTCAAACTGATTGAGGGCTTGGAGTATCCGAAACTGAGCGATCAACGTTTTGCCACTGGAAGTAGGCAAGCTCACAACGACCGCCCGACGACTGGAACCGAGCAATCCCTTTTCTGCCAACGTGCGTCGTTGAGGTGGAAGCACATCGAAAAGGGCCTGGTCACCTCGACCTCGGGCTACAAGGTTCCGTACAAAGTTCGTCACCCGCGTGTTTACGGCTCTTGTAACGGTCCAAATGGAGTTATCCGCCATCTGCGATGCACTGGCGGCGAGTAAGCGGCTCAATGGCTCAAGTTTTACCATCTGCGCCTGCTTGCACACAGCCAGCACCCGGTCGAAGTGTGTTTCCAGTAATTGATGGATTTGATACTTTCCGTCCACGACGCCGTCGGTTATGTAATGGGCGAATATTTCAGCAGCTTTGGCCAGGTGATAAAGACCGATCAATTCTAGGGCGGTAGCCTTGGCGTGCACTGGTTCTTGACCTTCCAAAAAATCCTTTTCAAACGATGCTTGGGAATCGCGCAGACGGGAAATTCGTTCCAGTACGGCGTCACGATCAGACCACCCATTCTTGCGGATCAGCCGCAGCCAGATATCAAGGATGGTGGCCCAAGTACGTTTGCTCCAGTCTTCCGAATCCAGAGGTAACTCAGGCCAGCTTTCTTCACGGAGCCATCGCGCCGCGTCCGCCCCCTTGTCGCCCAACACAGCCAGTGCACCCGCGCGCAAGAGGAATACGGCGGCCTCTACAGAATCATCTGGTCTCGGGAGTACTCGCAGCAAGCGGAAGGCATCGGCAGCACTAAGCTTTAGTTCCTTCTGTTTTTCTTCGTTATCTGTGATTTCTTCAAGGACCAAATCGAGAACGACCATCTCCAGAGCCTCAGCGGATCGTCGAATCAGTTCCGCGTCTTCACCGAATGGCGTATCCAGGAGTTCGCGATAGACCTGTGCATGGCTCGCTTGCTTAAGAGCCTGTTGCCTTATGTCACTCAACTTGTCGAGCAGCCAGTGGCTCATGATTCACCTCCCGAAACGCGTGCCGGAAGGTCGCTGATGGCGCAGGGGATATAAATCGCGACGAGTTGACAGGTCGTGGGGGCCTGAAGCGTATCGGCCAGTGTTTGGCCTCGGGCTTTTAGGTCCAGCTCATTAGGTTGGGTGTCGCGGACAAGCACACCGAACAAGGCTATAGCCTTGTTGCCGGAATCTAGGAATAGTGTAATTGCTGCATTGAACGATGCTTCGTGTGATGTGCCCTTACAGCGGGGCAGCAGCCATTTGAGCAACTGACTTATCAGTGCTAAGTTTTTCGCCAGGTTATCAATCTGGTGGGTCATACCGCTACGGCCATTCATAACGTTAGGTGGCGTATTTGCATCGGTCGATGTCTTCACTTCTCCGAGGGCAAGACGGACTTCTTCGCCACTGATCTTGAATCCGACCAAATCCGCGCCTGGCAAGCTGGCCTTGGGCGTTCGCTTGTCACGCTCCATATTCCAGGGCCAGGTGATATCGTGCTCCTGTCCAAGATAGGCTTCCGCCACTGCCTCACCGATGGCCCAATCCCGCTCCTCAGGGATTGCCGCTGCGAGAATTTCGTCCAGGCTGTTCCGCGCAAAGCCGGTGTTGGCAAGCCCGCGCAGGTGAGTCTCAAATTCGTTCGTTCCTTCCTCGTCGTGGAGACGAGACGCCACGTCGTTGGTCATAAACGTATCAAAGCTGTCTCCGTCGGTCAGGCACACGCCACACCAAGAAACCTGCCGGTCCTGGGTCTCGTAGTTGATGGTCGATAAAGTTGGGGCCGTCATGGCGTATCCTCCCCGAGAACGACGAGGTACGCGACAACTTCAAAGTCGTCGATGCCTTGGAAAGAATCCTTGCTCAAAACGGTACCACCACGTTGAAACAGACTCTCAACACCCTTTTCTTCAGCCTTTCCGGTGATGGCTGCGACAGCCTTAGCCAGTAGTACCTGATACTTGCTCATGTCCGTCCCGTCTCGAGTAGCGGCATTGAAACGGGCCACGGCATCCTCGTTTGGATGGGACCGGCCGAGACACAACTTCTTGAACAGGTCAAGAATCTTTTTGGCCTGGGTGAAGTTCAATTGTACTTCGCCAGACTCCGATACCCAGATCAGGTAATAGGGCGCGAGCGCGTAAGTGCTGTCCGTTCTCACTTTGGCCGACTCGTTGCGGAGACAGAAGATAACACCCGGCTCCAAGCCTTCCTCTTCGATTAGATCGTCGACGCGGGTAATGGCGAAAGCCCCTGGAGGCATGTGGTCTAGGCGGTCGGCGTGCTCCTTCAGGTACTCGGCCAGGTCCATCCGGAAGTCATTGAGCGTCATATCAGTGATGGAGATGCTGCCGCCGAGGTCCTCAAGGTCCAGAACCTCGTTCTGGAGCTGTTCGAGCTGGCGGCGGCGATACTCCAGATCGTTCATGTTCCCAGAGTCGGGGAACTCGATGATGTTCTCCTCGCCGGTAGCAGAGATGTCGAGCAGCACCATCCGTCCGGAGACCCGTGCCTCTAAGTTGATATATTCGTCCAGTTCCATGTTTGGCCAGAAGTTGACGAGTTGAATGACCTGGTTCCGCGAGCCAAGACGGTCAATACGGCCAAACCGCTGGATGATCCGGACCGGGTTCCAGTGGATGTCGTAATTTACGACATAGTCACAGTCCTGAAGGTTCTGGCCCTCGGAAAGGCAGTCGGTGGAAATCAGGATGCTGATCTCGTCCGTAAGGGACTCATCGATCTTGGCACGTTCCTTCGATAACGGAGAAAACGAAGTGATGATGGTGGCGATGTCCTTGCGGAGGCCGGGCATCGTGGTTTTGTTGCCGCTGCTGCGGCCGGTTACAAGGGCTGAATGGACGCCGAGCTCGTCCCACGCCCAAGTGGCGATGTTCTGGTACAAGTACTCGGCCGTATCGGCAAATGCAGTGAAAATAAGAACCTTCTTATTGTCCGGGTTGATGGGGTTGGCGCACTTGGCAGCAATGCGCTCCTTCAGGCAGCGAAGTTTCTCGTCACGCGAAGCATCAATTTCCCTGGCCTCCCGTAGCAGCTTGACCAGAAGTTCCTCGTCCTCCTCAAGTTCCTGTCTCCACCGCACGCGGTCGACATCCTGGAGAAGGACCTTGATTTTGCTGCCAATCAGGTACGGAGCGAAGTCGTCATCGTCGAGCGCGATGTCCTCGATATTCAGCTCTTCGACTTCCGATTCCTCGTGCGAGTCGATACGCCTAATGATGTCGCGGACATTTGCGAGAAGCCTTTCCAACGTGAGCGCAAAGGAATTGATCGAACTCTCCATCCGCTTGAGCAGGTTTACGCGCATCAGGTGAATCAAACTTTCCTCGCGGTCGATCTGTTTGAATACCGATCCTCCGGCCACCTCCATGTCGTACTTGCGGCTGTATTCTTCGAGCTTGCCGGGGAGGACATATTTCAGAGGAGAGTAGGATGCGAGATTGAGGCGGCGAATGTCGCGATTGATCTCTCTGAGTTCGGGAAACAGATTCTTTGTATCGATATCGGCTTTGATGTTGACCGGCTTGGCCCGCTCGGGGAATGCACCGACTTCATCGAGGTCGTAGTATTTTTCGATATGTTTGCGGGACCGGGCTATGGTGAGCAGGTCGAGCAGCTTGAAATAGTCGAAGTTCAAAGCCTCCAGGAGCCCCTCGGTCGTTCGCTCATCTGCATCGAGACGGAGCCACTGATTAAATCTCGTCTGCGCCTTACGGAGCGTCTGCTCAATACTGGCGATACCGCAACTGTAGAGGGCGTCATCTATACCCTCTGTGATGAATGCCACCTGATTCTTTAGGTCGTTCATCCGACTGTTGACGGGCGTCGCGGAAAGCATGAGGACCTTTGTCTTCACGCCCGATTTGATGATTTCGCGCATGAGCCGCGAGTAGCGTGTCAGCCCGTCCTTACGAGGTGGGTTATTTCGGAAGTTATGAGACTCATCGATCACAACGAGGTCGTAGTTACCCCAGTTGAGAGTTTCGAGGTTGATCTCGCCGGATTTTCCACCAAGTCGAGTCAGGTCGGTATGATTGAGAACGTCGAAGTTGAACCTGTCAGCAGCAAAGAGGTTCCGGCGGTCATTGACCGTGTAAAGGGTCCAGTTCTCACGGAGTTTCTTGGGACACAGAACAAGGACGCGATCATTGCGAAGCTCGTAGTACTTAATGATCGCCAAGGCCTCGAACGTCTTGCCGAGGCCAACGCTGTCGGCGATGATGCATCCGTTGTACTTTTCGATCTTGTCGATTGCGCCGAGAACACCATCCCGCTGAAAACGGTATAGCTTGCCCCATACGAGGGTATCCTTGATGCCGGTTTTAGTTTTGATGATTTTATCTTCTTCGAGTTCGCCAAGGTACTCCCGGAACACGTTGTATAGCGTCAGGAAATATACGAGCTCTGGAGACTTGCTGGCGAAGATGCGTTCAAGCTGAGCCACTACATGGGTCTTGACGTCTCTCGTCGCCTCGGAGTTTGACCATATCGAGTCAAACCATTTCAGGAGACTTGCCGTTTCCGTCGCCGTCGTGAAGCAGGTGTTCATCTCATACCCATCCGATGGCACAGCCCCGAGCCCTGCCGATGTGAACTGTGAGCTGCCGTGAATGGCTATGGTGCTGCCGTCAGGATTCTCGATGTGAAACAGATTCTGGAAAACCGGCAATGAGACCGCTCTAATCTCGGCTTTCTGCTGTAGCCACTCCGCACACTCACGGGCGATTTTCGTAAGGTTCAAAGAGTTGCGGAAACGCCTGTCTGCCGAGCCTCCCGCAAGGCCAGCCATCCGGAATGGTTGTTCCTCTCCGGGTAATGCAGCGCTGTTGTTTAAGGGGATGAGGAGACGTAATGAGCCTGCCCGTACCAGCTGTTTTTTGAGAGTAGAATAGCCGTAGACGGAGAAGAGGCTGGACAGAATGGCGAGGCGAGCATTTGCCTGTATGTTCTTTGCCAGGGCATCGCCAACCTTCCCCTGTCCCTTGTTGTCCAAAAGAACGGTCATTTTTTGCTCTCATCCTCGATCTTCATGGTTCTCTTAGGCATTACTCTGAACCCTTGGAAGGGCCATCTGCGGAATCCTCACCGTCGCCTTGTCGTACCCACTCGTCTACTTCGGACAGCTTGAAACGAAACAGTCGGCCGACCTTATGCACGGGAAGACCCTTGTTGTTTATCCAGCGATATATGGAGTCTTTGTTGACGCCGAGATGTAAAGCCACATCCTCCTCGACACCTACCCAGCGTTCCTCATTGGCCATTTCTTGCCTCGTCGTTTCGCATCTATGAGATACCTATTGGTGCCAATAAAACCAAAAGAAAATATATTAAACTGGACCGTTCCTGTCAAAGTGGGAAAATAGGTGAAGAAAGGGGTCAGCCCTCGAAAATAGAATTTAATCCTTAACACTGACCTCCGGGATACTATAATCTTTTGCATTATGGCACGACCTTACCGGCTGCAAGCAGAAGACTGCTTCTATCATATAACCAGCCGTGGTAACGGCAGGAAGAAAATATTCTTAAACAATACCGATTTTGAGAAATTCCTCGAATATATATTAAAAGCAAAGGAAAAGTATGATTTTTATCTTCTTGCCTACGTATTGATGAGCAATCACTACCATCTTCTGATAAAGACTACTAAACCCAATTTATCCAGGATTATGCATTACATTAATGGTTCCTATACTACGTATTCCAATGTAAAGAGGAGAAAAACCGGACATTTATTTCAGGGAAGATACAAGTCCCTGGTAATAGATGAAGACAGTTATTTTCAGGAGCTTACCAGGTATATTCATTTAAATCCGGTAAGGGCAAAGATGGTAAAGAATCCAGAAGATTATAGGTGGAGCAGTTATAATGCCTATGTAGGCAGAAAGAGGAAGGACAGGTATATAGATAAGGAAGAGATACGCAAATATCTTGGTATGGAGAGCAAAAATTACAGGTTCTTTGTATTAAATGGAATGTTAACGGGAGAAAAAGAAGATGACATATTTCGGGATGTATATGGAGGATTTTTGTTAGGTAAAGCGCAATTCATTAAAGAGAAACTGAAGGAGCTCAAGACACAGGCAGAGAGTGATAAGATATCCTATAGCAAAGAATTGCATTTAGGAATAGAACCGGACGTAATAATAGAGGAAGTAGCAAGAAGATTCAAAAAGAATCCGCAAGACTTGATAGATAGTAAAAAAAGACCTGCGATAGAAAAGCAGGCAGCGATATATTTGATAAGGCGTCACACGGGATTAACAAATGGGGAGATAGGCAAGATATTCAAGATGAAAGCGCAGGCAGTGAGCAAGGCAGGCATAAAGATAGAGAGGTTGGTGAAGGAGAACGGGAAGATAAGGAATCAGGTAAACAAGCTAATTTCTATTTTCGAGGGCTGACCCCTTTGCTTTCAAAAGATGAGACATGCTGGAAATCGGCAAGAAACCGATTTTTCTATTTTTCAGTTTATTTCAAAATTGTCTTGACTATTTTTCATTATTGTGAATAATAGTTAGTATGGAAAAGAGAACCCCATATTTCAAAATCTGGCAGGATCTTGCCATTGATAAAAGCATGATATTCCTTGTGGGGCCACGCCAGGCAGGAAAGACCACGCTTTGCCATATCATTTCCGGTTATTTTGCAAATAATCTCTATTTCAGTTGGGATATTGCCGAACATAGAGCACAATTCATTCAAAATCCCGCTTTCTTCGAAGCCGTAGAGCGCAAGGATTCATCAGCCCCAATCATTGTTCTTGACGAGATCCACAAATACAGGGACTGGAAAAACTACCTCAAAGGCGTCTACGACCAATTTCATGACAAATACCAATTTCTTGTCTCAGGAAGTGGAAGGCTGGATCTCTATCAAAAAGGAGGAGATTCATTAGCCGGGCGCTATTTCCTATTTCACCTGTGGCCCTTTACGATTTCCGAACTTGGGAAGAGGAGTAGAGAGATCGGCCCTTTTCTCAATGATCCGTTGCAAATAAGCATGGAACAAGCTAATGAACTGAAAGAGATATGGTCGAGGCTATCTGAATTAAGCGGATTTCCAGAGCCATACCTGGCAGGGCGAGTAAGGACCTACCGCCGATGGTCGAATATCTATTCCCAACAGTTAATACGTGAGGATATTCGTGATCTGACCGGCGTAAAATCTGTCGTTGATATGGAAACGCTCTATCTTTTGTTGCCATCAAAGGTAGGGAGTCCTATCTCTGCGCCTTCGTTGTCTCACGACTTGAAGGTTTCTTATAATTCTGTTCGGAGTTGGCTGTCGGTTTTTGAAAGATTTTTCCTCACTTTCAGTATTGGCCCATGGACCTGGAGAATTGCGCGGGCAATTCAAAAAGAGCGGAAGGTGTATCTCTGGGATGCACCCCGGATAAAGGATGCTTCAGCCCGGTTTGAAAATATGGTGGCCTTGGAACTGTATCGGGCGGTCACGGCATGGAATGATATGGGTCATGGCAGATTCTCCCTGCACTTTATTAAGAATAAGGAACAGCAGGAAGTGGATTTTCTCATAGCAAACGATAATGAGCCGTTTGTTTTAATCGAGGCAAAACTTTCAGACACAGAGCCGTCTCAAGCCCTTAAGAAGTTCCAAGGTGTTTTGAAAAAACCGGCGATTCAACTTGTCGAGGAAGGCGAAAGTTACCGTATGATACCGAATGGAGACCAGTACATACTGGTTGCGCCCGCATACCAGTGGCTTTCGAATTTGCCTTAGTCTTATGAAGGAGTGAATCCGCCCTTGAATATTTCAAACTTGGCCTCCAGGCCCGCAGCCGCTTCCGATTGACGGTTCAATTCATTCGGAGGCGAA
>Ga0190315_1001070_pt1 | contig 11702 bp, 6 predicted proteins | sample 48701101_MG_FD_161673 | JGI IMG/M metagenome (GOLD analysis project Ga0190315, IMG submission 161673) | Hydrothermal vent sediment bacterial communities from Southern Trench, Guaymas Basin, Mexico - 4870-11-0-1_MG | ecosystem: Environmental > Aquatic > Marine > Hydrothermal vents > Sediment ...
TGAAATCTCGTGTATATTGCCTCCTTCTTTTCATCTTGCACCCCTTTTTCATTTTTTCTTATTTCTTAACTTACTGTCTACTTTTAGGGGTGCACCCCATTCATTACTTTGCTGGATAGAGGACAAGCAGTGAGATTGTTGTATTCAGCAGTGACTTTTCATCACTTATTTTCTGCTTCTCTTATAAATGTTTGATAGAAATGGTTAACTATATATCATAGGAAAAATATAAACCATATTCATAGATAAAAAGCAACAGGATATGGAAAACGAATTCACAGTCCTTGACATGTTTGCAGGCGCAGGAGGACTCTCAGAGGGTTTCTTCAGAACAGGCTATAAATTCATCTCACATATTGAAATGGATAAATATGCATCCATGACACTGGAAACAAGAGCGATTTACCATGCTCTTAAGGCAAATGGGCTGGAAGATTACTATTACGGTTACATTGCTGGAGATTTTTCTAGAGAAGATCTCTTACAGGAGGGAAAAAGGTTTTCTGACCTGAATTCTGCAGGAATTATAAATTCTAAAATTTCAGCAGAAAATGAGGAAGTGATAATAAGAAGAATTGAAAAAACAATGGAAACACACAATCTCAAAAAAACGGATGTAATAATCGGTGGACCACCGTGCCAGGCATATTCCATTGTAGGGAGGAGTAGAGATTCTGAAAAAATGAAAAAAGATCCCCGAAATTATCTTTACCTTTGCTATCTTTCTTTCATAAGGTCCTTCAAACCCGATATCTTCGTGTTTGAAAATGTCTTGGGAATAAAAACAGCCAGAAATGGAGAAATTTATCATGATTTTTTGGCCAGAGCAGGTAAACTCGGATATACTATCAGAGAAAAAATTCTTAATGCTGCAGATTTTCTCGTCCTTCAGAGAAGAAAAAGAGTTATAGTGATAGGATGGAAAGCGGAGTATGATCTTGAATATCCATCCTTCACCCCGATAGAACATAATTATACGGTTTCATCTCTGCTTGAGGATCTCCCATCTCTCAAACCCGGAGAAGGTAATGAAAGTCCTCAGGAGTACATTCGCCCCCCTGCGAGATATCTTGAAGAATCAGGGTTAAGAAGTGAAAAGGATATACTGATACAGCATAGCGCCAGAAGGCACAATGAAAGAGACAGAGAGATATATAAATACGTTATATCTGTCTGGAATAATGAACACAGACGAGTTAAATACGATGAATTACCGGAGCGTCTTAAAACACACCGCAACAGGGAGTCATTTGAGGATCGGTTCAAAGTTGTAGCCCCCGATCTGAAATATGCTCAAACCATAACAGCTCATATTTCAAAGGATGGGCACTATTATATACATCCAGATATAGCCCAAGCAAGATCCATCACTGTGCGAGAGGCTGCCAGAATACAGTCCTTTCCTGATAATTTTAAATTTGAAGGTCCCAGAACCTCTCAATATACCCAAGTTGGAAACGCAGTACCTCCATTGATGGCAGAAAGAATTGCGGTTGAGATTGAAAAAATGCTGGGAGCCATCTGATGTGTTATGAACAGTACATTCATGATGAGAAAACGTATAGAAATATTGTAAGGAGGGTATGGACAGAAATACTCGAATGGGGCAGAAAAAATATGAGGATTTATCCTTGGAGAAGTACACAGGATGCTTATAAATTAATAATTGCGGAAATCATGCTTCATCGAACAAAAGCCGATCAGGTGAAAGATCTGTATGAGCTGTTTATAAAAAAATATCCGGATTTTAAATCAATTGTTAAGGCAGGTCCTGAAAATATAAAATCCGAACTCCATTCGCTGGGTCTGCCATGGAGATCTGATCTCCTGTACAGAATGGCAGAAGAAGTGGTGAAGAAATATGATGGTACTCTGCCCCTGAATAGGATGAAACTCATGGAACTTCCGGGTGTGGGGCATTATATTGCATCTGCAGTACTCTGTTTTGGATACAATCTTCCAGAACCTGTACTTGACACCAATACTGTGAGAGTTATCGGTCGTGTTTTCGGGATAAAAATAACCGATTCTTCAAGAAGAAGCAAAAAATTTGAAAAAATCGTGTCTGACCTGGTCACATGTGGGGAACCACGGAGTTTTTCCCTCTCTCTGATTGATTTTGCAGCTATGATATGTATACCCGGAAATAACCCGGAATGTGAAATATGCCCCCTGAGAGGTATATGCTGCTTTTATGGGAAGAGAGGTGATATGAATGAGGGATAAATTAATTGAAGAGATGCTGAAAGAGGTCTATGGGCCACGCAAGGGTGCCGAAGAGGAGATTTCAGGAGATCCCTTAAAAGAATATATAACAGGGGTTATCATTCCACAAAGATGCAGGAAAGTGGAAGAAAACCCTGATTCCGAGATAACTATATCCATGGGCGAAAATTTTCTGGCAGATGATGATATAATCGATAATGAGTTTATGGTGCCCACACCTTCTGAACTGGATCCGAAAATGAGACCCAGATCTTTTGGGGTATCCTTTGTGGTTAGAGGAATAAAACCCTCATTCAGAATATGTGTCACTTGGGGACGGTATGTCAGAGATCAGGGAAAAGATGGCAAAATATGGAGGAGAAGACCATACTACTGTATCACAAAACAAATTTCCGTGACTGAAAAAACAAAGAAATTCCAGCTCTATGAAAGAGACGATGGGAAAATTTCACTCCTTATAAGAAAAATTCAGCGGAATGATGAATATAGTATTATTGTTGTGAATATGGTGAATGATCTCAACATAGAAAAATGTCACGGAAAAGCACTTACTGAGGCCAGTATCTTTCAACCATCAATAAGAATTAAATTAGGAAATGATACGCAACTTGCACCGTTACCTTATCACAGGAAAGGAGGAGAGATACTTCATTTTCTTTACAGAAAAAAACCTGTTCTTGCACGTGGATACATGTGCTCAGCGATATGGAAAGATATAGATTACTCCAATTATATTGATGGTCAAGTTCTGTGGGCCGACGGTTATCATTTTGACGAATGCCGTGACTTTATCGCACCTGATGTCAGAAGCGAATTTGTTCCCCTTTATCCAAATCCCACACCACTATTTGAGTGGGATGATGTGTATGGGGAGTCTCCTGAACTCTCTACATATAAACTTTCAGAGATGTGGAAAGAGGATGAGATCGAGAGATATCTTGCTCCTCTTGTGGTGGCGTATAAAAGGTGGATAGAAAACGGAGAAGGGGAGATTATGGACAGTGCGGCTAAACGCACTGCAGAATATCTTGTCAAACTACAGAAAGTGGCTCTCAACAGGTTAAAAGATGGAATTGAAATTCTCAAAAGAGATACAGATGCAAGACTTTCTTTCTGTTTTGCCAACAGGGCGATATGGCTCCAGCACCGGTGGAAGACTGGGAAAGAAGATTTTCGATGGAGACCATTCCAGCTCGCATTCATTCTTATAAATCTTGAACCAATATATAATAAAGATTCCGCGTACAGAGAACTCATTGATCTTCTATGGATCCCCACCGGGGGCGGAAAAACAGAAGCATACCTTGCGATAATGGCATTTACGATGGCTCTGAGAAGGAGAAAAGCCACAAACCACAAAGAGGGGGATACAACTGGCGGGGGAACCGCGATAATAACACGATACACACTGCGACTCCTGACGGTTCAGCAATTCAGGAGAACACTCAGAATGATCACCGCAGCAGAATATCTGAGGGTCATGAGATGTAAGAAAGGTGCTGGATGGAGACCTGAAAAGTGTGATATTTATGATGATTGGATTTATGGGTCCGTCAGATTCTCTGCCGGAATGTGGGTTGGTGGGGCTGTTTCTCCAAATCATCTGCGGAAGAGCACGAGTGAGAGTATAAGTGCAATTGATGCTCTCATGGAGAATAATACTGGGGGTGAGCCCGCACAGGTGATAAGATGTCCGGTATGTGGAGCGTGGCTTGCCATTCCCGATTCTGGACTTCCAGCAGGAAAGAACAAACTGCATCTGGTGGTTCGATGTGATAAAATAAAAAGTGAAAATTCACCTCATATCAGTGAAATCGAGCCGATAAAAGAAATCACTATCACTGGGGGAGGACTTTCTCTGGGATATGTGACACTCACAATCTCTCTGGAAGCCGATAAAAAACTTACCGGACAGGAGATTGATGATATCGGGAATAAAATAAAAAAACTGATGTCTGTGGAGATTGCTCCTTTCAGAGCCTCAAGACCCGGATATTTTGGTTATGGAGACGAACCCGGTAGAAGAATCAAAAAACCTGTTGATTTCATGATTTATTGCCCAAATCCCGATTGCAAACTCAACAAAGATATATCATATGAAGAAGGGGTACCGCTTAATTCACAGAATATACACAGTGAGATATTTCCGGATGGGCTTGTGGCCAGAAGAATTGAAACGCCCTTCTCCCCCGGTTCCAGAATCCCCATCCCAGCATATACTGTCGATGAACAGATTTATCACAGATGTCCCACAGTGATAATAAGCACAGCGGATAAAATAGCCAGACTGGCATTCGAGCCCAGAGCGTCATCCATTTTCGGGAATGTTGAGAGGTACAATGCATATTATGGCTACTACCGGGGTAATATGCTTCCAGAAGAAACCACCAGAGCTGCAGGAGAAAACGAAGATTATAATGTGAGTGTGAAACCTTTCTATCCTCCAGAACTGATAATACAGGATGAACTTCACCTTATGAATGGTCCTCTTGGAAGCATGTTTGGTCTTTACGAGTCCGCTGTTGAGGGACTGATAAAAAGTATTGGGGGTATGCCAAAATACATAGCATCCACAGCCACAATAAAAAATGCAGAATCTCAGGTGAAGCATCTATTTGCAAGAGAACTGTTTCAATTTCCGCCTTATGGTCTGGATATGAGTGATAGTTTTTTTGTCAGGATTCCTGGATGGGATGAGGGATGGAATGAAAACAGACCCGGAAGGGTGTATATGGGGATATACGCTCCCGGTATGGGGCCCCTCACACCTATCATAAGAATATGGTCAAGACTTCTCAAAACATGCCATGACTGCATGTATGATAGTAATATAAAATACTTCTGGACCATTGTTGGATATTTCAATGCCATAAGAGAACTTGGCGGTGGGAGAGCACTTTATAGAGAAGACATAGTTGAACGACTCGGGCATATATCCTCCGGTAGTCCCAGAATGCTGGATCCCGACAATGTGGTTGAACTGTCAAGCAGAGTGAATTCCACGGACATCCCGCAGATACTGGATGAACTGGAGAAAGGTGGTGAGAGAAAGTTTGACGAGAATCCTGACGCCATTTTCACAACTTCAATGTTTGGTACCGGGGTGAATATACCCTATCTCTCTCTGATGGTGGTCAATGGTCAGCCAAAAACGACATCCCAGTATATACAGGCGACAGGAAGAGTTGGGAGGGCTCATGGTGGACTCGTTATAACATTCCTCAGGGCAGGTAGACCACGTGATCTGAGCCATTATGAGATGTTTTCTGCCTACCATCACAGGATATATCTTGAGGTTGAACCCTCTTCTGTATCCCCATTCTCAGAGGGGTGCCTTGCCAGAGCGTCCGGTCCTACAATGGTTTCATTCCTGAGAAATAACCCCCAGCTATCAGCTGGATGGTGTGGAGAAGATGGAATGGCAATTCTCGATGAGAATGCCGATAAAGATGTCAAACAATTCATGGACAAACTCTCTTTAAGGGTTCAATATATAATGAAAAAACCCGGGAATGTGGCTGATTATTTCCTGAGTCAGAAAGACAGATGGTTAAATATCGCAATGGAAATCGGAAGAAATGGTAACCTTGCCTTTGTGGAATATCCTTTTAGAAAGCCGCAGAAAAATGTTGTCCTTGGAGACCCTTTTCATGAGCATGATCCCTCTCTGAAAGTCGTCTATAAAAATGCTCCGCAATCTCTGAGAGAGGTTGAAGAGACCACAGGATTCGAGGTGTAAAATATGAAAAAAGAAGTGCAGCATATAAGGAGATCGCAATTTGTGCTGACATACGGGCCCGGAGCAATAATAGAGAGCAGAAATGGGTCAAGAATCATACCATCCATTAATCGTGGGATCGGCAGTTTATTCAGTCTGGATAAGTTTCAGGAATTTGAAATAACCGACAGCAGGTTGAGAATAGCCATTAGAAACCTGACAGGTTCTGACGCCAGAGTTTTCTCTCTTCCATCAAATGCATCCCTCGGAAAATCACAGAGCAGGGGGATCTATCATACCTATATATTTCCTGCATGGAAGGTGTGTTACGGAAAAGGGAAACACCAACCAGTACTGTACAATGGCACAGAATGCCCTGTATGCCATAAGGAAGATGACTCTTCCGCTGTGAGATTCGTTGTTGCATGTATTAACGGGCATCTTGATGAAGTTCCTTGGAATTATGCAGTGCATTATGGCAAAAACTGCGATCATGGGTGTAAACCCCGATATTTTTTCTGGAAGACCGGTGGAAGTTCACTTTCTGATATTGTTATAGAATGTCCTGATTGTGGCTGCAAAACAGATATGATGAAGATATACAACTTAAATTTCAACTGCACCGGCAGATTTCCGGAGATGGAAACTCCATTATATGCAGGCAGAGGTGCACCGTTTTATACGAAACCAGAAAGACCTTTCAGAGATAGATGCGATAAGAAAATGAAGGTCATTCAGAGACAATCCAGTTCACTCCGCATTCCGGAAACACTCACACTGCTCACAATACCCGAGTATGATAATGCAATATCCAATATTCTTCAGAGAACGGTTGTGTCCTCTACAATCAATACGATCATCATGTCTCCCTCCCGGCCATGCGATGGGAGAATGGATGTGGAAGAGCTGATCAGCTGGATACGATCTTCTCTGACCAGCCAGATATCGGGTGAGACCATTCAGAAAATTGAGGAGTATATACGAGAGAAGGGAATTTTCCACTTCTGTGAACTTTTCAATCATTTACATGATGAAAACTGGGAATTCATGGATTTCATCTATGAAGAATTTGAATCTCTGCTTGCCGGACCCAGAACAACAGAGAATTACAGTATGTCCCCTTCTAGGAAAATCTCACCCGATGAAGGTGGTATCCTTCCCGATCTTGACATCCACCCTGTAAATAAAATCAGGACGATAACCGCTCAGAGGGGCTACCTGAGAATGCCCTATATAGGGAAGAATGAAGAACCCCCGAATATTGTCTCATCCGGAGTTTATCTTGAAGGCAGTTACTGGTATCCAGGATTTGAAGGTCTAGGAGAAGGAATATTTATAACATTTTCTGAGAGAGAATTTCCTGATCTGAGGAAAACAAAGGCATACGGAGAGTGGAAAAACCATAAAGCCCCTGAAGTATCTGGCAGAAAATCTCTGTGGGGGAATACGGTGCGGGAACCTCTATTTGTATGGCTACATACACTTTCACATTCAATTATAGGAGCTCTATCACTGTATGCAGGATATTCTTCAGCATCCCTCAGAGAGAGGGTGTATATTGATCGTGACGCAAAAAACGGAGGAATTCTGATTTACACAACATCTCCGGGAGAGGATGGAAGTATGGGGGGTCTGGTTGGGGCGGTTGACGAATTTGATAATGTTCTGGAGATGGGACTTGAACGCATAAAATTCTGCTCAAATGACCCTTTATGCAGTGAGGTAAGAAAAACACCTGACAGAATCAATGGTGCAACCTGTCACAGTTGTCTTCTGATATCGGAAACGTCATGTGAGCACAGAAACATGTGGCTGGATCGTCATATCATTCTGCGTGATTGAAATGGTAAATAAGGTCTTAACTGTTGCAACGGGAGAGAAATGGGTAGGATATGGAGTCAGATCCTTTTCATGGCTGATAAAGGAGATTATGAACTGTGCTGAGAAAGAACTGGTGATGACGGTATATGTGATTTCTGATATGAATATTGTTAAAAACATAGAAAATGCTCTCGAAAAAAGGATTCCCGTTGAAATATTCGTCTATCTTCCCGATCCCGCTCACAGAACCGGAGCTGCTGCTGAAATCTTCAGGTTGAAAGACGAATACACTTATCTTACAACCCACATGATCCGGAATAAGATTCTTCACGCAAAGGTTCTTGTTGCGGATGGTAGAAATATCCTCGTTGGTTCAGCCAATCCCACATCTGGCGGAATGGTGAAAAATTATGAACTGGGGTTACTGGTGGAGGATGGCACGATTGCGCAGAAAATTCTCACAATGCTCAGGAGGCTGATAGTGGAATGAGAACATATTATCATTTTTATCCAGTATGTCCAAACTGCCATGAACCTCACATAAATGGCTCATCTCTTGAAAGGATTGATAATAAAAACCTGAGATGCTCATCCTGTGGTGTTCTTTTTCGCAGCAGAATAGATATATTTTCATCGGGCAGATTTGTTAACACCGTTGACGCGGTCCTCAATAAAGAAGGAGAAAAAGCGGAAGATTATCTGTCAGGGCTTCCACTTGTATGGGAAGTTAGACCAAACAGGATAGAAGAGGAATATATCGTGTGGGTGAACAGAACCAGCAGGGGTAAATTTCTGATCACATGGCCATGGGAAACCGTAAAGTTCATCCCGTTGCTTGTTTCTGAATATCTGCTGAATAATCCAGCCAGAAAAGTGGTGGTTGTTGGTGACATCTCTTCTGACTCCCCCGATGAAATGGGAGTAACAGTTCCTGACATAAAAGAGGTGTTTGACAGTCTGATTTACCTTGAAGGGCTGGAGAGGAATGATATTGATGAGAGAATAAAAAAAGAAATGAGAAAATTTGATAAAAAATTTGTTCTTCAAAAAAGAAAAGTTATTCACAATGTAATCCACAGAATCGGCACACGTTATAGAGTCGAAGAAATCTGCGATCAGAATCTCACAAAGTGCAGGAACAGACTGATAAGGGAAATAAAAGAAGATTATGGTGAAGAGTCCATAAGAAACATAGATGAGAGAAAGACAAAAAGGGAATCAATTATAAAGCGTGTGAAAACTCTGAATCCTGAGGGTCTCATTGACATAAAACTGGAAGAAAGAGAACAGTGGATGGGCGAACTGAAATATAAAAAGGAGTGGTTATGGAACGTGCTCTTAAACCCAGAAAAGATAAGACGCCTGAACAGAGTGATTTCTGCCACAGTATTGAAAGAACCGGAAGAGGAAAGGCTTGATGGAAGTGATAAACAGCTGTTTTTTATATCTTCCGAAATGAATCCCAGCACCATTTTCAACTTGGTAAAAAATATCGCCCCTGATCTTGTGGTAATTACGAATACAGATGATTTTATGAAAGATGTGATTTATGGGGGGGAGAAAAGCAGGGCGCTTTTTAATTTTTTAAAGGATTGTGAAAACTCCATTATCCTGATGTTTTCCACAGATCCTGACGTGAGACACCTGTATGGCATAAATCGTACAGAGAAATATACGGTTGAATACAACATAACACCCCATACATGGGATTCCGAGATTTTAATTGAAAGAATAAGAGCTGAATATGAGAACCATGAGTCAATCTATTCAAATCTTGCCTCTTCCCGGTGGGAGGAATTATCGGAAGGCGGAAGGATCCCGGAGGTTGAATACATAGGGGTAGAAACTCTGGATGATCTGGATGTATTTCTTGATAGGGTTTCTCACATTCGGGTGGATGAACATGTTAAAAGAGACATCAGGAAATATATTTATGATCTCAAAAGAAGCCCACTCTTTGTCAGAGGGGATTATGAAAAACAGGAGGTATTCCGACGCAGGGGCAATTTTCTTGAAACAATAACTTACGATTATATGATGAGTCTCATCCATGAGAGGATAGGCGATGAAGAAGAATTCAGAAGCATGAAAGAGTTGATTGATGCAATATACAATATCGAGTCGACTGATACGATCAATCCGCTTATGAAAGAAATAGCCGGAAAGGCAGGTGATTTACTGGAAGAAAACAATAATTTCATCACCGTGGTCGTTCACAGATATGATGTTAAAGGGGCAGAAAAATTGCTCCATGAGATGGGCTTTGATGAATATATGCCACAGAGACTCTCCGTGTGCTCATGGGGGAATTTATCTCAGAGAGAACAGGATATTGCTGATAATACCGAACATTATGTTATATCCACACTTCCCCCCTCTCTGGCATATTCCATTTATTCCGGTCATGTTAAGAAGTTTGTTTTTATCGGAAGCAAGAACAACGTCAGAAAAATCGAAACCATAATAAAAAATAGATTGAACGAGATCGTTTCCAGACCGATATATCTGCTCTCTAAGGTGGATCCTGCCCCGGAACTTCTAAAAAGGGTTCTGAAAACTGTGGAAATACCTTCAAATGAAGTTCTTAAGAACATTTCAAACGAAATAATTGTTGAATTTGAAGAGCCCGATCACTTTATCGGTACCCCACATCTTAGAGGTGAAGGCTCACATCCCTGTATAAACTCAGGAGAACATGCGATTCTTGTGGTTGATATAAACGGAAAGGGTATGTTCATCCCTTCTGGAGCGTCACTATTCATCAAAGAGGACCACAGGCCTGTTGAGATCTCGCTTGATAATATTTCTTCAGACAGAGATCTGAAAATTAGGCTGGAAAATAAAGAGATGCTGGTGGATAGACGTGGAATCTATATCTCGTTCAGATCCATTTTTATAAAATCCATGATGGTCTATGGGAAGAAAGTGAAATTCAGAAGAGGACCCTATGAGTGGAATGGGTTTCAGAGTCTTTTCAACGATGCTATCGGATGGATTTCGATACTTGAAAAGGCTTTAAGAGAATATTCATATAAAAATAAAATAACCTCTGAAGAGGCAGAGAAAAAAGTTGCTGAATACCTTTCCTCACTCAATTTAACCGCAAAGAACCCCGATTATATCAGAGGCTGGTGGTCAAAATACGAAATTGTAACAACAGAATATGGAGTCTATCCTCTATATGAAGTTGAACATCCAAGAAGTCTTAATGATCTTAGAAAGATATATGCCGGAATTAATGATATTCTGCCTGAAATGATGCTTGACCCGGCAGACGCCGAGAAGAGTTATATTGCATCGATTACAATCCAGAATTTCAGAAGGTCGTTATTGAAGGGGGATATAGAGGATATTAATCCATCCCTGTATCAGCTGTACACACGACTTGAGAAGGAAATTAAAAGTATAGTTGAGACATCGCCGGTTTTTAAAGTTAATCTGGTTTATGACGTCGAAATTACCAAAGAAGTTGAACCATTCAGGGTTATGGATGAATATCATGAGTATGTTAGAATATCCTCAAGTAAAGCAAATTTTAAAGCAGGGCAGTAGTTCCGAACACACCTACTTTCGAATGAGAAAAATTTGCAGATTTTTATATATTATTTAATTGCCGGGTTATCTAATATTACCATGAGTATGAGAATAAGTGTTGCCGTGGCAGGAGCAAGAGGGCGAATGGGCTCTCAGATGGTGAAGAGTATCATAGATAACCCGACTATGGAATTAGTAGCAGGCTTCGACCACGCGGGTATTGGCACTCAGCTTGCACCAGGGGTGGAGATATCGAGCCCGACAGAGATGGATGAGGTACTGAAAGAAATAAAGCCTCTTGTCCTCGTTGATTTCACGAACGCCGATGCTGCGGTAGAGAACGTAAAAGTCGCTGCTCGTAATAGAGTCAAGCTGGTTATTGGCACTACCGGCTTCTCTGATG
>Ga0190315_1001072_pt1 | contig 11687 bp, 28 predicted proteins | sample 48701101_MG_FD_161673 | JGI IMG/M metagenome (GOLD analysis project Ga0190315, IMG submission 161673) | Hydrothermal vent sediment bacterial communities from Southern Trench, Guaymas Basin, Mexico - 4870-11-0-1_MG | ecosystem: Environmental > Aquatic > Marine > Hydrothermal vents > Sediment ...
AATTTATGACAGAGTTAGAGCGGTTAAAAAGAGTGGTTACCGATTTATATGTATATGTTTGTGATGCGGAGGTTCACGAGTTTTACCACAATCCAACGTTTCCTATTAAAGTTAGTGGTGGAGGTGGAACGGACTTCCGCCCTATCTTCGAGAACGTTAAGGAACGTCGATTAAATCCTTCGATTTTAGTTTACTTTACAGACGGTTATGGTGCGTTTCCTGAGAAGGTACCACCTTATCCGACACTTTGGGTAGTAGTCGAAGGGCCAGATACAATTGGGGCAGAGTTCCCATTTGGTAGAGTCTTAATGATTTAGGAGTGAGTGTATGAAGTGTTTAACTTGGAATTTACGTACAGTTGCGTTAGAGTATGTACCACGGTCACATCTTGGATTTTATGTTTGGGTGAAGTTGTTTAAGAGGAAAGCACGAATAGTCGTTCGTTCAAATCAAGGACGCTATGTTTATACATGTACTCACAGACATTTTCCTACTTCTTGGGAGGACTTTTATCGATTATTCAATCGGTTCAGGGCATTTATAATTAACGGGCCGTCACTTTGGACTAAGCTAATACACCATCCAAAAGGGTTGAGTATGTCTCTTTCTGATTCGTTGTTTCGCTTGGAGAACGATAATGATATTGATATAGTTGAACCATCTAACGAACATTTCTACTTCCAGTTGGTATTAAATACTGATTTGATTACGGAGCGGAGTACGATAAAGGGTAGGCTGACTATAACAAGGAATGCTGTATCTGACCTTAATAAATACACACAGTTTTCCGTACCACCTCTTATTGTTGTACTTCACCTGATTCGCTCAGGATACCGACTTAAAGTAGTTACAGGTGGTAAACATGAGCAGTTAATTTGTTCTACAGATGACGTACTGTCGTTAATGTATCTACCTGAAAGTGTACTTTGGGTTTGTAGCGTAACTTTCACGCCTTGTTATGTACCCGTTTTGCGATTAACAAGGCGGAACCTTAGAGGTATTAAATTCCTAACAGGAGGGAGGTAAATGGATATTATTAGCTCTGAGCGTTGTAAGGTTGTACCACTGTTTTCTCCTTCAGATAGGAAAGCAATTCTGCACGCTCTACAAAAGGGTAGTAGAAGACAGTATTGGGAGAAGCAAATTTTAAAGTCATACTACACGTTAAATTTACGTTCTAGAGCGGTGCTTAATTTCCTAAAGAAGAAAAAGTCCGCGAAGCATCGTGAGATTCACGATTACTTAGTGTCCAAGGGGTGGGCGGGATTTAAATGGACGTCACGTCCACTTGAGAAATTATTGGTTTTTGGGCTGGTAATACAAGAGAAACGTCGTGGACAGTATACTATAACTAAAGCGGGCGAGCAGTTAGATCTGTTTCGTGCTTATTACCCTTTAGAGGCTATCAATTTGTTTTGGCTTAAACACTTTACTGTATACACTTGGTGATGGAGGAGGCTTAATATGAAGGTGATTGACGAGCTTGTTGAGACGGAGAAGTCATGTCTAAATCAAATACATCCTAGTGTTGTGTTGGAAGCGATTTTACATGCTATGCCGCGTATACAATTTAGGTCACGGCTCCCAAATGGGATTCTAGTTGGATTAAGATTTGTTGATGATGAGGTTGAAGTGAGTTTTCCTTATTTAGCAGTTGATTCAGTTTGGTTGAAGGTGGATGTTCGCACCATAACTTTCATTAAATTGAAGGACGCATTCTGTAGTATAAATGCACCACAACGTCGTCTACTGAAGATCCATGGTTTGTTCTTAAGCTGCTTGAGAAACTGGCGTCGAGCACTACCATATTTGAAACCTGTTGATGTGAAAGTATGTGGTGGGTTTAAGTCTGACCTAGTGTTTAGGGTTCAAGGCACATGTTTAACATCTTTAATAAATGTAGTACGCCAAGCAGAGTTACAATGGTATGTATATCTTTTCAATAAACGTTACGGAGATCGTCTTATTATAAGGTGGAAGGAGTTTTGTACTCATTATCATCATGTATAGATGTTAAAGCAGCTTTTCAAAGGATGTATGTTTTTTACGAATTTTAGTGACCGCTCCAAACTATGTGTTGCTTTAAGGGAGACCTACTTCAATAATGAAGTATTATAGGGGAGTTACGATTAACAAACAACTCGAATTTTGGTGATAGTGTGTTTATCAAAACCTTCTAGGGTCAAGAGGTTTTTAGTGATAAGTTCTTCAATCAGAAGCGAAGAATTTGTTAGTATATATCCTTCTCAGAAGATTCTTGGTGCTGAGGAGTAGAAAAATTTAAGATTCTAGGTGCCAGAACCTGGCGCACCACCTCATAAAAATTCTGAACCATTAAGTACCCCTTTAATATAATTAAATAAATATAGGTACTTAGTGGATCAAAATGATCCACGAATTCTGGTGATGGAGCGTTATCTAAGGAGGAAAGTATGTATAAGATAGTTGCTTACCACCCAGGCACTGGTAAATATTATTTGATGAGGCGTGATGGTGTTCAGTTCTTCTGTAACCTTAAGATGTTAAACTTTATGTTGCGGTTGGGGCTTATTTAATAGGAGGTGAAGATGAGAATAGGGTTTAGGAAGTTCGGCGTAGGTCCTAACAGGGATGTAATAAAAGAAGTAGAGGTCCCTCAAAGTGGATTGCTGCTTATAAATGGTTACCCTAGAATTGCAGTTGAAGACTTAGGTGACGTGCCTACTCCTAAGTTGAACGCGCTGGTGCGAAAGCGCTCTACGCTTGTGTCTGATATGGAAGTAGGGTTCATAGTAGTTAAGTACAAACATATGGTAGAAGTAGGGTTGGTCCAGCCTAGTGGCTGGATTAGATCAGATGACACAGAGATTTTGTTAGTATTTGAAAAAGACGATGAAAGGACTCATGTCGTTTGGCTTCACTCACATTGGGAATAGACTATGTTGTGTCATATCTTAGCGATAAGCGCAAGTTCTAAAAGGTGCGAAGTTGTTTAACTTTTATGTTTTAAAAGGAGATAAAGATGGGTAATGTAATAAATTTTAGGAACGAGCGTCAGGTTACATTATATGAGTGTGAGTTGAAAGGGCAGATATCAGATGGGTACTGGGAGAATGCCCGTCCTTACGACCATTGGAAAATTATGTGTAGGGCGGAAGCAAAAGTTGGGGAACCTCTGGGGCCAAATTTCTGGCCTAAGCGTAGATATAATTTTGCAGCTAAAGATCTAATTGATGTAGTTAAATATCGGATGTTGTTCCAGGTAAAGTTAAAGATTCTCTACCCATCTTTGTCTTACCAGGCCATAAAAGATCTTGATATATTGGTAGATTGTGAGACGGGTGAACCTCAAGTGAAGTGGTTGATAGAGAGTGCCACGTCAGATCAGTATTGGAAGGAAAGACTTACTACTGTTAAACAAGTACTAGGTACCACAGACCAGGAACTAATAAATACAGTAATAAGAGTAGTAGAATTTACTGGTTACGACTTAACTAAGCTAAGGAAAGATTTGAGAGATATGAGTCGAATAGTGAATAGGAAAAGGAATAAGTAAGTACTAAGACTTGGATTAGTAGTTAGGTCTACATATGCTTCAAATTGCGCCATATCTTAGTGATAAGCGTGGGTTCCCCATTTATAAACCCCTTCTTCGTAGGAGGGAGAATGACAGTAAAGAGCTTGTAGAGTTGTTGAATAACCCGAAGCTTGGACTTCAGGATATGGAGTTTGTCGTAGTGATGTATATGAGAACTTACAATTAGGAGTGCGTTGTGTTGAAGGAGGAGATTTTAAAGATTTTAAAATCAAGTACAAGCGACCTTGAGGAAGTCGCGATAAAGATAGAGAACCTTGTGTTGTCAATCATTCCTCACAGAGAGGTGTATGATAGAGACGATGTGACGAATCCGGATTTTGCTACTGTATGCGCGTTTAAAGACGGCTGGAATAGTTGTATAGATGAAATAGTGAAGAGGATTGAAGTTGATGACTAAAAGTAGAACAATTAAATGTGTAGTACTGTTCTTCGTAAATTGTATAAGAAGGTGTTGATTAATGTTTTTCGTGCTGTTCAGTCGGGTGAAGGACGCTTATGATGGTGGGGTGTTTTGTTGAAGTTGTAAAGGAGATGGTAGGTTGGGAAGAATGTGGTTGTTGACAAAGGTACTGCGTGATAAATGTAAAGGAGAAGTTAAACGTGCGTATATTGAATGCGGTGAACGCTGTTATATTTGGGTTGAGCCATGTCACTATGCTTTCTGGGAATCATTCAAGGCCACGTTTCCTGCGTGGCGTTCAAATGCTTTGAAGTATCGTGTGCATTTCTTGGATTCGACCGCCTGTCCTGAGTTTAAGCGTATAGAAGACTTATTGGAGTGGTTAGTAGAAACGTTAGAGTTACCTTCTGGATTTAGTCAGTTGCTACTGATAGAGGTGACTAAAGTAGCAGGGCTACGAAAGATGTTAAGAGTGTTGTAGGGTGTGTAGAAGATGTTGGCTCGAAGAGGTGTAAGAGGTAGTAAGAATCGTAAAAGGCAGTGGATACGGAGAGTTGTTTTACGAACTACATTTAATCTGGACGAGATTGCGAGAGGAGCACAAGGAGATTTAGTAATCTATGGTCATTACAATAAAGTTAAGGCAGTTATAAGTTACCAACGTGTTTCAAACTATAATTTTACTCATGTTGTCCTACGGTATGGTAGTATCTCGACTGCTTCATATAGCGGTGAATGTTGTAAGAAGGTATTGGCAGATGTGCTTCGTGTGGTGAAGGAGACAAGTAAAGGGCGTTTGTACTTACTAAAGGAGGATTATTTACATCACTTCACTGATTTTGTAGAAGATAAATTGAGAAGTTAGTGCTATGGAAATTAGCATTCCATCTAACATTCAAACTTGGGTGGATAACGTCTTGGAAGAAGTGTCGGATGAGGTTGGAAAGGAAGTAAATGGAGAATTTCTTTTACTCTATGAAGGATGGAGTAGTATATGTGTAGATGAGGTTTATGACCCTTTGAAGTCTGATGAGGAAAACGAAAAAGCTTATTATAGTTTTGCTGAAGAGCAAAGTGGTAAGGTCATTGAAGAGTGGGTCGTGAAATACAGTGGATACCAGTTAGTTCAGTGTGGGTACGAACGGAGGTTAGGACTTTATGGAGTCACGTGGGCTCTGTTTAAGAAGGTTAACGACGAAGTGTAGAGGTTGATTAGTGTATGCGAATTTTTGGGAAGTGGTTAAGAGCTGAATAAGAAGAGCATCAGCTGCTTTCGAAAGTGAAAAAGGGGACTGGAATGTTTGAGGAGTTGTTTAAGAGGGCGATTGATAGAAGTGAGGAGTACTTAGAGAAGGTGTGGCCTTTTACTGGTTGTAAGAGGAGTAAAGGACATTTCAGGAAAGAGGTAAAAAGGAGAAGAAGGAGAAACAAGTTAGCTCGACTAAGCCGTAGGCGTCGTCGTCAGTGAAAGTTTATATTGAGAAAGTAGAGGGGGTGAGGGTTTTTCGAGTTCGGAATTAGAGTGTAGGAAATGAGTTGTTATATAATTTAGTTAAAGGAAAAAAGATGAAGGTTGAGATGTTTGAAATTGGAAGAAGGGTAACTAGGTTTAGTGTCTTGCAAACTGGAGGAAAAATATGAAGTGTTATAAAATTGAGGTTAAAGGGATTTTAAAAACTCCTATTCAGTCCGAAGAGGATATGTATGAGGAGTTATATCACGTGTTACAAGATGTTTTCGGCCCTGATGTGTGTGGTTTATCTTTTAATGTAGAACAACAACGTCAGCAAATCAATGATTTGGCTGAGTCGGATTTAGTGAGGAGACAAATACTAGCTGGTGATTAAATAGTTAGAGGGATTTAGGTCGAAGCGTACTGCGCTGACTGCCGTATGTGGATGTGGGTGTCAATGTTACGTTAACAAAGTATAAGTGTTGATGTCAATGTGTGTCTAAAGTTTCCTCATAATGAGCGCCCGCTTAGTGTGAAAATCTTGGTTTCCATATTGATAGGTGCTGTGTCTGACATGACTGTCAGCTCTGCGTTTTTTACTGAAACAACGAGGAACTAGCACAAGAATATGGTGCAAAGATTGATATAGTTGCATGTCCAGAATTTCCCACAAGAGAGGCCTTGCTGAGTTGGTTAGCAGACGTATTGGGTCTGTCAGATGGGAAACGCAAGCTTCTTTACATTTCAGAGTTGTGATTATGTTGACGTATTTGTTGAAACGCGCTATACCAGGTGTACGAGTAGAATCAGTAAGAATTCTTAGCTCACCAAAACCAGCGGCAAGTCTAACAACTAAGTTAGTGTATTGGATTCAAGTCGTACCAAATCACGATAGATATTGGAGGCAGTTTAAGAAACGCTATCCAAACAGCGAAAGATTGGCATTAAATTACGGCGCAGATGTTGCTATTTATTCGTGTCCAGAATTTCCAACGAGGAGGGACTTAATTAGATGGCTAGCGGACATATTGGAGTTAACATGGGGAGAGAGAAAATTGTTACACCTTTATACTATTGAACTCTTGTAATGAGGTGGGGCAATGTTGGTGTTTTTTCAAGCATTAGTACCGGACGTTCATGTTGAGATGGTGAGTATAATGAGTATTAACGGTCAAGGTTTTTATCTTTGTGTGCGTCCTGATCATCGGGAGTGGTGGATTCAGTTTCAAGCCAGGCACCCTGAATTTATTTCCTTAGCTCATGTAAAGTACAACACTGTAAGGAAGACAGAAGACGGACTTCCATATCTTTGTCTTGTGTTTACATCGAGAAAGGACTTAATTAGGTGGCTAGCGGATGTGTTTAGTTTGTCGTACGGTGTAAGAAATTTAATTCAACTCGTTTTAGTGTGAAAATCTTGGTTTCCATATTGACAGGTGCTGTGTCTGACATGACTGTCAGCTCTGCGTTTATTACTAAAACAATCGATAATTGTCGCTATTTCATTTTAGTTTCTCCTGACCATACTAAGTATTGGGCGCGGTTTAAAGAGGAACACTTTAACTGTGAGGAACTAGCACAAGAGTATGGTGCAAAGACTGAGGTTGCGTGCCCAGAATTTCCCACAAGAGAGGCCTTGCTGAGTTGGTTAGCAGATGTATTGAGTCTGCCGAAGGGTGTAAGGAACTTATTGTGTTTTTGTTAAAGCTTGGGTTTTTTAAGAAGTAGTTAATTTTGTGTGGTGTTGTACTGACTTGTGTGTTAGTTTAGGCTGTACTAGAGAAGTGTGTTGGGTTGTCAATAATTCAGTTATTATTCGTAGTTGTACATCCTGATCAGGAAGATTTAGTAAAATTGGATATGTGATGTTTAAGGCTGTCTTTGGGGATGAGAAATTTAATTCTTCTTTGCTTAGAGGGGTTTAGAATTGGGAGATGTGAGTTTGCTCAGTCTTGTTTTGACACACGCGTCAGACGCTCACGTAGAACGAGCAGTAATGCTTAAGTCACCTCTTGGTCTGTATTGGATCTATGTGATTCCCGAGCATGAAGCTTATTGGAGGTGCTTTAAGGAAGAGCACCTTCTGTGGGAGCAAATAGCGTTAAGGTATGATGTAGCTGTGGTTTTTAGTGCATGTCCAGAGTTTCACACGAAACGAGATTTGATTGGTTGGTTGGGAGAAGTGTTGGATCTGCCGAAGGGAATACGGACTCTTTTGCAAATTTATGAGAGAACATATCATAATGGTAGGTGTTTTTGATGTTGTGTAATGTGTTGACACGTGCTGTACCTGATGTGAGGGTTGAGTCGGTAAGAGTGGGTGGACGCGATGGGCACTTTTTTATTTATGTAGAACCTTATCATGCTATCTACTGGATGAGATTTAAAGAGGAGTACCCTCATAGTATACAGTTAGCGCGAGCGCACGGCGCGACATCGACGCATTTTGCTTGCCCAGAGTTTCCTACAAGGAAGAACTTAATTGAGTGGTTGTGTGACGTTTTGGATCTACCTTTAGGGGTGAGAAATTTAGCTCTTCTTTTTATGGAGGGTTTGCTGATTTAAGCCTTAAAGGAGTGTTGGATTTGCTTACTTTTATTATGTCGCGAGCTGTACCGGAAGTGCATGTTGAGAGAGTAAAGATTTCATATTGGCCTATGGATAGAACGTACTATATAAGTGTTTACCCTAGTCAGATGAAGTATTGGTTATGTTTTCGTAAGAAGTATCCGTATTGGAGACAAGTTGCTTTGAAGTATACTATGGAAGAACGAGTTGCTTCGACGTTTTGTCCAGAATTTCACACGAAGAAGGACTTAATTAATTGGCTGATCGATGTAGTGAGCGTAACGGAGGGTGAAAGAAAATTACTAAAGATTTTATTTGGATGCAAATGTTAACTCGTGTTTTATCACGTGCAGTACCAGAAGTACATGTTGAGTCAACAATGTTGACTAAAACTCTAACAGGACATTATTGGATTCGGGTTGTTCCTGAACATTATGAGTATTGGGGGCGTTTTAAGCGAAAGTATCCTCATTGTAAGCAATTAGCTCGTGCTCGTGGTGTTGAAGAATGGAGTTTGACGCATCGTAGTTGCCCAGAATTTCATTCAAAGGAGGATTTGTTGGGTTGGTTAGTAGACGCACTAGACTTAACGCAAGGTGAAAGAAAATTACTAAAGATTTTATTTGGATGTAAATGTTAACTCGTTTTGAAAGGAGAGCGTAAATTGTTATATACTTATGTTGGTGTATAATGTGATGTTAATACATATATATTAGTCACCATGATTCACTTACGGTTGAGTGTGTGTAAGAGGGACTAACTGATGTCACAGTTATTGACAATAATTTTGAATCATGCCGTGCAAGGTGTATGTGTTAAGCATGCTAGATTAGATAGCCAGACCAGTAATGATTTGTTTTTCATACTCGTTCAACCAAACCATCTTAGATATTGGGACCGATTTAAAGTGAAGTATCCTAATTGTACACGCCTAGCACAAAAACGAGGCGCAGTGATTTTTGATAGGTACTGTCCTGAATTTCGATCACCTTATGTGCTGATTGACTGGTTATCAGAAGTGTTGAGTTTAACCGATGGAGCACGTAAACTTTTGCTTCTTGATGTAGGATTTATGAACAGTTTGGGTTTATAACATTGTAAGTAATGTGTAAGTTTGATTTAGTTAGGTGAGGTCTTAAGTGATGCAATTTGTTACGCACGTGTTGTCACGAGCAGTACCTTTAGTACACGTTGATCTAGTGAAGTTGGTTGGACAAGGACGGGCCGGAGGTTATTATTGGTTTTGGGTTGTACCGCATCATGATGTATATTGGATGCAATTCAAGAAACGTTATCCATATTATGACCAGGTGGCGCGTTTCTATGGAGCAGCGAAGCACTCACTCACTCCTGGTTGGCGTTGTCCCGAATTTCCTACGAAGGTAGGTTTGGTGAATTGGTTAGCTGATGTGCTTAACTTATCGTGTGGAGAACGTAATCTTTTACGTTTACTAAAGTTGTGACTGCGATGCGAGTGTTAACATCAATATTAAACCAAGCTGTGTTTGAGGTGCGTGTCGACTCGACGAAGTTATTTAAGGTCACTTTGGCTCCTAGGACTTACTGTTATTGGATTTCTGTTGTGCCGGATCATTATAAGTACTGGGAATGTTTTAGGGAGACTCACCCACAGTGGAGGCAGATAGCGCTTAAATATGGTGCGAGTAGAACGACATTGGACTTTCATGGATACTGTCCTGAGTTCCCATCTATGAGGAGCTTAGTTAGTTGGTTGTTTGATGTACTTAAGTTATCTCAAGGCGAAAGAAGACTTTTAACTCTTTCCATACAAGGTGGGAGATGGAGCGTTTTTTAGCTTGCTTACTAGCACGCGCTGTACCAGAGGTGTGTGTTAAGTCAGTGATGTTGGTCAGGACTTCACTAAGACATCATTGGATTCGAGTCAAACCAGACCATTATGGATACTGGGAGTGTTTTAGACAGAAATATCCGCAAGGGACTCGGATAGCTTTGTCGCTCGAGGCGTCGAGACCTTCGTTAGAGCGTACTTTTTGTCCTGAGTTTTCGTCTCCAGAGAACTTAATTAAGTGGTTGTCTGATGTGCTTAAATTGACTCAAGGCGAAAGAAGACTTTTAACTCTTTCCATACAAGGTGGGAGATGGAACAATTTCTAACTTATGTTTTATCACGTGCAGTACCAGAAGTGCGTGTTGGATCGGCGAGGATAGAACATTGGGAGTTGCTTAAGTGGGGTATAAATGAATATTATATAGTGGTTGAGCCTTACCACAGAGATTATTGGAAATGTTTTAAGCGAAAGTATCCCCATTGTAAGCAATTAGCTCGTGCTCGTGGTGTTGAAGAATGGAGTTTAATGTATCGTAACTGCCCGGGTTTTCATTTAAAGAAAGATTTGTTGGGTTGGTTAGCGGACACACTGAGCCTAACGCAAGGTGAAAGAAAATTACTAAAGATTTTATTTGGATGTAAATGTTAACTCGTATTCTATCACGCGCAGTACCAGAAGTGCGTGTTGAATCAGCAAGGATAGAATATTGGGTTTTGCCTAAGTGGGGCATAAATGATTATTATATAGTAGTTGAGCCCTACCATGGGGACTACTGGGAATGTTTTAGACAAAAATATCCTCACGCTGTACAATTAGCTTGTGTACGTGGTGTTGAAAAACTTGATCTTGAGTTAGGACGTCGGAAGTGTCCTGTGTTTCATTCAAAGGAGGATTTGTTGGGTTGGTTAGTAGACACACTGGACCTAACGCAAGGTGAAAGAAAATTACTAAAGATTTTATTTGGATGTAAATGTTAACTCGTGTTTTATCACGTGCAGTACCAGAAGTGTATGTTGAGTCAACAATGTTGATTAAGACGACGATAGGTCGCTATTGGATTCAAGTTGAACCGGATCATTATAAGTACTGGGAGCGATTTAGGAAGAAGTATCCTCACTGTGTACAATTAGCTCATGCTCGTGGTGTTGAGGAACTTGATTTAGGGCATCGTCGTTGCCCAGAGTTTCATTCAAAGGAGGATTTGTTGGGTTGGTTAGCGGACACGCTAGGTTTGTCACAAGGTGAGAGAAAATTACTGGAGCTTAGTTTACCTTGATGCAAATGTTAACTCGTGTTTTATCACGTGCAGTACCAGAAGTGTATGTTGAGCACGCGAGAGTGAGTGATTACACTCGTAGTGGATTGTTTTTTATACACGTACTGCCTGATCATTGTGGATACTGGAGACGGTTTAAAAAGAAATATCCTAGTTATGTACGCTCAGCGCAAAAGCGAAACGCGAGAAAAGTTTCTGGTATTTACTGTCCTGAATTTCGATCACCTTGTTTGTTGATTGATTGGCTGTCAGAAGTATTGGGTTTGACTGAAGGTGAACGTAAACTTTTACTTCTTGATGTGAGATTATGAAGCGATCTAGGCTTTTTAACATATATATATCTTGTGTTTTTTTAGGGTAAAAACATTTGACACTAACACATATATTTATCACAAGTGGCCTAAATTTTTTCAATGTGGGGGCTTTGTTAGGTTGGGTGTATTGAACCTAACGCAGGGGGAGAGACTTCCTATGTTTTTTTGTATAAGGAGTCAAACGATGCAGTTTGTTGCTCTTGTATTATCTCACGCTGTACCTACTGTTTATGTTGGCTCGGTGACAGTGATTAAGTGGAATTTTAGGTCTTTAGGGAGTAGGTACTG
>Ga0190315_1001075_pt1 | contig 11669 bp, 9 predicted proteins | sample 48701101_MG_FD_161673 | JGI IMG/M metagenome (GOLD analysis project Ga0190315, IMG submission 161673) | Hydrothermal vent sediment bacterial communities from Southern Trench, Guaymas Basin, Mexico - 4870-11-0-1_MG | ecosystem: Environmental > Aquatic > Marine > Hydrothermal vents > Sediment ...
CGTAAAGTTTCTTTCCAAGCATTTGCAGAAACCTTGAATTTTCTCTTTTCTTTTAACCATAAATCACGTATTTTCCTATCACTTTTGATAGAAACACCTTTTATGGAAGCATAGCCGTGCCAAATTTCAGAACGAATTTGACCTAACTGTTTGGCTTGCTCTTCCAATTGTTTATATTTGCCACGATTAAGGTTTTTGCTTTTTTATAATCCGAGTAACGATCATCAATAATCTCCTAATTTTCTGCTCATTAGTTCTTACCCATAATGTCCAATTATGGGTAACTTTGTCCCACTTTTTAATAGCCGTTAAATTACTCCACTTAAATTCAAGTCATTATTTTTTGACTTTGAGAAAATCTGGCGTGGATTATAGACACACTTTAAATACAAATCAAATGAAAAAAATATAAAATTTCACGCCAATGTTTTTGCGCGCAAAAACATTGGCGTGAAATGGAGAATGGGGCGTGTTTTTGGGAGGGAATGGCTGTATTGCGTATTGTGAATAATTTGACAATGTCCTATTCAAAGTAATCGGTGGGCTAATCATAAATCGCTAAAGTGCGTGAGATCAGTAATGTGATATTCTCAAAGAATTAATGCTAATTATTAATTTCTATTAATAACCCTCCATCAATAAAAAAGGGCGAACACGTCGGTTCGCCCCTAGAACTGGGATTTATGCTGCTCTATTCAGTTGTGCAAACCCAGGCCATACCCTCTATATCTTCATAAGAAGTGGCCGGCATATTAGTGACAGGTTCAATAGCACAATCGCCCCCTTGACTGCTTTGGGCTAGATCAAGTTCGTAAACCACATCATCACCATCTATGCCCAATAACAATGAACCGTCATCTGTCGTTTCAAGGGCCTCAATTTTTGCAGCATTGGATAAGGCGCAAAACTGTTCAACATCCGTACCATCATAGCGCAATATGTTGTGTTGCTGAGCTAAATAAAGCGCCGTGCTATCTAAATTCCAGGACAAGTCTTCAACGTTGTCCGTGGATGGCCATTTCAACTGCGCTTTGGCATTTGGCAGATTGTCAACATCAAGCCTGAATAATCCTTGCCTCGGTGCCCATCCCCACAATATACTGGTATCAGGGTTAAATGATAAGCCGCTTATATCTTCAATCTGGCTGTTATTTTCAAAATAGATATGACCTAATGAGGCAAGCTGCCCTTGTAAATCGACTTTGTAGAGCATACCAGTGCCCGATTCGCTATCTTTACCAGAAGCGGCATACAGGGAATTGTGAACGGGCTTAGCATCGAATGCTTCAAGATCATACCCTAGATATTGTGGCCCCGCAGTCACCGTTTGAGTCTCGATATCAACGACGAAAAGCTGGGAATCATTAAGCTGCTCATCATGCACTGCATACAGTTTACATCTTTTTGTCAGGGTGTTTTTCAAGGTAGTGAAACTTTTGCCTTGAATAAAAACAGCCGAATCTAAACTATAATCCCCTCTATCGGCAACAACCAGTTTCAGATGATGAACTTGGCCCGGTATAACGCTTGCTGAAGCCGTCAAAACGGCTGTAAAACCATCAAATTCAGTTTTAAACGGTGTCTCTGTTCCTGGTTGACAGGCCTCCTCATTATATTCCTTAATCGTCCAAGGAAAGGGATAGTTATTGTCATGGTATAAATTTGGGTTCGCTTTAGACCAAGGAACCGAATGAACAGAATTAATAGCAACAGGTGTCGTCGTATTAGGAATTAACGCAATGTTTTGACCATCTAAGAAAAAACCAAAGACATCATTGAATTTAGAACCTGTCCATTCTATGTATTCTTCAGAGGCAAAAACATAGTTAAATTCCAACGAGTCACCTTTAGGAATAAAATCAAATTCCAATACCGCTGCGTCATACGTGGAAGCACCCAGCGCATCTAAACTCTCATCCCCCGGTTGCTTGTAAACGGTGGTCGTTTTATAACATTTGTTAGGGCCAATCGCATTAGAAATACGCCCACTACTGAGCATAATCCCCTCTTCTATGCCTAACCCATCATCTAGGCCACCTTCAAAAAGGCCGATGGCACTATTGGCACCTTGGTATTGGATATTGGAAAACGTGACACCACTTTTCGAGGTATCAATAAATTCAGCAATCAGTTTTGCCGGTGTGACACCTTGAGTGAGATCAGTCGTTGAGAGTGCAAAACTATTGCTACTTAACACCAAAGCTATCAAGGTAATGCTTTTCCAATGAAACATGATATTTTCCTCCTGTGTGAGAGGATTGATACGAAATTTTGGTTATTTCGTCCTGGTTATGAAGAACATATCTGAGCAGAGATCACTGATCCAATAAGCAGGATTCAGCACATTTCCCTTCTCTGTGCCTTCAGGTACCACGACAGCGTAGAAAGCGTACAGCCCGATTCCAGTTAATTGATCAAGCCTCACATTAGCAAAAGGCAATTCCTCATATTTCAGAACTGTGATTTTGCCATCCCAAGCTTGTTGGCCAGTGAGGTAGGATTCTACTGTCTGATGGAAATGACCCGCGATATCCAGAAAATTGAGTAGAACATCTCCCATTTCAGATGGAGATTGAAGGGCAATATAGATGTCGAAATGGGCATCTGGATCAACAGGAGTCCACGAAAAGGTCACTTCAAGCGGATCGCTTGGCTGTATAACTTTCATATCCGAATCAGACAACTGATTCGTTGAAGACACTTGAATACAAGATTTCACCGAATCAGCTTGTGCGGGAAGTGTCATAAAACATAAGATACCCGTTACTAAAAGGCTTATCAAAAGCCCTTTCTGATTAATTTGATACATGGCTTAATTCTCCTAACGACCTTAGCAAAAATGATAGGGTGTTGAGTTTTTGGATAAATCAAAAGTTTTAAACCCTTAAAGTCCCTAATAAAATAGGCTAAAGTACTTATTTTGACAAGAGAACTTGAATTGACTCATTTTGTGAGTAATAGGCTAAAATTTGACTCGAAAAAAACAAACATCCTATATCATAGTTTAGCACTCTAAGTCAAGAAAAAAAAATGAGGACTTCAATTAAATTATTAAAGACAACGTCAGGGGCGAAACGGCGTGTTCGCCCAAGCTTATTTTTTAAAGTCAAAACTCATTAAACAATCCGTTCATTAGTCAAATCGCTTAGTATTCTCAATATGCAAAAAGTGTTTTGTTTGTTATTATAAAAAAATAACGCATTTTGTTTGCCAAACGGCAATATCATCTTATGTTATTCAAAATACTAAAAAAGACAATATCAGTCTATAAACTATTGAATTTTATAAAAAAATTATCTTTAAATCATTGAAAATACGGGAGGAAAAAACATTTTCCAACATCTTTCAATAGACTATTGCTCAAATTAAAATTGACCAATTTAAAGGCCTTTATTTGCAAATTGAGATGTTAATTGCAATGCAAAGCGGTTTGCTTTGCAATTTGAACTAGAGGGTAATGAAAAAGCTCGGCATCTTAGAACGGATTTTTTGACGGGCGTTTTTTGTACAAAATCAAAAATTATAATTGATTGATTCTAATATAGATAAGAAACGGATTGTGGATAACTTAGCGAAATATAAATGGAAATCATAAATTTATTGTCATTACAAAACATAGGACATACTACGGGTGTGGTGGGTATGGCTTGTGTGGTTTTTGCCTATTTTGCCGTCGAACGTGATTGGTTTAATAATAAAGAGGTCAAGTTCTATGTCATCAATTTAATAGGGGCTGTTCTATTATTAATCAGTTTGTTGATCAATTTTAATTTAGGCAGCTTTGTTATTGAGATTTTTTGGATTGCTATTTCAATTTTTGGCATCATCAATAATTACAAAGTTAAATCAAGGGATTAATAAACGCTTAATATTTTCAGTACAAACTTGTGATTTTCCGTACAAACTGATCGGCAATATCAATTTTAGTTTGAATTGCAATCCAACCGAGACAAACTTTTGTACGGAGACTAAGACAAACTCTAAATAGATTCGCAAATAAAATCTGCTTGAAAACCTTTCTATTCGTGGTAGAAAATTTACAAATCTATTTAGGATAGCTTTTTTTTGACGAGTATGCCTATAATAACCATTATCAATTATGGGAATTGTATACAAAAAGATAATAGTTACCTAATCTATGGTATTCCATAGTATGGAACTAACAGAGGGCTGAGAATAATCAGCAGCAGTTAGATAGGTGAATCACACCCTGGGATGTTTGATCCAGTCCCGCAGCGAAGTGGTTAAGTATTAAGGGTAGCGGAAACGTAAAGGTGTACTTAACGTAAAAACCCTATTTAACAGTCTCAAGGATCACTTTACAAACCATAAAGGACGAGCTTAAAGCTATTTGGTCAGTACGATTTCTGTACTGCTCACCTTTTCATCACAACCATTAAGACTAACATAATAGTATTTAGTGCTATTGAATTCCCTAAAATACGATTAAATCAGTGAATAAACACAATACTTGATGTTCAAGTTTTTTTTTTACCACCAACACTTCGGATTATATGTTATAGGAAAATAAACCTTAATAAGGACAAGGAATATAATATTATAGCACTCAGAGAAAAAACGAATATAATCTAGGAACCTAATAATCCTTTATTATAAATAATCCGTGTAGTTGACTTCATATTGGGCACTGGGGTAGTTTCGTAGTAAACCTTCACACAAGGGCAATCTGTAGGGTTGTCCTTATGTCATTTTTCATTGATTTGAATCAATCCCATTCAACACCCCGAGTGCCCACCATTCACAATGCTATAAGCTTTGCTTTAGCGCATTGTCAATCAAAGGAGGCTATGTATGCTGTTTCTTGAATTTAACACCATTAATTTGATTGCTGTGCTTATAGTTGCTCATTTTTGCAATTTATTTGGCATGTGGTCGATTCATTTCTTGCTACACAAAAAAGTGTTCGGCATTCCTTTCTACTTGCTTCATCTCAAGGCCCATCACCGAATAGACTATTTGTCTGATTATAAATTGAATTATTTGACGCTGATTGAGCATATGATATGGGGAATGCTTATCTTGGCCTACTCCGCTTTGTATTACTGGCTTTTTACGACGTGGATTGTAGGGGCTTTTGTTATCGAAGCCCTAATCAGTACGCTGTTGACGTATTATGTGCATCTACAGTATGAAACCAAAGAATCTTGGTTAAGCAAATATGCCTGGTTTGTCACAGGCAGGAAATTGCATCTCATCCATCACCGATACAGACCCTCATCTGGTTCTTATGAGTCCTTCATCGCCAGTAAAAATTACGCTTTTGGCGGCCCCATTACAGGCAATATTATGGATCACTTAGCGGGCACTTATGAACCCGTGAAACCACTCTAAAGGCCTCTTTCTGCCATGAAAAGTATCCGAACTGTTATCCCTCGTTTTTTTAATTTTGAACGCCGATTTCCACGCTTGAGGAAAACCGTCTGGAAGGGCTTATATGGTTTCTTGGCCTGGCGATTTCCTACCCAAGAATGGTTTTTTATGAATTATGGCTATGCTTATGCGAATCCTGAGGAGCAACCTGAACTCTTGCCAGAAGATGAGAAAAACAGTTATTTTATTCATCTTTATGCCCAAACATTACAGCCAGTAGAACTAGCTCATCAGGATATACTCGAAGTCGGTTCTGGTCGAGGCGGCGGCAGTGAGTGGATTGCTCGCACTCAAAACGTCAAGTCAATGACGAGTGTTGATTTATCAAGCAATGCCATCAGCTTGTGTCAAAAAAATCATAAGCTGCCCAATTTAACCTTTAAACAGGGCGATGCAGAGAAATTACCGTTTCCAGATCACGCCTTTGACATCGTCTTAAATATTGAATCTTCACACCACTACCCCTCCATGCCCACTTTCTTACAAGAAGTGAAAAGGGTTTTAAAGCCAGGTGGTTATTTCTGTTTAGCAGATTATCGAGATTTACCAGAAGTAGAAGACTTTAAGCAACATCTTGACGCTTCTGGTTTAGAAAGGCTACAGCTTATTGATATTACTGATAATGTCATCAAAGCACTTGATTTAACGAATGACGTGAAACAGAATATGATTGAACGCCAAGTGCCGCGGTTTTTGTTGGATGCCTTTAAAACATTTGCCGCTGTCAAAGACACCGAAGTGTACAACCGGTTTGTCGATGGACGCTTAATCTATCTGAGTACGCTGTTGAGAAAAAACAAGGAAGAGGTAGAGTGATAAGTACTGAACCACAAATAAACAGGTATTTTACCGCAAAGAGACGCGAGGCAGAGCAAATCTACAATTCGCGGTTTCGTAGAGACGCGATGCCTCGCGTCTCTAATTACAAATAAACATTGCTTCTATTAAAATACCTGAAAATTTTTGGCGAAAGTACTTAAGCGTTCTTCTTGGAATAGACTTAGCCGCGTCTATATCGTTAGCATCGTCATAAGGTATACTTAGCATCGTCATAAATTGCCCTTTTTTTGAGTGCAAAATTTATTTATTTTGCGATAGCCCGATTGGAGTGCAAAATTTATTTTGCGAAGGCGTGATTAAGATTGATAATGACCTTTTTTTTGGAAATGCGCCCCATACAGAAGAGATGAACAGGGATAACTGATTGTAACGGAGTCAAGGGGACGAACACGCCCTTTCTTACAATGTCTTTGTTGCCCACCATTCCTCTGTCGCGGCTTAACGCGATAGCCTACTTTGCTGCCATTTTTCTAGCTCCGCCTTGCCATACTGGTATCCAAGCTCTACCAATTCCTCAAGTGCAGTCACCTCAAATAATCCAAACGAATCAACAGGTGGTCTCAAATAAAGATCAGCATCGGCTTTAACCTTGTTGGTTTTTTGGGTGCTGCTGAGTAAAGTTGAAGCCATCAATATATCTAAAATAGAGGGCGTTTGAATGGCTTGCTTAAAGGGCCAAATTCGGCTCCATAGCTGCTCCCAAGGTGAAGGTACTGTGTCATAATCTAGCGTTAAATCTTGTTTACCGCTAACATCAACAACGATCACGGTACTACAAAATTCTCGCATGATATCCCCTGGGAGGTTGTTCAATATGCCACCATCTACAAGTAAATCGTGGCCTGTCTTCACCGGTTCCAGAATGCCAGGTGCCGCACCACTTGCTTTAAGGGCGTTCCTCAAATGGCCTTGTCGGTGAATGACCATTTCAGACGTGGTGAGGTTGCTAGAAACACAGAAAAAGTTTGTCCATAAGTCTTCAATTTGTATCTCTCCTACCCCCATTTTCAAAAGCGCATTCACTCTCTTACTGCTTGTTAATGAAATGAGAGGTAGCGTATAGGCTTTGAAGGGGCTCTCGCCTTTCTTGTTGATTCTGAGAAAAGTGTCCTTATCCCAATTAGCCGCACATTGGGCCCCGACGATAGCCCCCATGCTAGTGCCTCCAATCATATCAATCGGTATCCCCAGTTCCTTAAAGGCCAAAAAAACGCCGAAATGCGCGAAACTACGGGCACCACCACCACCCAGAACCAAACCAATAGCACGTCCACTGATAAAACGGGCTAAACGCTCAAAATATGGTTCATGATCCCAACGAATGTGGTGATGATTTTTGACGGATCGCACCGATAACCCCTGTTGGGTTCCAAAGGGTAGTTTTTGATCGTCAGGATGTAACAAAACAAGGAGTTGACTGGCAATGCTAATGCGATGAGGCTCATTCAATAATGTTTTCTCAATGTCGCCCAATGTCGCACTCGCAGTCGCATCGGCAACCAGTATAGTTTAAGCCGTCAATTTCTGTGAAGAAAACAAAAACCATCAATATTTCAATAGCTTGGTGTTTTAAGCTGTTTTCTGCCACCTAGAAGAAAGGGGTTGCAATACGAAACGACATGATGTAAACAACTGTCGGGCAATATAGCCCATTATTGTAAATATGTAGAGACGCGATCGCGAAGCGTCTCAACTTCCCCTCTCAACCTCCCCTCTCAACTTCCCCTCTCAACTTCCCCTCTCTATCGTTTCTCATTCCAAAATGTCTACCACTCTTTCCTCAATTCGTATCACTAACTCGCACACCATCCGCCGTTAAGCTTTCCCAACCTGATTGAATTACCCCTTCCGCTAAAGCCCCCCTATCAATTTTACCCTGATCCGTTAATGGAAAAGCATTCAAAATCACAAAGGCCTTGGGCATCATCTCATCCGGTAATTTTTTCTTCATAAAATCACGCAACTCACTCAACAATTGCAGCGTAAATTGTTCTTGCAAGGGATGATTCGCGTACTCATGCCAATTTTGGTGAACCGAAGGCGGCATCGGGAATTGAAACTCAGAAAGAGACACGGAAGCAAATTCGCTGTCAAGCTGGTTTCTCAATAGCACATCGTAGCATCCATCAGCGCGATCAAGTGAAAACGGCATGTCGATATCATAAGGCACATCAAGACAGATTTCCCAAAGCGCCTCTGGATCAATCCGCTTCGATTCGCTCTCTACCAAGGCATCACGCAAATCGCCTACGGTTTCATCATCATCGGCCGTGGCTAACCATTCTAATGTCTTGATTTCAGTCGTAATTCGCCCATTACCGACATGTCGCAACGCAACATAAGGCGGTTGCCGACAGATCAAGCGTTGAGCAAGCTCCAATAACGCTAATGGCTTCTGCTCCCAATCCTCCCAGACTATCGCTTCGGTTAAAGGCCTTTTCCCCTTTTCTTCTGATTCATCACGAATCCCTTCAGAGCCCTGAATGTCTAAAATCACATCATACCGAAAACGAGTCATTTCATTACGAATTAAACCCCGTTTCTGTTGAATCTTAACCCGACTGATTTCTGGAAAAGCTTGTTTCAGCGCGACAAAGAAAACGGGATCAATGGCTAATTCTTCTTCTTGCTGCTCACGCTCGCGAATACGCGCTTCTAATTTTGGGCGTGTGACAAAATCCACCGCTTTATAGACTTGTACTGAGGCATGGTAAGCTTTTAAAAGCGGTAAGCTACGCACATCGCCGATAAAAATCGCCCCACCCGGTTTCACAACTTTTAATGCGCCTTTCAAAACAGTTAATAAGTAATCAATACAGGGAAAATACTGCACCACTGAATTGATGATCACAGTATCGAAAGCTTGCGCTTCAAAACCTTCAAAATCATCAGCCTGCTTTGTCAATAAAGTAGTGTGTTCCAAGCCTTTGATCTTCATAAAACGCTTTGACTCTTCCAATTGGTGCAAGGCTATTTTCGAGAAATCCGTACCAACATAGTCAACGCAGTGCGGTATAATACGATACATCAATAGCCCTGTACCACACCCGATTTCTAACAAGTGTTGGGGATTGAGAGACAAAATCTTTTCCACGGTTGTCTCAACACATTCCTGCATTTCTTCATCGGAAAGTGGCAATCCAGTGTAACTGCTATCCCAACCGATAATATTAAAAGTGGGATCGGCAGGGCTAGGTGAATCGTTATAGCTTTTATCATGTAAGGCTTGCCAAAGAGAAACTTGCTTGGTGTGCAAGGCTTGTAATGCGTCATCTTGCAGATTCGCAACCAAGTAAGCGACAAGTTGTTTTTCACCAGCCGGGTTTTCTCTCTCCATCACAAAGCTTTCTTTGACAGCAGGATGTTGAGATAACACGCCTTCAATTTCACCTAATTCAATTCTAAAACCGCCCCGTTTCACTTGATCATCTACTTGATCATCTAATTGCTCAATAAATTCCAATGAAGCATTTGGCAAACATCTGCCTAAATCGCCTGTTAAATCAGTATCTTGAATGCTATGTTCATCTTGAATAGATAATTCTGGCTCAAAACTCATCCTCTTTTCATTTTTCATAAGTATTTTGATATTGTAACTACAAGGATTGTTTATAATAAAGGATAGTGCTGCAAATGTGGGTGATATTGATATAGCGTTTCCCGATTGAATGAACCGAAGAGAGGCGAAGCTAAGTACAAATTTGATTGTCGTTGCAAATTTATTTTGCAGTGGCGCAATTGGAGTGCAAAATTGATTTTGCGGTTTTTTTCAAACCAAATTGATTTTGCGGTTTTTTTCAAACCAAATTGATTTTGCGGTTTTTTTCAAACCAAATTGATTTTGCGGTTTTTTTCAAACCAAATTGATTTTGCGGTTTTTTTCAAACCAAATTGATTTTGCGTCAGTCAGATTGATAATGTTTTTTGGGAATGCAGCCTTTGCATACCGACTTGGCATAAGTGTACTTTATTCAATCGGGAAAGGCTATATTTAATAAATGTTTATATAACTGTTCATATTTATAATTTGCGCTGTTTTGGAAGTTAAAATCCACCCGTTTTTGCGTGCAAAAACGGGCTGCATGTTAGTCACCACCACCTGACTTGAGTTTTCAGACAACTGCTTTAGCTGTTAGCTGCTTTAGCTGTTGGCTTTAGCGCCAACCAAAACAAAATTTATCTAAATCATTGATTTTAAACAGTATGCTTTTTCACCAAATCCAATAACGGACTGATCAAGTCCATGGGGAGGGGAAAAACAATCGTGTGTGTTTTGGCTTCCGAGGCAATATCGCTCATGGTTTGCAAGTAGCGCAATTGAATCGCTTGCGGTTCTTCGGATAGAATCTTAGCGGCTTGCTGCAATTTTTCGGAGGCTTGAAGTTCACCGTCGGCGTGAATGACTTTTGCGCGACGTTCGCGTTCTGCTTCTGCTTGACGCGCAATGGCGCGAACCATATTGTCGTTTAAATCGACATGCTTGATTTCGACGTTGGAGACTTTAATGCCCCAGGCATCGGTTTGGGTATCCAGAATTTCTTGGATGTCTTTGTTCAGCTTATCACGCTCTGATAGCATGTTATCAAGTTCATGACGGCCTAATACGGAACGTAATGTGGTTTGGGCGAGTTGGCTGGTAGCCTGTTGGAAGTCTTCCACTTGGATAATGGCCTTTTCGGGATAGAGAACGCGAAAGTAAACAACGGCGTTGACTTGAACCGAAACATTATCTCGCGAAATCACGTCTTGGCTGGGCACGTCCATCACGATAGTACGTATATCGACGGTTACCATCTGTTGAATACCGGGGATAAGCATGATCAAGCCTGGGCCTTTGACTGTCTGATAACGCCCTAGAAAGAAAACAACGCCGCGTTGATATTCGCGCAGAATGTGTAAAGCGTAGAAAAGAAAGAAGGCTAGGATAACGAGAATACCGATTAGAAATTGACTCATAATAAACGTCCTTTGGTTGGGGGTTGATAATTATAGATAGCATTTTTCGATTTGGTTAAATACAGAGCTTGCGCGTGGGCATTACCACCGTAGAGACGCGATGCTTCGCGTCTCTAGCTCATAGCAATCTAGAAACGCGATGTCTCGCATCGAAACAATTTCAGAGACGCGAGGCATCGCGTCTCTACAATATTTAGAAACGCGATGTCTCGCATCGAAACGATATTTAGAAACGCGATGTCTCGCGTTGAAACGATTTCAGAGACGCGAGGCATCGCGTCTCTACGATATTTAGAAACGCGATGTCTCGCATCGAAACGATATTTAGAAACGCGATGTCTCGCGTTGAAACAATTTCAGAGACGCGAGGCATCGCGTCTCTACGATATTTAGAAACGCGATGTCTCGCGTTGAAACAATTTCAGAGACGCGAGGCATCGCGTCTCTACGATATTTAGAAACGCGATGTCTCGCGTTGAAAC
>Ga0190315_1001076_pt1 | contig 11648 bp, 11 predicted proteins | sample 48701101_MG_FD_161673 | JGI IMG/M metagenome (GOLD analysis project Ga0190315, IMG submission 161673) | Hydrothermal vent sediment bacterial communities from Southern Trench, Guaymas Basin, Mexico - 4870-11-0-1_MG | ecosystem: Environmental > Aquatic > Marine > Hydrothermal vents > Sediment ...
CCAAGGTAAATTCTTTTGTAGCAGTTTTAACTGGGTTAGAAGAATCGTTTACTTTAATAGTGAAGGTAAAAGTGCCGACCTGGGTTGGGGTGCCAGAGAGTTCTCCGTCAGATTTTAAAGTTAAGCCATTTGGTAGGTTTCCTGAGACAAATTGCCAAGTATAAGGAGCTTTTCCGCCATCGGCTTGGATAATTTGAGAATATTGTTGGTTAAGTTTCCCAGAAGGTAAAGGAGTGTAAGTAGTGATAGACAATGGTTTTTCTCCATAGGCCCAGTATTTTATAGCAAAATAATAGGTTTTATTGGGATTATAGGTTATATATGCGGGATCTTCAGAAGTAAGATTGTATCTCTGATTATGGTCATTGATTACTTGCTGAACATCTATAGTTACAGATTGACTTTGGTTTTTGTTTTTGGGCTGTGGTTCGTTATCAATATTCAAGGCGGCCCAGAAGTTGTCATAGATATCTGGATTAAACTGATAGCTTCTTGGGGAAACTTCAACTCCGTTTATGATTTTGGTTTCATTCCATTGGTTAAAGTTTAGATTTTCTACCAAGGGTTGATCTGATAATTTTATTTGGTATTTGTAGATGCCATCTACTGGGACTGTCCAGGTTAAAGTATAAGTGCCGTTTGGGTTTTTGGTAATGTTTTCTGACTTTAAAGTAATTTCTCCATTCCCGACTGGATTTATATAGCCGACATGGGTTTCGTTTTTGTGAAGATAATCGTAGATAACGCATTGGGTGAAGGGATGGGCTTTAAAAGGTCCTCCATAGCCAACATTCCATAGCAAGGGTCTTATATACTCTAATAATTCTTCTTTTCCAGAATTTTCATAGGCGGCAGCAAAACTATATCCTAAATAGTCATAATAGTCCTTAGTACTTGGAGTATTAGCTTTATCTAGATAATAAAGATACTGATTCACTGGAGTATATTCTAAATAATCAAACCATCCCAAACCTATCTGAAAATTCTCTAAATCCTCATTCAGTAAAGAAATAGGCAAAGTTTGGTAGGCAAATTGGGCACCCACCATAAGCATAGATGTAAGCATAAAACCAACATTTCTTGGAGCAGGCGATTGTATCCCGTTATTTTCATTGTATGCTTTTGAAGTTCCTGAAGAATACCAATATCCTCTATTCAAACTCCAACCATCCTGCCATTCATCACTTGCATTATCACGATACTTTAATAATTGTTTAGTCATATATGTCAGATAGTAGAGGTATTTTTGAGTTAATTCCTGATATTGAGAGCCAAATCCTTTTAGAAAATAATAATACACAGCTGCAGAACGATAATCCCTCGCCCAAGCACGCAAATCGCTGATTAGATAACGTGAAAAATCTCGAGTAAAACTTCCATAGGGACCTCTTAAATTAGTTTCGTACCAGCCTAAATATTCAACATGATCTATTAAAGCATCTTTTATATCTTCATCACCTGTAAGATAATAATAAATAGGCATGGAGATATCCTGCCTGTGGTCGCTATCATAGAAACACGTATTATAGGCCTTATTTTGCTCTCTCCAATAATCAGGAGGTTCTGAGGGTTGTTTTTCCATCCAGCTAAAGTCATCAGAATGTCTTATTGCATAGTTTATTTTATACCAATTGTGGTTTTCTGATTTTAAATAAAAGTTTCCAAGACCTGTTCTTAACCAATCTATTGTGTAGCAAAAAATATAATCATATTCATCATCCCACCTTCCCCATCTTTTTATCTCTTCATTTTCATTTTGAAGGTTGTAGTTATAACCAAGTTCCTGAAAGAATTGTTTTTCTTCCTCATAACTAACCAATCTTTTTTCACCATAAATTGCTCCAGTTTTTACATATTGCTCCCACGGTGCCCTACCAACCAAATGATATTGCAGGGTATAATACCTTGCTTTATTATTGATTGGAGAATTATGGAAATCAAAAATAATCTCTCTTGAATCATGAACCTTCCAACCAAATATGGCCGATTGGTTGTTATGCTTTGAAAGAAGCTCTACTTGAATTGTTCCATCAGAGTGAAGTTCATAGGCATCTGGCCAGAAAGCATCAAAATTCCTAATTCCAAAGGTTATTCCCTTGCCATTTTGTTGATAGATTTCTGTCCAACCTTGAGAATAATCTGAATTATTGCCCAAAGAGTTTATAAGTTGACTTCCGTTTTTGATTTCTAAACCATCTTGAGAACAAAGAAGTTCTTTAAGTTTCTGATTGCCACTATAAGCAGTATCAGGTGTTTTATGTGTATTAAATGCCTGATACATATAAGCAACTCCATCTATCTGACCTGAAATTTCATCATCTTTTCTGGCAAATTTATAATAAAGAGTTCCATTTAAAGCAGTTGGAATTTCAATCCAGATACCTTGAAAGGATTTAACTGAAGGAGAGTCATAATAAGCATTTTTGATTGTAACTATAGTTTTCACATAAGATTTGTTCTTATAGAAATGAATTCTTGCGGTATATCCAAAAAGAAAATTTCCTTCTGAATCTAAAAGTTTTCCCTCTGCTTTAACTACTGCCCTTACTGGACCATTTTCTTCTATGACGGCAGTAGAATTTGGATCGTTTATTGATCTGTAATAAGTTCCATTGCTTAAAGCAACTATTGAACCTTGATTTCCAGAATTGATAAATTGCTCTCCATCTACAACTACAGAATCAAAGAAATTAAAATTGTTTTTTCTGATTTTAAATTGAGCTTTTCCTGTGTTTACGGTAATATAATCTCCATTATCATTAGCCAAGTCTTCACCTCCAAAATTGCCTGAGCCTGTGGTAAGATAAACTGTCGTTGTGCTATTCGCAGGCAGAGAGACCTGAGTATCTACCAAAACCCATTGGATATTTCCTGAATCATATCTTCTTAGGACTCTAAATTGACCCATTGAGGCACCAGAAAGGCCAAGCTGAGAAACATCTCTAATGTTGTCTGAGTCCATTAAAGGAATTCCAACAGTTATAGGTTCATTTGTTCTATCAATGCCAGAAATGTTTTTCTCTAAAGCCTCCTGAACAGTTAAAGGTACATTTAAAGAAGCAAATACATTAATAGCAAAGGCGAGAAAAATCAGAATTGTGCACATGAATTTAAAAACTGTCTTCATGATATCCCTCTTTTTAATTTTTTTGAGGCTAAGTTGGGAGAACATTTTTTCCATAATACTAAATCAAGCAAATGTATTAATGTATGAGCAAAAAAACTCAAGCAAATGTATTAATGTATTAGCCAAAAAAACTCATACTCTGTTATGCTAGCAAGGAGAATAGAACAGTGAGCCGAATAGAACCAAAGGCAAAAGAATGTAAAATTACTTAAAAAACACCCGATAAATTTGACAATAACTGCCGTTTATACTAAAAATGCTTTTAGATATCATATAATAAGCAACCTTCCAGAGTTTGCAGAGAGATATTTCAAAGACATTCTGCTGAAATTTGAGAGATAAGAACTTAATTTTAAAAGGTAAGTGAAGATAAACCCGAATAGCAGATTTTATTGAGTGAGAATTCACAACGATAAAATTATATAATAAATAAGTTTTTTTATTAATATTTACTAATCGTCACCTAATAAATTCATGAAATACAAGCATTGTGGAAGTAGAAGGATAATAAAAAAGGTTTTAAAAAAAATTTAACTGGTAAAGTTAGAGAGCATTTGGGAATAAAAAAAGTTCCCCCTGAAGTTTTGGGAATGAAAAGATTAAGTTCCAGAAAATTAATAGTTAAGATATTTTTGTTCTTGGTTTTGCAGAGTGTTTTGATGGTTAGAAGGTGACGATAAGTTTATATTAATCCTTTTAATTATTTTTGTTCTTCTTTTAAGTTAATAATCCGATTAAATTTAATTGCTTCTTCGCTTCCATCAATTATAAGGTAAAATTTCCCTTCAATTTCTCTAAAAATCAAACTTTGTCCTGCTCCAATAATTCATCTTTTTTTATTTCTTGCTCTTTCCCTTTATCAATTTATCAACTTCAAAAACTTCTTTCATAATTTTAATCTTGAATATTAATAAACTCAAGAGGAATTTTCTTTTTGGCAATATAATCTTCTATTGCTTTTAGAACATAAGAAGATCTTAATAAACCTTTTTTATTTAATTCTTTAATTTCATCAAGAGATAACCATTTCATGTCCATTATCTCTTCAGAACTTATTGATTTACTACTAAGAATTTCTGATTTAAAAACAAAAACAATTACATTTCTTTTTGGTTTTGGCCAAATTTGATAAATTCCAACCAAATATTCAGGTTTTGTTTTAATTCCAGTCTCTTCTTCAACTTCTCTTTTAGTACAAGAGATTATGTCTTCCTCTAATTCTATCCTGCCTCCAGGTAGATTCCATTTTCCTTTTGCTATTTCTTTTGATTCCTGAACCAACAAAAATTTATTATCTTTTTTCAGGATGGTATCACTAGCTACAATAATTCTTAACATAAATAAGTTTTTTTCTATTTTAAATAATGTTCAAAATAATTCATAATAGGGAAAAATGCATTGGGTGCGGCGCATGCGCTTCCATATGTGACAATTGGGAAATAGATGAAAATGGAAAAGCAAAACCAAAGAAAACAGAAGTAGAAGAAGTTGGTTGCAACAAAGAAGCAGCAGATGTTTGCCCTGTTCAGTGTATTAAAATAGAAGAAGAATAGTTTACAGCAATCTGAATTTCCCATAACCTCCGAAACTTTTTATTTTTGAGATTGCTTTTTCAGCCTCTTTAATTAGATTTTTTTCTCCCCTTTTTGGATCTCTGGTTTTTAATTTCAACAAAAATTTTGTGTTTCCGATATAACTTATATCTATACCTTTCAATTCAAGCAAACTCTGTTTTATTAAATCAAGCCCGTTTCCGAGATTTGAATGCAATTCCAATTCCCCCTTAAATTCATATGTTTTCATTCCAGTTTTAAACCTATCAACAATTCTTGAAAATTCTCCATCTAATCCAATATCTTCACCTTTTCTCAATTTTTTGAGAGCCTCGTATAGACTGCCGAAATTTTTCTTTAAATCCAGAGTTTTTTCTTCAATTTGTTTATCTTTGATTTTATATTCTGAACACGCTCTTCTAAACATTTTAACAGATTTAATCTCAAGAGAATATTCTTTTAATTTTCTCTCCTTATCTTGCTTTGAAACGCCTTTTAACGAAATTTCTATAGTGTGATCAATTTTGATAATCTTTCCAACAATTAATTGACCCACCTTGATATTTTTTTTCAGATCTCTAATCCAGAGTCCTGGAATATTGGAAACATTCAAAAATCCTTTTAAATTGTATTCCGGCAAATTTAACTCCACGGAATTTGAATGAACTTCTTTAACTTCTGCAACAACGAGTTCCCCAATTTTTGGTTTGTCTTCCATTATTTAAAATAAAAATTTGAAAAAAGAATAATCACTTAGTTTTAGAACTTTCTTCTTTATATACTTTGTATCCTAATAGTCCAAGAATCCATGCACTAACTTCTAAAAGAATGCCTTTTATAGCATATGTAGGCACCCTAATTTTTTGAATACTTTCAACATATGCTTTTCCATCGTGTAGCGCCATCTTTGTCATATCTTCATCAATTAATGTATGATCAAATATTCTGTGAAATCCGTCGTAAATACTAGGATTGCCCATCTTTATAGATATACCATACATCATTTTGTCAGCAGTTGTTATATTTCCTTCTGGACCAAAAAGATTGTTTGTGTTGTATTGTAATAAATTTAATATTGTCTCTATTTCTGCATCGGTAGGGATGGTTTTTGTATAATAATCATTAAAAAACTTTACTCCTAGTGATGCTAAGATTGCTGCTTCTGTTAGTGCTATTGTCGTATTTGGATGTTCTTTAATTTTTACTGGTATCTCTTTTAAAACTTCTAAAACTTCTTTTGCTTTCCTAATATATTTATATTCTTTCATGTTCATTTTCACTACTAATTATAAATATATTAAAAATTATTTATAAAATTCAATAACTCTTGCAAGCATAAACATAAACTTCTACCCCCTGCCAAAATTTTATCCTTACTTGATCTTTAAAATAACATCTATAAATTCTTCAAAATCTTTCAAATTATCTTCTAAAATCTCATAAATTGTTTTATCATCAACACATCTATATTTATGCACTAAAATATTTCTTGTTCCTCTCATCTCTCTAATTTTCTCACCCAAACTCTTTGGAATTATTTTTGCTTTCACCAATTTTTCAATAATATCTTCTTCATCTACAGGAGCACCTAATTTCTTTTCAGAAACAATCGTATGAAAAAATAAAAATTACAAATTTTGTCTGTTATTTGTTTTTATAAAATAGTTCGGCATATTGAGATAAATCAAAAAGTGTTTTGCTTGCCTCCAATACATTTTCCAAATCTTTTGGTATTTTCTCTGCACTGTAATCTCTTACATGCAACCAATCGCCCACAAATTTTTCTATTTCACCTAGTTTAAGATAACCAATTCTGGAAGGTGCTGAAATAAGAGTTCTTGCTTCTCCTATCTTCGCAGTTTCTGCTTCTCCAATCTCCGCAGTTTCTGCTTCTCCAATCTCCGCAGTTTCTGCTTTTATAATCCCTGCATATCCTCTTGTTTCTCCAATCTTAGCATATACTCCCGCTTTTCCAATCCTTGCATTTTCTGCTTTTCCAATCTCAGCATATACTCCCGCTTTTCCAATCCTTGCATTTCTTCCTGCTTTTCCAATTCTTGCATATACTCCTGCTCCTTTAATGTGTGCATCTTCTCTTGCTTTTCTAATCTCCGCAGTTTCTGCTTCTCCAATCTCCGCAGTTTCTGCTTCTCCAATCTCCGCAGTTTCTGCTTCTCCAATCTCCGCAGTTTCTGCTTCTCCAATCCGTGCATATCCTTCTGCTTCTTCAATCCATGCACCTTCTCCTGCTTCTTCAATCCATGCATTTCTTCCCGCTTTTCTAATCCGTGCATTTTTTGCTTTTCCAATCCCTGCATATCCTCTTGTTTCTCCAATCTTAGCATATACTCCTGCTTTTCCAATCCTTGCATTTTCTGCTCTTTCAATCTCTGCATCTTTTCCTGCTTCTTCAATCTCAGCATATACTCTTGCTTCTCCAATCCATGCATATTCTGCTTTTCCAATTCTTGCATATCCTCTTGTTTTTCCAATCTCTGCATTTCTTCCTGCTTCTCCAATCCATGCATTTTCTGCTCCTTCAATCAGTACATCTCTTTTTGCTTTTATAATATTAACATCCCCTTCTACTTCTCCAATCCGTATATCTTTCTCTTTCATTTTTACCACTAATATATAATACATTTAAAGTATTTATAATTTTCGGTGATGGAATAGATATTTAATCAAAGAAATTCCCACAACTCTGCTGAGGGGTTATTCATTTTTCTCATAATTCCTCACTCCTTAATAAGTTTAATATTTACCTTTTATTCTCCATATAGTCTCCCTAGAGAGTAAACAAATATAGTCTCCCTAGAGAGTAAACAAATATATCAAAAGCCGCAGTAACCATTCCTGAAAAATCCCTATTTGCCAGCAGTGAATCACCAACTACTATATCGAATAGCCCCACACCTTTAGTAAACTATCTAGATAACTTGCTTTATATCCCTCTTCATAAATGAATATTCATTATTAAAACTTTTGCGGAAAAAAATCGGATTAACTTTGTTTATAATCTTCATTTTAGAAAATTTCCACTCATTTCAACATCTGAATTTCTTTATCAATATCTACATTATCAATTTTGTTAAGAATTAATTCCATATCCCCAAAGTATTCGTTCTTTTTAATTCTGCCAATAAAAATCTTGTCTTTCCCAATCAAATTTTCTGATTTAATTTTTTCTGCGAGTTCTCTAAATGCAACAAACTTTAAAGTTGCAAAACCATCGTCAAGATATCCTTTTATTATTAAATTTTTATTTGGTTCAACTTTGCCATGATCTTTGCAAACATAATTTCCATTAATTTCTTCCAGTTTTGAATTACAATTTGGGCAGGTATAAAACTCATTCTCCAAGATTGAGACAATTGCAGCCCTTGTTTCAATAAAATCGCCTTCTTTTATTTCTTTTAACTTTTTTCTTTCCCCTATTGAGAAAGTTTTAACTTCTTTCGTTTCACCCAATTTTATATCTTTATTTTCCGCCTCGATACTGCTTCCGGTTCCCATATGAATTTCAGGAATGCCAAAAGAATTTGCCTTTGTATAACCCTTTTTTATTCTTATAACATCCCCCTCCTTTAAATTTTCTGTTAAGATTACTTTATCATTCCAAAAGACAACTCTTATCTGACCCGTTTCATCTCCTATTGTAATACTTTTAACTTTGCCCTTTTTATCTCCTTTATCAAACTCTCTAACATCCGAAATATCAATAACCTTTCCCACAACTTCTACACTCCTCATCTTCGGAATAACATTTTTTATTTTTAGACCTCTGTCTCTCTTCTCAAGTAAATTCAAACCTTCTTCTTTCGCAACAATATAAGCGGCTCCTTCGGCAGAAACCAGTCCGGAAAGCTCGAGAATTTTATCTTCTATTTTTTTATCTACTTCTTCTCTTGTCAGATTTGCTTCTTTGGCAATTTTTTCCTTTATTTCTTCAAGTTCCATAATTTAATCTTTATTTTTACTTATGAATCACATCATTTTCATCGGATTGATTGCCGGCACATTAACAACAATATCTCTTCTGCCTCAAATAATCAAAATTTTGAAACTCAAGGAGACGAGAGATATATCTTTGTTGTGGTGCATTACGATTTTTACTGGAATTTTTCTGTGGGTCATTTATGGCCTTCTTATTAAAGATGTTCCTATTATTGTTTCAAATTCTATTAGTTTAATTCTCGTTTCCATTGTTTTGTGCCTGAAACTAAAATTTGGCTAATGTTTTTTCCCATAGTATATTTTTCTAACAGGCCAGGATATTTCTATTCCCTCTTTATCATATCTCTTTTTGAGAGCCTTTATAAATTCATGTTTGACAACATATCCTGCCACGGGTTTTTCAACTCTGAGAATAACGGAAAAATTAATGTTTGAATCACCAAAAGTGTGGTATCTTATGAAGGGTTCAAATGTCTTAATCGCTCCGGGAACTGTTTTTTGTATTTTCTTTGCGACATCAATTGTAACTTTCTCCACTTTTTCAAGGTCGGATTCATAAGAAACTCCGCACTGGACTACAACTGACATTTCAAGTGCGGGCAATGAATTGTTTGTAATTACGCTTTCAGCCAATTTTGAGTTTGGAATAATAACGAGAGTATTTGGCAGAGTTCTTATTCTCGTAGACCTCCATCCAATATCTTCAACATAACCGGAAAGTCCTCCTTCCAATTCTATAAAATCGCCAACTTTTATCGGCTTATCCGTAATAATATGTATTCCGGCAAAGAAATTTGACAGAGTGCTCTGCAAGGCAAGACCGATTGCGAGACCTCCAATTCCAAGACCGGCAACTAATGGAGAAATTTCTATATTGAAATGATCAAGAATTATTAAAATAGCAATGAGATAAACAACTATGCTGGTAATTTTTGTTATCAGTTTTGGAGTCTTTTCAAACTTTTTCTGGACTTTTAGATGAGCAGATATTATTACAGACAAAATTTTTGAAATAATAAAGGAGATTATGAACACGCCACCAACAAAAAATATTTTATCTATTTCCGAACCATAAAGGGCAAAAACAGACAGAGATTTTAATCCAAAATATAAGCCAATAAAAATAATCATAAAATACAGCGGTTTTGTGATGATCTTTAAAATAATATTGTCTATATCCGTCTTTGTTTTTTCGGTTATTTTTTTGAAATGGATTGTCATTAAAATAAAGAAAAGTTTTGCAATCAAAACGGTTGAAATCATGATTAACAGAAATATAAAATATTCATTCTGGGGCAGGAGTTCTATTAGATTCATAATCATATTTTGATTTAAGAGTATATATTTATCTATTATGCATACTTATAGAAAAGGATATAGGGCAGAGAAAGAATTGATAAAACTTCTTTCGGGTCTTGATTTTGCCGTTCTGAGAGCTCCGAAATCCGGGACAAGCACAATAGACGTGCTCGCCTGCAAGAGAGGAAATATTTTTGCTTTTGAATGCAAAAACTGGGCTTCAACAGTCAGAATTGGAGAGAGGCAGTTAAAAAGTCTTTTGGAATTTTCCAGAAAGGCTGGAGCAATTCCTTTGATTGCAATAAAACAACAAAAAGGATGGAAATTTTTAAAGGCCGAAGACCTGAGAGAAAATAACGGAAGTGCTTCCGAAAAATTAATCTTGGAGAGAGGCTTTGGAGTAGAATTTTTTGAAAATTATTAAAAGATTATCAAGATGTTGTTTTTTGTTATTTAACCAAAATAATTACTTGAAACGGTGTTTCATTTATTTTTAAAATGGGCTGGGGCAGATTTGAACTGCCGATCTCTGCCTTGTAAGGGCAGCGTCCTAACCAATTGCCTCCAAACAGCAAATCATCTAAAACTTATTTTTCTTTGCTGTTCATGGTCTAGACCACCAGCCCATAAATTAAATTAAAATTAACTTCTTAATCTCTTCCTCAGTATTTTTCATTTACCTAAACCAAAATAGTAATACGGCGGACTATATATCGCTTGCCGCTTCAAAATAGGTTTTACATATGGTTTCTTTTTTGCAGAATCCTCAACAACATATTTTTCTTCACACATTTTCATGCACCTTTATAACACTATCTTCTTGTGTTTTTTCTTTTCCAATCTGATTTTCATTTTCACACCCTACAAAAACTTTTCTAAATTTTCATCAAACCAATTTACAGTATTTTCAACCACTTTTAATTCAGATTCAATACTATTCAATTCTTTTTCGTATTCTCCTTTTTTTGTTTCTAATCTTTCCACTACACATTCAACATTTTTTTCAAAATTTTCCTTTATTTCTTCTGGTGATTGACCCTCCTTAAATTTAGGTACAAACAACGAAACCTTGTGTAATTGGTGAATGGACCTGCAATCCCCTACCAAGAAAGGACCTATTGGGGTGACATAATCCTTCACTTCTTCATAGATTTCTATTGGCCAATTTCTGCCAAGCATACTGGCCTTTCTTATCAAACTTTCCATATCATATTCCAATTCATTAAGTTTTTTGATATATCTTGTATTGTCTACAGACAAATCTATATTTTCTGGAAGTGATGATTTTAAATATTCTCTATATTTTTTAGTGACCTCTTCATGATATCTTTTTTTTAGTTTTTGTATTTTGTTTGATATGGTGCGTACTTTTGAGTAAATATCCCGTAAAAGTTTGCCAGAAAATTCTTCGTAATTAAGGCCACCTAAGTAATAATAAGCAAACCAGCTCAAGATCAAAGGAGAATATCCTGTTTTTCTTTCTATCTCTTTACATTTTTCTTTATCTTCTTGATGCATATCCTCCAAATCTATATAATCCTCTGGATCTGGAATGTATATGTCTGGTTCCCTTTCAGATTGTGTTACAAGCATAATCTCACCTCTGAAGAATAATTTTTTCCTAAAAAGAGTTCTTTTGTTTTCATTTTACTTACCTTATCCTCTTCCGGATTTTCATTTTTCATTTTTATACTTTCCTTTGGTTTTTAAAA
>Ga0190315_1001081_pt1 | contig 11601 bp, 19 predicted proteins | sample 48701101_MG_FD_161673 | JGI IMG/M metagenome (GOLD analysis project Ga0190315, IMG submission 161673) | Hydrothermal vent sediment bacterial communities from Southern Trench, Guaymas Basin, Mexico - 4870-11-0-1_MG | ecosystem: Environmental > Aquatic > Marine > Hydrothermal vents > Sediment ...
TCATCATAATATAAGTGCAATTGGTAAAGTCATGTAAATGCCTTAATTTTATTTCGCTAATTTCATAACCCCGCGCTACGGCTAACTTCTATCAAACGCGACAGGATAGACCTAGAAAAGACGAGCTTACACAGAAATAGCAAAGCATTTTGATCAAACTTTCTTTAAGTTTGACGATACAGCGTGTCTTTCAGGTGTTTGAGGGTAAGGGCATTACCGTTCTTTACATAGGGTCGGAAAAGATAAAGGTCTTGAACTTAAACTTAAACTTAAGACCAATTCATGGTAAAATCCTTGCACTGCTCGGTCGTGAGTATGAGCGGATGTATTGCACCAATTAGGGATGAGAGTCTGTACAAACTACTTAGGGTCATGACAATGCAAAAGTGAAGGCAACCGTTACTCCACGTCATCTCCTTTTTCATGCTAACTCAAATCAAGACAAAAGGAGGAATAAGCTGGATAATACGCACATACGAACATGAAATGCAATGCAAGGTGAATCTTATTTGACAGGTCTATAGCTTTCCAAAAATCAAAAAATAGTATCTTTAAAATATTTAAATGCGGAATATATGATATAAAGATAAAGAGGCTGTCCCGCAATTGCTTTTGGCACTAAAATCTCCCATTTTTGAATTGTTGGACAGCCTCTAAAAGCTGGAAAATATATAACCGTATGGTTATCTTGTCATTGTCTATGCCTGTATTTGTCATTCCAGCAGCTATGATAGCCATGCCTGTTGTTCTCTTATGGGTTCCTTTCTCCGTTCCATATCATAATCCTTATCCCTGCACCACAGGTAGCAACAATAAATATCATAATCGCGGGCGCCAAAGTTTTTAAGAGGAGGTGAAAAAAGGTGGCAAATGCCTTCGCTACTGCTTCATCGGGCACATGCGCATATTACATAAATGATACGATATTTAGAGATATACATGTGAAGATAAAAGGAGACATCTTTGAAGTCTGGGCGTCTCTGAATGGGAGTAGGATAATGAAATCTGATTTCTCTACTGGTGATGAGTTACGGCTCGGATTAAAACAGGAACTCGTCCAGGGTGACCGCATCTCGGTTATCTACGTTCCGCAGGGTGAGATACTGACAGGGACGATGATTTAGTTAGTCCATTGTGAACACGAACGCATACTGGGTGGTGGTTTGTAGTTCCCTTCTCAACTTCCTCACATCCGCCCGATAAATAAAAATCTCATCCTCTGATTGTTCCTGTCCCTGTACTCGCTCACTGCTCAGTCCCAGTATCTTCCTTACCAGCTCACACTCTATCTTGCCCCTTATCCTTGATATCCCGCGCCCATAGTCTGGGGTGAGTTCTATGTACACAGGGATTTGCAATTTTTGATACGCCTCTTCCGGTATCAGACTCGCGATCCTCATTAGCTCTTCCTTTCTTATGCGTTGAATGCTGTTGTCCCTACCGCGAACCGCAGGTTTGTCTTCACGTAGAAGTGTAGCAAGTGTCTTCCTCTCTGCCGGTAAATGCCTGTTCAGTGCACGAATTGCCTTCGTTATCACTCGCTCATTTAATGGCATATCATAATATTATATTAACTCAGGTATGATAACACAATAATAATGGTGAACATCACCGGTAAGGTATTACGAATTACACCTTTGATGGAAGTAGAAGAAGATAAGAAGAAGGTTGTTAATCTCATCATCGCCGATGCCTTTGATTACTGGCGTGTATCACTGTGGGATGATAAAGCAGAACTTGCAGATGAGCTAAAAGAGGGTGATGTGGTGAGGATAGAGAACGCACGAATAGCAGCAGAGAAGCGAGTACATGCTGGTAAATACAGTAATATAATTATAATTCGAGACCACACACGTATAGATGCTTTGAGTCAGGTAAAGGCGCAGAATCTTACTGTGCTCGCCGTTGCGAGACCAGAAAGGGGACGAGTATGCGTTGCGGGCATAAATGAGTATGGTGAATGGATAAGACCGCAGGGCATTTATGAAGCTGATGTCTTCTCATCCTCCAGCTCCGGTACAGGTACAAGTACAGGTACAGAAAGATTCAGAAACCTGTGTATATCAAAGATATACGTTGATGCATGGCGCGGTAGGCATCCAAGAAGGGAAGACCGGTTCTTTATCTACGGTGAGGGTGTGAAGAGGGAACTGAGCGAAGCGGAGAAGAGGGATTTCCTTGCACGAAATGTTGATGCTTCTGTTGATGCGGTATTTAAGAGCGGCAGGAGTCTGGGTTTGATAAACCCCCGTATTCTACACGTATATGAGGAGTTCGCAACAGCAATGGCAACAGATAAAGATAAGGAGCATGAGACCTATATCAGATTTAACTTCAGGGATTCTAACGGCAGGATATACCGTAGATGGTCATGCAGGTGCAACGCCTTTTATCAACTCTGGAATGACTTCAAGCGGCAGCATCGGTTCTCTTATAGCTGGCGGATACACAGGTATCTGAGGAAGAATGATACTTATCTCGCAATCGGGCTTACTTACACCGATTATGGTGTTGGACGTCTGGAATATGGCGCATATCCAATGATAGTTGGTGTACATGTAGTGAAAAGGAAGTGAAAAAAAGGAAGGTGCCAAAGCGATTTTGATTAATACCTTTTGCTTTTTGTTCGTGGATACTCTCCATTTTTGTTGGTAAACTCTTATGTAAAATCAACTATCCAACAAATCGTAAAATGCAATGCCCACACACGCGTGAGGAACTTTTTGTTTTTGAGCTGGGCGCGATGGTAATCGATGAGCGGATTTAATTTCTTGTACCTCGTGCTTTAGTCCAGTGTCATCGGTGTGAAAGTAACTCGAGGACTCCAGACCAGCCTTTAAGATTTCCTCACGCTCCTTTGTCAGCTCTTCTTTCTTCTCCTGCGTCATGAAATTGGAGATTTACCTGCGGAAATGATGATCCCCGCTTCTTCCAATATCTTCTTTATTTTGTTCTCGGTAACCCTGCAAGCGTAAGCGTAATAGAGGTAAACAACGAGCTCATATGTACTGTCTTGTGATTCTATGATATTGAGCAATTACAATCAGGTTAATTATGAGAGACTATGACCGAAGAAAAGGAGCGGAAGACTATAACAAATTACAAATTGCATACCTAAAAGACCTTTTTGAGGTTTGCTCGCGCTTTGTTATAACGGGAGGGGAGATAAAAGCGCTCGTATTGCCGAAGAAGATGGAGGTTTGTATCCCTGATTATCAGATATAATCAAGGCGAAAGTACCCGATTCGAATCTTCAATTTTGCATCCTTTAATCAGCACACTTATGAGGACATTCTCTTGATCTCCCACAGTGATAGCTCACTTCACTCCAGCAATAACAATTGGGGTGCACCCCATCTTTTTAGCTGAACAGTAATCGAATAGTAGCTCAGCTTTTTATGTACATCCAATCCCATCTTGCAGTGCGAAATCAAAAAATGCATTGCCATCATAAGGGATGCTTAACACTTGTTCTCTTGAACTGTTCATTGCTGAACATGATTATATAATCTTTGATCCCAATAACATCAGACATTCGATTCGCAAATCGCTCTACTGACTCCCGATTATAGCCATGAACGACCGTAAAGAGGTTGTGTTCCCACTTACCCGGGATGACCACCCGTTCATAGCAGTGAGTCACTTCCTTATAAGAGGATAGTATATTCCCTATACGTTCCACGAGCTGTTCCGGTACCTTCCATGCCACCACCGCATTTGCCACTATTCCTATCTTGCGCTGATTTACAGAGATGCCAAGCCTCTTAATCACTCCAGTACTTTTCAACCTCTTCAATCGGGCTATTACCTCCTCCTCTGTTAGCCCTATCTGGCCGGCAATCACTTTGAACGGCTCTTTATCCAGTGGTATCCCATCCTGCGTTATACGTAGAATTGCCTGGTCGATATCATCCACTATCTGCAACACCCCCCTCTTCACCTGTATCTGTATCTGTGTCTGTGAATTTAAATCTGACATCAATCTTGAATACGCGAGTGGTAGGGAGATCAAGAACATCAGAATCGGGTATTCCTGCCCTCCTCTTTATCTCCTCCACAGTGGCTCGCAGGTTCTTATCACCACATGCCGTGACGGTGAACCAGAGGTTATAATCATGTTCACGACGATAATTGTGTGTTACACTCATATATTCATTAACGATACTAACGACATGATTCATCTTATCCTCAGGCACTTTCATAGCTATCAGGGTTGAGAAACAGGTACCGAGTTTCTGGGCATCGAGAATGGTGCGCAGTTTACGAATGACGCCCTCGGCGTAGAGCCTCTTCACCCTTGCAAACACCTCATCCTCTGTTAACCCGAGTTTGTTAGCCAGTACTGCGTATGGATGGCTTTCTAAAGGGAAATCATCCTGCATCAATTGTAACAGTTCCTTATCTTTCCTGTCCAGTTTCAGCTCCTGCTTCAATTGTTTTATCACCACCTCCACCTCATGGAATATATGGACACCATGGCTCTTCAGCTAAATAATCGCCTTTTGACTCCTCTGGCTCGTGTAAACCACCACAGAAGTCCACAAAACCCGTTAGGCCATAAGCTCGTGCGCGACATCCACCACAGATAGTACGATATTCACATATACCACACTTGCCACCCAATCGGTCGAAATCGCGTAGCTCGTTTAATACCGGTGAATTGAACCACACATCTTTAAATCTCGTATCGCGAATGTTACCCAGTTTTAAAGGCAGATAGGGGCACGGCGTGATTTCTCCTGTTGGATATATGCGGCAGTAATATAGACCAGCGATGCAGCCACGAGTCCATCTACTCACGTCCAATCCTTTTTGTGATGCGATTCGCATAAATTGTGGTGCGCATACCGGTCGGACATCCAGTTTGTACTTCGCATCTGCTATAATGTCCAGCACCCGCTCTATCATCCGCTCGTACATCTCTGGTGATATATCCTTTATCTCAACCCCCCTGCCCGTGGGTACGAGGAAGAAGAGATGGAATGCACTTGCACCCTCCTTCTCCGCCAGTGCCATTATATCCTCAATCTCATCATAGTTCTGCTGTGTTACCGTAGTGTTCACCTGGACAGATATACCATGCGCTTTACATGCCGCGATACCATCCAGTGCCCGTTTCCAGGCGCCATTTAAACCTCTGAACGCATCATGGCGCTCCGGCACAGCAGAATCAATACTGATAGCAACAGCTTTTACCCCACTTGTTCTCAGTTCAGCGGCAACAGAATCGGTAATCAAAGTGCCATTGGTACCCATAGCAACGATTAAACCCTTCTTAGATGCATACCGTGCAAGCTCAAAGACATCATCTCTGAGTAACGGTTCACCACCACTCAGTATGAGGATAGGCTTGCTCACTTCCACGATCTGGTCAATTAGCTTTTTCCCTTCTTCTGTGCTCAATTCGTCTCTCGTTGCTCTCTCACGTGCATCTATGTAGCAATGTGGACAGTGGAGATTACACCGGAAGGTCATATTCCATGATATCAGCCGTGGTACGAATTCCCGCTTCATCTTCTCATCTGAATCTTTTGAGTATATCCTATATAAAAGCCGCCTTTTTTGTCTCTTTCTTACTCTCTCAGGTAACTCTTATCTGACGATTCTCACCGGGTTTTCCTGCCCACTGCCAGCTCTTACCGAAATCAGGAGAAAAATTGATGGTATATTCAAACGCACTGGCTCCTGGTGGTTTTAGCCGACACCTGTAAAGTCACCTGGAAACTGTCTCCTTGCTTGATATTCACCACATCATCAATAGCATGTGTATCCTCGACCGGGATGCCTCCTTTTCGTTTGAGTGCTTCGTCCCACTGCCTCAGGTACTGGTACTCAGCAGTAGTCAGCTCCGCTTCCAGAATGCAACTGTGACGAACAGAAGTAGCCCGATATCTGGCTAAAAGCCCCGCGTTAGCAGAGACATCTGCCTCGGTTCCTCTGTCTGAATCCAGAACCTGAATGTCAGCGACGGCTAAAAGTGCTATCTGCTCCACCATTGTGAACTTCTTAGCCAGAGGATTAACTTTCCTGGACATTCTTTCTTCTTTTCCTGCCGCTCTTGAAGCTCTCTCAAACCTTCATACAATCATTTACTATCCTCCCCCTGCTGGACATTACCAAAGATGGCCACCTGTGCACCAGCTTTTACCAGTTCCTCGATGTTCTCATCTGTAAACGCGTGCTTTCGACCCGCCTTCTCCTCTCTACCTAGCGACCAGAATAAGAAATTACAGACTAATATGGTTTCAGACCCAATCGAGCATTCGCTATTCGTTTGACTGTCTCTATCTGCCATGACTGTGGGAATTCAACATCGGCATCAGGGTCAGGAAAAGAGTCCCAAAAGAACCTCCTGAAGTCTTTTGCCGAGTAGCTCCTATCATCGCCATTGGTGATGGAAATGATAGGCACACCTTCATCATAACTCTGGACCTCCTCCACCTGAGTCTCACCCACTCCACTGGCTCGGCTCCTCTCCTCTTCCACCATCACCTTGAAGCTTGAGTATTACCTTATATTCTCTTCTCTATCACATTGCCCCAATCCAACGGCTTGATCTTACCCTCTCTGTCCATACCGGCGGGGAAATAAGGCTCGATGTGGATTAACTCGGTATCACTGCCAATGAGTCGCTTGAGTGTCTTTCCATGATTGCGCATAACGCAACGCGCTTTAGCCCCCTCCCTCTCGTCCCGGATGCCATATCCCACATGCTATCTGGTATATACAACGACCAGCGACGAGTGGTGCATTCACAATCAGAGGTTAAAATAGCCAGTTCCTCCAGCCTACCTTTTGGTTTGTATAGTAAAGAAAGCTCTTATCAGGTCTTCTCTTACCTCAAATCCATGTGTGGTGAACTAATTACTGGCAGCAGCCACAACTTTATCCTCATCAAAGAGTGCTTTGACTCCTGACTACTCACGCAACTTCACTATCGTCTGTGATAGTAAATTCTGGAGACACCTTTCTGAGAGCGCGGTCCGAGGTTCTCCATCTCTACCTACCGCCAGTTCAGATAGTGATAACTTCAGCTTACACTTATGTTCATCTTCATCCATCGTTCATCATCGCCCTCTCGATTTCATTTTGCCATTTCCTGAATTTGCTTAATATCGCTCTCGCCTCTATCATGGTGAACGGGACTCCACGACTGAGGACAGTCTCACGATATCGCCTCATATCAGCAGCGATATGCACAAATCGCCTATCCTGACTCAAAAACGCCTCCATTAGCGGAAGTACCTCTGGCATTCTATCCACGTTGGAAAGCCACATATCCATCAGGAATGCAATTGTATCTCGTAAATCAGGTAGTTTATCCAATATATACACCGTCCTGAAACGCTTCCCCCGAACTAAGAGTTCGTCGTGAAATACCATGTCCATTTCCACATTCCTTATTACTTTTATTCTCTTATTTTATCCTTATCACCCTGTACTTGTTCCTCATCTCTTTTGTTATGAATCCAAATCCACACCTGTTACCCACAATCTCGATTGCTATAAGCTTATCAGGATTCTTAAGATTTACCTTCGGCTTACGACCGTATATCTTCTCCAGGAGGTCGTAGAAGTACCCGCCGACCTCTCTTTCCACAGCCTGGCTGGACACCTTATCCTTCATCCCGCGCCTCTCTACACGGAATCCAAAGGTGTCACCAGGATCAAATTCATCTATATATCGCTCTATTCTCCTCTTCAATGTCTCTATTAAATTATCGGGAGAGACAAAGAACGTATCGTCAATGGGTATCACCCTGCTCAGATGTGCATACTTCTTGCCCTCTGCATCCTCCAGGAACTCCACTATGTCATTCACGTTCCCTACCAATACATCTCTGAATCCAGAGGGTTCAAAATCGCCATCTTCGCTCAGTTCCTCCAGTAACTCCTTCTCCATGTTCCTCTCCGCCACTACCAATACGTTCCAATTCTCCATCATTTCGCATCCATAGATTTTTATTCATTGAGATAAAATAAATTTTGTCTGGTGTTGTGTGTCCTGTCTCAATGAACAGAGCAGAACGAGCAAGGGACTATGAAGCTTATGTTGAGCTGTGCAGTGTAGTACAGGAGATGGACGATTTTGTAGATGCGATAGTTGTGGAGGGAGTGCGAGATAAGGAAGCACTGGAGGAGTTGGGTGTGACGAAGGAGATAGCGATGTATTCAGTAGGATTCAGCTATGCGGGTTTCGTGGACTACTTGATGAGTAGGTATAGGCGCGTTACGATACTCACGGACTATGACAGAGCGGGAAAGAAGCTGAACAAGCGATTAACGGCAAGTCTGGAGCGCGAGGGTGTGAAAGTGGAGAACCGGTACAGAGATAGGATAGGCAAGATATTGTGCGTTCGTGGTATCAGGAATATAGAATCAATAACATCACTGACGAAGAGGTTTTAGTTTGTCCAGCATGTCTCTCAGCTCATGGACGCTGAATTGTCCGGGAGCTACAGCCTCGTCTTCTATAAACCCATAAGTCAGGACTGAGCCATATAAAGGTGCTATTACACGCAAATGCCTTCCCCAGTCCCCCATTCCGATAGTAATCAATAGCTGACCATGACCATCGCTCGACACCTGATGTGTTAATTGAAGCAGGTTTAAAGTATCATATGGTGTTCCTGGTGTGACAGCGATCTTTGCAATGCTCCCGCCTGCGTTATACATGGCATCAATAAGCTCCAGGATCTCGGCTGGGGCGGGCATACCGGAGAAATCGTGGAACGATAGAATAACAGGGATATGGTGCTTCTTTGCTTCCTCTATTATCTCGTCTCTGCCATCTGCAAGAAACTCGATGTCAACGGCATCCACCATCTCAGTAGCCATTATACTGCGAAGAATCTCAATCCGTTCATCTTCGGTGCCCATGAAAGAGCCGCCCTCTTCCCTTCTCCTGTTTGTTATGATCACAGACATATTTAAGCTCGTAAGAAACTCCTTCACTTTCTCTATACTCCGCTCTTCAGGCTCTAAAAGGTCTATTCTAAGCTCTATTATCGCTGCACCACTCGCCTCTGCACGTGCTGCAGCATCTATTGAGAGCCGCTTCAGCACTGCTGCTATAACCGGTGCATGAGGATAACCCAATTCCACATTACCTATCTTCTTCAACATCCTTAAATAAATATGATATTGTTATTGTATTACTATTAAGTATCATTGATAGCCGGGGTGTGGTAGAGGTATCCCTTGGGACTGTGGATCCCAAGACCTGGGTTCGAATCCCAGCCCCGGCCTTCACCTTATCTTTGTCATATACAGCTATACACTTCAGAAACGATGAATCCACTTTTTCAATATCTTGTGCACTTTCTTCGCTATCCTTTGAAGGTATACTAAACATTTGGAATAAATATTGAACATTCGCTGGAAATAGTTACAGTTGTACAGAGAGGAGCAATGGACACAGACGGGAGTGATGGAGAAAGCGTCAGAGCTGAAAAACAGCTATAAATGAAGTCTGACAGCAGGGAAAGAACGTGGAAATAGTAAAGGAGAAGCTGAGGCAGGAAGGTATAAGGGTGGTTGCAGAGGTAATCTCGTGGTTACAAAAAGGAGCCATACAAATGTCTCTAATCTAATCTTCTTTTCTTCTGTTTCTGTTTCTGTTTATGCTTCTCACGCATTTTGCCGCTATGATCGCAGCACCTACGCCATTGTCTATATTTACCACCGCCAATCCGGGCGAGCAGCTCTGTAGCATGGATAGAAGCGCAGCAACACCCTTACCACCAAGACCATAGCCAACAGATGTTGGTACTCCTATCACAGGCACATCCACAAGGCTCGCCACCACCGAAGGTAATGCACCATCCATACCAGCAACCACGATTATCGCTGCTACATTTACCTCAATAAACTGCTCAAGTGGCTCCGTCAACCTGTGTATGCCCGCAATGCCTACATCATACGCCTTCAGCACTTCGCAACCACAAGCTTCAGCAACCATTCTTGCCTCCTCCGCAATCGGGATATCAGCAGTACCAGCCGCGATAAGACCTATTCTGCCAAATTTATGCTTGGAAGACTCATAGTCCGCTTTCTTCACCAGAATCGTCTTCGCTAACCCGTTATGGTCAACCACAAAACCTTCTTTTCCTAATCGCGTCGCTATCTCCTCAGCAACGTTATCATCCAGCACCCGGCTTATCAATGCGAAACCATGCTCTCTCGCGAGTGTAATGGCAATTTCAATCACTTCATCACTCCTCTTACCCTCGGCGAGGATTATCTCTGGAATACCCGTTCTGTGTGCTCTATCGGTATCTACCCTGGCAAAGTCCCCTACCGCTCTTATACCTCTCAATTTCAGTGCCCTCGATGCCGCCTCTATGCTTAGCTCACCAGTTGCAACTCGCTTCAGTATCTCCTGCATCACCCTGCCCCTACCCTATTCTCTCAATCTTGTCTTCACAACAAATACCAATACCACAAGAAGAATAGCTACAAGTGCAGGCAAAGATCCAAATCCCACTGCCCTTGGTGTGGGTGTGGACGGCACTGGTGTCGGGGTTATGGCAGGTGCTGGCACTGGCGTAACTGTGGGTGTGGGTGCAGGTATAACAGTGGGTGTTGAGACGGGTAAAGGCGTGGTTGCGCCTGGATAATCAGTAGGGTCGCGCCAGTCCGTTCCCGCGAGTATCTCTGTTATATCTGAATATCCATCACCATCGGTATCCCTGGGTGCACCACCGCCGCCACCGCCTCCTGCTCTAATTATCCTCCTTTCTTCCTTCTCCTTCACTCTTATCCTCGTACTCAGGTTGTTATTGCTCTCGTTCGACTCCGCTATTTTATTAGAAGAATCGGCGAACACGCGAATGTTATGCTCTCCTGCTGCATCTGCATCTGGTTTCCACGTTATATTGATAGTACGATTGGAGAGTGCTGCGACCGAGATATTGCTCCTGGTTTCTATGAGATGATGGTCAACGAAGAACGACACGGAGAAATCATCTGCATCAATCCAGCCATCATTATTGATAACCGCCTGGATTGTAGTACCACTTCCAACAACAGGCTCTTCTGGGATGGATGCGAGCTCAACAGGTCGCAAATCGGGCTTTCTCTCCACGGTTATTGCTATACCCGCTGCGTTATTCGATTCATTTGATTCCCTGATGACATTCCCGGAGTCCAGAACAACTCTGATGCTATGGTTGCCCGGTGTTGCAACCCAGTTAATGGCAGCAACGCTGGTTGAATTCGCGTTTACCGATAACGTGGTAATACCAATGATAGAACTGTCATTAAAGAAAGTGACCGAGAAGTTATTTGCTTCTGCTACTCCTGTATTATGCACAGTTGCGTTTATCTTTACTTTTATGGACTCAGCTCCTGCTCCTGCCGCTGCCCCTGCTGGTATGAAGGATATATCAGAGGAATTGAGTGTGAGGTCTGGCAGTATCACGGGACCGCCACGAGTGATGATTATCCCATTCTTTATTCCATCTTCGTCTCCCACGCCACCATCTATGAGTTCAATTGTCACTAAATTATCACCATCATTATCGCCCATGGGTATCTCAAACCATTTATTTTGGGAACTGAATATCCAGAATTGCGAGTTCGCAGGCAGACACAGCGGGA
>Ga0190315_1001083_pt1 | contig 11579 bp, 20 predicted proteins | sample 48701101_MG_FD_161673 | JGI IMG/M metagenome (GOLD analysis project Ga0190315, IMG submission 161673) | Hydrothermal vent sediment bacterial communities from Southern Trench, Guaymas Basin, Mexico - 4870-11-0-1_MG | ecosystem: Environmental > Aquatic > Marine > Hydrothermal vents > Sediment ...
GCTTCCGGGCGTTCCTTATCGTTTCACTTTAAAAGGATGGAACGCCCGGAAGCTTTGAAGCCGCCCTTAGCCGTAAATTACCTCAATGCTGTGCTGTGTAGCCCGTGTTTTTGGCTATTTTGATTATACCCCTGGAAAGGGGATGCTATATACGGCAGATAAAACGCCTATTGACATTTTGAGAAAATAATCCCATAATGGAAATTATGGAATCACCATCTAAGCTGATCACAATCGTAAAGGCTGATCGGGTACGTAGTACACATCGGATATCAATACCAAAGGTAATAAGAGAGGCAAAGGGCTGGGAAAATATATGCCTGTATAAAATTACACTCAGAGAAGATGATACTGTAACCTTGGAGGGATATCTTACGCATGACGACATCAAAAAATAGACTGGAAGTAATACCTGTATCAAAAATCATCAGGCCGGAAATAGCGGACCGGATAGATATTGAAGAAGAGAAGGTGAGGGAGTTAGCTGAAAACATCCGGGAACAGGGACTTTTGCAAAGTCCTCTTGTGCGGAAAGTTGGAAATGAATATGAAATTATCGCGGGAGACAGAAGGATCCTTGCGATTAAAAAACTCGGGTGGACCGAGGTTGAGTGCGTTGTGTGCCAGATGACAGACGCCCAGACTGCAGAGGCAAGAGCGTCGGAAAACCTGGCGCGCGAGGACCTTACAGTTATTGAAGAGGCCAGGATTTATGCACGGCTACTAAAGACACATGGCTACACTATAAAGCAAATCGCAGAGAAAATGGGTAAATCGGCAGGAGTAGTAAAAAGACGGTTAGACCTGCTTAAAATGCCTCAATGCCTACAAGACGCAATGCACGCACGCAAAATATCATACGGTGTGGCAGAGGCCCTTTGGCCGATCTCAGACCCGGCCGCATTAGATTATTACCTGTCTTTTGCGTGCGACCATGGAGTTACGGTGCCGATTGCGAGACAGTGGGCCAATGACTGGAAAATGTCGCAAAGGCGATTACGGGAGGATGAGGACCCGATGCAAAACATGGAGGCAGCGCCAGCAATCCGGCCTACATACATAGCATGTGACTTGTGTGAACAACCGGAGCTGGTGGAACATTTACAGATAGTGCGGTTATGCCGAGAGTGCGCAATGCGTATAGCGCAGGCACGAAATATAAAAGAATAAAATAATATGGAGGGCGAAAGTATGGCAACACTACCGGTTGACTTAGAGGTTGAGAGATTGTTAAATCTGATACGTGGGTTTGGCTGGGAAATGAAAGAGAAGAAGATCGAGGATGATAAGGTATCTCTATTGGTTCAGAAGAGAATCGAGGTACCTAAAAAAGAATAATACGACTAAAAAAAACGCGACGGAGGCCCCTTGTAAAGAGAGTTGCGGGAGGCCGAGACGGTTCAGCTATAAGCATTGGTTGAACCGTCTTTTTTTTGTAGCGAGCTATAGGTAAAACCTATAAGCCTTATAGGCCGTCCCTATAGCCCGGGCCGATATCGAGATGGTGGGACATTTTTGCCTCTTGACCGTAGTGCAATATTGTTGCACTTAATATATACCCTTCGGGTAAAGAGTATTCGGGCCGGCGAAGCCGGACCCGAAAAAGGTAAAAAACAATCGATTCAGACCCCTCTCAAAAGGACCTGAATCATATCCGGATAAAAAGTGAAGTTTAGGTCGGCCGATAAGAAGGAAGTGAGCACCAGCGGTCGATTACCTCAAACATCACGATTGCTATCCGTAAACGACGGCACTCAAAAGGTACTTACAAGTTACCGGAGGCATCGTGCGACCACAAATAGCCGAGCTGGCCCCTCGGCCCCGACGGCAACAAATCTCCATCCAGGGAGTTTACACTTAAAGAGCAGAGGGTGTCATTTTTTTGACGATATGTGCAATAAAAAAGGGGCCTGAAATAATCCAGACCCCAAAAATTAAGGAGGTGTTGAGATGAAACACACTAAAACCAACGTATTTACAACTATAGCAGGTGTAATCCGGAAATACAAGAAAAAATATTGCCTGGCAAGCCAGGAGAAATTAATAGAGCTTGTGGGCAGTTTTTATGGCGTCAGAATTAAGCGGCGCCAGCTCAATTATCACCTCGCAGACCTGCGAAAGATGGGATATATCAAGACGATCCGGAGGGTAAGGAGGCGGAGTGATGGGACGTTATGCCTCCAAACTTCGGCGACCTGTATTACGCCGGCGGGATATTATGCCCTCTGGAAGATGGGGTGTGAGTGGGCTAAAAAGATGTATGATAAATTGGTAAAGAAATATTGTCCAAAAATCGCCGCGGCGATCGCCGAGGCGAATGATATAGATATGGAGGAGTTGATGCGCCGGCGGGCGATGGCGAAGGAGGTTATGAAGACGCCAGAGTTTAAAAAAGCATTCGGCCTGGACGGCGATGATCGCCGCTATGTACCGAACTTTTAATAAGGGATAAACCTAAAAAAACCGTAGTGCAATCTTGTAAATCCTGAGATTGCACTACGGTTCAGGTTAAATATTTTTAGATAGTTATTCTTCTCCAATAACCCATTTTTCTCTAAGGCGGTCACGATGGCGCTGAAGTATTTCAGCTCTCTCATTGTCCAACTCTTGCCGCTCATTAGTGGCTTCGATCGCCCTGGCGATTGCCTCTACAGAATAGGCGATTCTTTCTAAGATCCATTGTGTGTTAGAGTTGACCCCTCCGCCATTGAGATAGTGGACTTGCTCGATAGCTTCCTCACGGATTGACCAGTCAGACTCAGGAACCCACCGGCCGGAGGGGTCGTAAAATCCTACTACATACAGTTTGTCATCTATATACTTGTATACATACATTGTTGTTTTATCTCCTTTCGTCCCTGTGTTTCACTGCGACATCTACTAAATAATCCGCCCGGGTAATAGCTTTATGGAGGCGCTTCAGTAACCAGATCGGGCAATATTTCACGGAATTTAAATGCCCCCTGATTGTTTGGAGCTCGGCCTTTAGGCCGAGCGCAACCGCAACATCCCTGTTTAATTTAAGATAGTTTTTGGTCATCTCTTTCCTCATTTCTTTGGGTTAGTTTTTGTAGCCCAGCAAATAGTGGCGCTTCTGTTAGTAATTTCTCAGAGCACTCTTTACATATGCCGTGAGAGTGCTCGACCTTTGACCACCCGATGGGGCGCCCGCACCATGCGCAATACATTATGTACCTTACCTCTGGTTTTGAGTTGATTATGACTGTCACCTGTACAAAATCCTCCTTTCTTTGGTTTTACAGGTATTAATAAGCAAGCCACGTGCCATATGTGTTATCGTCAAACCCGCATGGATAGCGGGGTTGAGTGTCAGGAAGGTTTTCTTACTGACACTATTCTGACACTTTTATGACAGATGGCAACGTTGCCGAGATAAAAAGCACAAGATATTGTGGTTAAGGGCCAGGTCGTGAATACAATATCTTGTATGTCAGTAAAATAACGGGAGCGTCGGAATATTGACATATCCTATAGGAAAAACCTATAGATGTATTGACATTTACGATTATATTTTATAGGTAAAACCTATAGGTGGAAAAAATATTGTGAGAGGGAGAATTAAGTTTAAGCTCAAGCCGGGTGAATGCCGGACAGTGGCGGGGATACGTTTTTGTAACCGCTGGCAGTCTCATACTGCGGCCGCAACCGAAGATTATAAGATAGGGGTTCAAAATCCACGGAGGCCATGGGGAAAATGTACGTGTGAGGCGGCGGATCGCTATAAGGCCGGCGTAGATAGAGCACATAGCCGGAGAGCCTATACAAAGGGAGTGAAGAGAAGGGGTTTCGTCGGATGGAGACATAGAACACTTAGAAAGGGACCGACCAGGTTCGGCGAGGGTGTAGCAGGGGCGGGCGATGATTACGCCCGGGGCTACAAGCCGTATCATGCTCACTTCCCGAGTATTTTTCTACCGAAGAGGTACCCTCGAGGAGACCCCAGGAACATCAACCGTGTAAAGACTGTATGTAGCGAGTTTGGACGGTTGAAGGTGGGAAAGGCGCCTACAGGTAAGGCGGTCTGCCCGGAGGATTGATGCTGATAAAACCAGGTGTGGATATTCGGTGTCTGGACCGGCCGATAAGGAGGGCCCTAAATCCACTTGATAAGATTCTCAAGAATTACGGGCAGGAGATGGTGATTACCTCAACTTGTGAGGGTACACACTCTCCATCGTCCCTGCATTATGCCGGCAGGGCGATTGATATCAGGTTGCCGGTGAGGGAAAAGAGGCGCGTAATATTGGACATCAAAAATGTATTAGGTATAGATTACGACGTGGTGGAAGAGGTGGACCATATTCACATTGAGTATGATCCGAAAAATACATAAGTACAGGAGGAGAAAATCATGGCAGAAATTAGGGACCTGGCAGCGATCAGGGAGAAATGGACCAGGGTAACACCGGGGCGAACAGAGGATTACAAGATAGGCGTCCAGAACCCACGGAGGGACTGGGAAAAAGAGACGTCGGCCGCGGCGGCAACTTATAAGGCGGGCGTCGATGCAGCTCATGCCAAAGGACTATTTGCGAAGGGCGTGAGGAAGGCCGGCACGAAAAAGTGGCAGAGTAAGGCCCTGGCGAAAGGACCGACCAGGTTTGGAGAGGGTGTCTACTTGGCCGGCGACGATTACGAGGCTGGATTCGCACCATACCGTGAAGCGATCGCAAAGGTGGACCTGGGGCCGAGATTCCCGAAGAGAGACCCACGGAATATCGACCGTGTAAAGAAGATTGTGGATGCCTTGGTTGCAGCTAAGGTAGGAGGGTAGAAGATGCAGCACGCATTAAGACTGCTTAAAATTGTTGGAATTATCGGGGCCTGGTCAGAGAGGGCCTTGGCGGACGGCAAAATAACGATGGCTGAAGGAGTTCGGCTCTTGGAAAATTTAGCCGGCCTGCTGGGAATAAAGCTTGATCTGGATTTTACGCCGGTGACTGAGGGCCAGGGTGAAGAGGTGAAGACAGAGACCCGGGAAGGCGGGGAGCCACCCAGGGTACAAAAACCTGAAGAATAGACGGAGGTATAAGGTATGAATTATAGGCTTGCAACCCTGCTGGCGCATGAATCGATTGCTACAGCGGGGACAAAAACCCTTGATATTACGCTTAAAGACCTGATCAGCCGGATAAACGTACAGGTTAAGGCAACAAATAATGGAAGTGCTCCAACGGCGCACCCCGCCGCAATCATCTCAAAGATTGAGATAGTGGACGGCTCAGATGTCTTGTTCGGATTGTCCGGCAAGGAGCTGTTGGCCTGCCAGTATTACGGGACCAGGCGGACCCCTCTGGTGATCAATAACTACCTGGATGATGTGATGAACGTCGTAAATTACGAGATATATTTCGGGCGATACCTATATGACCCGATACTGGCGCTTGATCCGACGAAATTTACGAATCCCCAGGTAAAGATCACCCATAATCTTGCCAACGGCGGATCGAGTCCGGATGCCGCGACCTTGGAGGTAACCGCCGATATTTTCGACCAAAAAGAGGCCTCACCGGCAGGGTTCTTGATGGCGAAAGAGAATGTAAGCTACACGCTGGTGGCATCAGGAAACGAGTATATTGACCTGCCGACGGATTATACACTGCGCAAACTTATCATTATGAGCCACGCGGACGATAAACAGCCCTGGGAGCAGTATAACGAGGTGAAACTTTCGGAGGATAATGATAAGCGGGTACCTATCGATGACAAGACAAGTGATTTACTTAAATACTTCGGGGCGCAATGGCCACCGCTGAGAGAATATATTGAAGGCGCTGCCCTGACCACCACCAGAGATTTCTATGTGATGAGCACATACGAGATACAGGTTGTGGCCATGGCCATGGGATTTGCGGCCGGGTACTTATCATCTGACTACTGCTACGGCGGTAATATCGATATCCGGGGATCTGTAGCGGCGAACTTTAAGGCCCTGGTACAGGGATATGCTCCTTTCGGGGCGTTGTGCTTGCCGTTCGGCGACCAGATGAACCATGAGGACTGGTACTCAGTGGCCGACATAGGCAGCTTGAGATTGACACTCAAGGCAGGATCAAGCCCGGGCAGCTCAAGCACTTGCGAGGTAATTACGGAGCAGCTCCGGACCTACGCATAAGTAGGGGGCCGGACGATGAATATCAACGAATTTGACCGGTTATACCGGGAGCGGAAGACCGCCGCCGGTGTAACCGGCTCATCGGTAATTGTGGCAACTGACCGGGTTGATCCCGGCAGAATCCGTGTCATCACCCACCTGAGCGTAGAAAACAAGACAAGTGCGTTCTTGAAATGCCGGATATCGGTATGGAACGGGGCGGTAGATTTCGCAATTGACGAGGCGATATATCCGGCCGCCGGCGAGCTCCTGGTGCATCCGAAAGATATACTCTTGGGAGAAGGGGATATTTTGCGCGCGACACTCACCGGGACAGTGACGGGCGACCAGATCGAATTGCACGCAATAGGATGGGAGATGCAGAGGGCGTGACAGGCTTATGGAGAGACATACACAGTATTACTCAGAGCTCGAGAACCAGGATAAGGTTTACGAAAAAACCTCGGTGGCGTTTACCGCCGCTGATCCGGAGACAAAAACGCTCCAACTTTCGCCAGGGGCAGGAAAAACCTGGTATCTGGATACGATTAAGGTTTGGACGGACGAGGCGCCTTATGATAATAGTAATGCCGGCTCAAAAACTGATATTGATATCTTTATCAACGGGATAACCAAGAAGATCGCCAAGAGTTACGCGAGTGAGCAGATAGGAAATACCTATAAGACTTGCGGAATTGCGATAGACTGCCTGCAGCGATTCGGCCAGCGGCTCAGAATCACTGAGAACACGAACGGAGTTTATGTTTCGGCCACGAAAACAGGAGCCGGGACGCACACGCTATATCTTGAGGTGGAGGGCACAGAGGTATGACGGTGGAACTGACAGACCAGAAACGGTATGAGCTGGAGAAGGATAATATTATATCCCTGTTGCTAGAGACGGCCAGGCACGGGGTGAAGGTGACCGAGGAGGACCTGGCGCGGACCTTAAGAATTGACCCGGAGACGACAGAGAAGTTGGTGGCGAAACTCAGGAGCGACGGGATAGTGAAATAAGAGGAGTGTATGGGCCGGCAGGTCATATGGCAGTACGGCACGAGCGGAGCGAGTGGGTCCGGGGATAATCAACTAAAGTATCCGACCGGCGCAATCGAGCTGAAGAGCGGTAATATACTGATTGCGGATTATAATAATCACCGGGTGATCGAGGTAGACAAGGACCGGCAAGTCATATGGCAGTACGGCACGAGCGGAGTATGCGGGTCCGGGGATAATCAGCTTTTCTTTCCGACCGGCGCAGTCGAGCTGAAGAGCGGTAATATACTGATTACGGATCAGAATAATCACCGGGTGATCGAGGTAGACAAGGACCGGCAAGTCATATGGCAGTACGGCACGAGCGGAGTATACGGGTCCGGGGATAATCAGCTATACTATCCGTTCAGCGCAGTCGAGCTGAAGAGCGGTAATATACTGATTACGGATCAGTATAATAGCCGGGTGATCGAGGTAGACCGGGGCCGGCAGGTCATATGGCAGTACGGCACGAGCGGAGTATACGGGTCCGGGGATAATCAGCTATACTATCCGTTCAGCGCAGTCGAGCTGAAGAGCGGTAATATATTAATTGCGGATCGGTATAATCACCGGGTGATCGAGGTAGATAAGTAATGTTTTACACTTTTTCATATACGCCGGACACAGGCGACACGGAGAGTAGCCCGCACGAGCTGGAGATGCAATTGACGGCGGGCGTGATTCACCAGGTAGATGTATTATTTCAGGATGGCTGTAACCACGAGGAATTTGTGCAGATATGGCTGGAAGACTTTCAGCTTTGGCCGACGAACAGAGGCGAGAAAATGCGGGGAAACGCAACTGTGATATCCTTCCGTGAGTTCCATACGCTGAAGCCGGGGAATAGTATGTTGACGGCGAAGATCTGGACGACGCTGAGTGCGGATTTTAAAGAGATTCTAATTAACATCGGAGTCCTACCGAAAGAGATTATACAGCCTTTCTCTTTCAAGGAGCTCCTGGAGGCGGCGATAGGTGAATGATGACTGCGTCCAGGGAACAGCGCCGGCTATTCGCCAGGCGAATATTGTGGCTGGCGATCGGGCCGGACGCGTGCAAGTATTTCAAATTCCCGTGGTGTGAGAAAGCAAGTAAGCAGCTTACAAGGGTAGAATTGAGGTCTGCAGGCGTGCCCGCTCCGCCGGCTCCACCCGCTCCGCCCGCTCCACCTCCACCAAGCCCGCCGGCGCCGCCGGGCCCGCCTCCGCCAAGCCCACCGGCTCCACCGGCTCCACCACCACCACCGCCCTATATTCCACCACCGATATATATCCCGCCCTGGGAGCCGGGACCGCCGCACAGACCATATCCACCACCACCGGCCGGTGAAGGGTGGGGTGATTATACGGATGATAATTACTGGCAGTGTAACAGTAATTGTATCCCGTGGGACGGCACTCAATGGACGGAGGCCGGGGCAGGTATGTCGTTAAAGCTCGCTGATTATGCGTCATGGCAGATCGGATTTCGGCCAACTAAGGTAAGGGTAACTTACACTTGTGATACCCCTCCTATGTGGGAGTTAGCGGTAGGTAAGCTTGCCGGGGGAAACGATTATGGATCACAAAATAACTACATATCAGGCTCTGAGATGGACTTGAACTGCACAGGCGATATTGAACGGATTAATCTTTATGGTATGTGCGGCAACTTTAAGGTACAAAAGATAGAATTTTATGGATAGGAGGGGGAATGAATAGTTTAATATGGTTTCAGATATTTATCTTTTTTCCGGTGTTTACGGGGGTTTTGAGTTATATAATCAGGATTGAGGTAAGAATTACAAGGCTATCTCAAGATATCTGTTGGATTAAGAAGGAGTTAGAGAATTGCCGACAACTTTGGGAAAACCTTTCTCAGTAAACTGGCGCGGGCATCCGCCGCATATGTTATGGCCTGATGTGCCGGTATGGTACTCGTGGCTGGAAACGTACGGTAAGTTTATTAGGACCTTATATTACGATTGCCTGCTGGGAGGCCCTGCTTTACCGCCGGGGGCTTTGGAGGATAAGTTTACATATCAATGGGCTTATAACATCAGTAAACGGGCTGACGCTATCGCAGAGATGGAGGATGAGGTCTGGATTATTGAGGTGTCAACCTCGCCGGGCCTGCGAGCGGTCGGCCAGCTCCTATCCTACCAGTCTTTATGGTTGGAGGACCCGAAGATTGAGAAGATAGAGAGGCTGGTGCTGGTGTGTGCCGAGATAGACCAGGATCTGATTGCCAGCGCAGCCAGGTATGGGATACAAACCTATGTGACGCCTATTACCTGGACGAGGGGATAAGATGCCTAAATATTACGTGAATATATGCCCATGGAACGGCCGCGAGCCGGAAGTACATAAAGAAGGCTGTATATATCTCAAGCGGGCGGACCCGCGGTACACTCCAATGATCGGAGAATATCCAAACTGTTTCGAGGCGGTTGCGGCGGCAAAGCAGGTAATTTTTTCGGCGGACGGCTGCGCTTTCTGTTGTCCGGAATGTGATCACGACAGGACATGGTAAATGGCTGAATGGTTAGCACCTTTTCATCGTCCTCATATGCCATCGGCGGAGTTTGACCGGTTAAAAGCCGAGTATATTAAAAAACATGGATACACTATAACGATTCCGGGTATTCAGGATATATTTCACTTAGGGATTGAGAGGCCGATGACAGCAGCCGAAGAAAAGAACTGGAGAAATAAAAACTATGGGGCATTTACCCCTGAACGATATGAAGAGATAAAGCATATAAAGCAACGCAGAAAAGAGGCGTTTCTGGCAATGTTAAGCAGTCCGTCGCCCAGAATACTCAACTCAAGATCGAGTATAATTACAGCGATAGATGACGCCCAGGACGCCTTGAGCACACTATCGGCAGTAGGTACCTTAATGTATATGGCCGCCGGCGCAGGCGTCAGGAAATTAATCACCGGCCCGCTCGGCTGGGTAATGGGAGCCAACGACGCCCTGAACTTCGTAAATAAGGCTATAGCACCGGAACAACGAATGTTGCGGCGGAAGAAATTGACGGAGGCTGCAACAGGGAAAACCTTAAAGACAAGCAGGGCGAAATGGGATATACGCGGGAAGCTTAAAAAGGTTAAGGAAAAGACCGCAAAGGCGGAACGTTTAGCGCGGGTAAATAGAAATGTTGAGGCATTAAAGCGGGGAGGGTGGCGGAGTAAATTAATCGAAGCATTGCAGACATCAGACAATGTTTACGGAATGGGAATATCATTAGGAGCGGTGATGAATCTGCCTTATGACGCTATATCCGGAGCGGTAAGAGCCTATACGGGGGAAGAGGTACATGTGAAGATGCCAAAGGTAGATGTCGGATTTTGGGGCAGGGCAGCGCGCAAACTGGCCCGCAACTGGTTAGCGTTCGAAGGAATACCGCGAGAATATCGCTATATAGAACATCACAGCCCGGCGGTAGAGGTCACAGGCACAGCAGGCCCGGAGTCAGTGGTAAGCCGCGACCTGGAATTAGGTATGCGTATAGCGTTATTTCTGGCGCAGCAGGTCGCCCATATGACCGCTGACGAGGTTGACCCTCTTGATATGGACCTTTCTATATCAGACATAAAACTCAGGGCTCCGGAGCCGACGAACATCTTGACGCGAGAGGTTATTGAAGAGGCCAGCGACAGGATAGAGGACGGGATTGCGTGGCCGGCAACAGGGGAAAAGTGGAGCAACGCGAAAGAGTTGATAGAAGAGAGCTCGAAGCATATCACGGACAACATGAACGCCTACACAAAAGACAATGCCCACTCGATTACAGGCTGGGCGGTAGCTAAACATGCGACGGAGGCCGCCTTTTATAGCTTGGAGAATATAGCAGGTACGGGGGGCATCCAAATAGAACATAATCCGTCTTACCGAGTTATTAATAGCCTCCAATGGCTCAATTTCGTACACGAAGACAATATAACCGATGAGCAGAAACGTATGTTTGCGGATTACCTGAAACGCTGTGACGATGAGAACTACACGCCCCACGCTAAAGAGGTCGTACAGTATGCGCGGGAGTATTGCGGCTTTAACTTCGTCCAGATGAAACGCGGCCTGGTTTTATGATATCAACCCCGCTATTCATGCGGGTTTGACAATGACTCTTTCCGGCGGCGGCCAGGCGCGCAAAATTCATGCCGGGGCGCTTCGCTTCCCGTCATGTATTTTGCACTGCGGGGCCGCCGCCTAAGGCATATGACTATGAGAGATATAATTGCCGGCGCCATATATTAGCCTCAAGGCTGGCGCTAAGGAGCCCACCCACCCACCCTCATTATATCTCCTGCTTTCCTCGCAGTGCCCTATACTTCAAAACAAAAAAAGACACTCTAAGCTGTAAAGTGCTAAGGTACAAAAACACTTGGGGAGTGCCAAGCACTAAGGCTTCTAAAGGTACTGGCGGCTTCAAAGCTTCCGG